>Ga0058701_10004273_pt1 | contig 11559 bp, 7 predicted proteins | sample AgamicOrMae_FD_97039 | JGI IMG/M metagenome (GOLD analysis project Ga0058701, IMG submission 97039) | Agave microbial communities from Guanajuato, Mexico - Or.Ma.e | ecosystem: Host-associated > Plants > Phyllosphere > Phylloplane/Leaf | place: Guanajuato, Mexico | collected 2012-06-04 | reverse complement strand
TTCGATAGAAAAGAAACAAGGTTTTTTTATGCATAAAAAAAAGTCAATTGAGCCGTTTATAAATCTCACTCTTATTTAAAGAATTCTTAGTTAGTCTTTGGATTTTCGATTTTTACCCCCTAAGATTTTAGAAACTCTCATTTAAAGACTAATGTAAAAAGACCTTTCTGAAATTCTGTTCCATTATTACGATTATTACGTTAACAAAATAGCCGAAAAACACGATTGGGTACAGTACGAAAAAAGTCGGGTTAGACATTGCTAGTCCGTGTTTTTTTTAAGTAATAAGTGAACCAGAAATACATGCCAAAAAGTAGAATTAATTAGTGTAATTAGTGAATAACAGGCGTAATCAGTTTATGTAGGTGTTGTGGAACACATCAAGATATGAGCAAGCATGCCGTTTTGTTAAGCTGATTCCTATCGGACATTGTTCTTTCCTCTTCCGTGGGAGAGAGAGAGAAATGCAGCAACAAATCAAACGCAGCTTCCTAATAGTTCAGAAAAGTTTTTAATTGAGATCTCGCCTAATAACCTGATTTAATCATTACCTCCGAAACTAACAATTTGCGAAAGTATTTACTGATGAATTTAAATATGGGTTGGGAATATCGCCCCGGTATTTTTGGCAAATTCAAAGGTCAAATTCGGCGAAAGTGTTCAAAATCTCGTAACATTTCGCGCGTCAAACAAAAACGTTTCTTTGGCACGGCTTGTCACCTGCGTGCAAATTCGGTTTTGCAATCCGTACCAAATGAAAACTGACACCTACCCGCCACAAATGTTGTAAAAGCTAATATTTATCGTTAGGAAGTACTCTGAACGTAAGCGCCGCCTGCCGCTTGTTAAATAACTTGTAAATTAACAACCTCTTGAAAGGCCCCTTAATGAAGCGTGGCTCTGTAGCTACACTTTCCCGCCAAGTCACAGACTGGTAGCGACCCACTCGCACTACTCATTGGTCTTCTAACAGATGGAGATTATGTTCGAGTACTCGATATTTCTCGTACCGGATGTAAGAACGTAACCGGATTTTTGACAGGTTGTTTAGAGGCATTCATTATTAGTTGGTATGATTCATTTTTTTATATGGCTCTCTTCGAACAATAAACAACTTTGTGAAAAATTTCACGATAAAAGTGGGTCAATCCAAGTATTGCAGCGAGTGTTTGTATAAGAAAAAATAGCCAGTTCTTTTGGATAAGATATCCATGAAATGGTTACGGTGGAACTGCTGAATTTTTCGTTTTAGCTTCAGTTTTGAGTCTTTGAAACGAAACTCAATAAATATTGAGTTTCGTAATATTACGTTAATGTGCTGAAACGCAAATTCGGTTACTGTATCCTGTAATTATTGATAGTAACCTGGAATTATTGATAATAACGTAAACATAAACTAATTTTAACGTGAATACTCAACGTAAGAATTTCGTGATTTCTGGATTAAGCTACGTCAAGATTAGACTGAAATATAAATTTTAATATCGTTTTAAGATCATCGATCAATCACGGTGATATTTGCTCGGTATTTTTTTTAAGGTTGAAACTATAAACTCAGGAATGCATTTTGCGTAAGCTGAATCTTTTAAACGTAGCCTTGAGTTAAACCGGCTACTTCTCCAAAATCTAGACGCGTTAAAAAAAGCGTGTCAAGTAAGCAGTTTGAATTCGTGTCTGAAAGTTAAGTAGCCGTCTCTAAAAAAATATGTCGGGGACACGATTCGTATCTGACGTAATAAGTATTCGAAATTCCCGCGTAAATGATGGATGAAGCTATTCCGCGTTTGAGCGCGGAACTGTGTTGGTTTTGAACATCGTTTAATCGCGACTTTTGGCGCCAAATGAAGACGGTGCCGAGATTCTAGACAGGTCTGACTAGTTTGGAAACAACTGTCGAGTGCCATCTTTGGCTGGAGACACTTTCTTCGAATTCGAGTTCGCATCGAGAGAATGCGTTGTAGTATTACGGTTGTTTGTGCGGGAGGAGGTCACGCAAGAGTAGTTGCTGAAAACCATGCTCTGCAACATCAAAATTGCCCGTCTTTTCAAAGGCTCCAGTAACTCCGGAGAAGAACATAAAGAAGAAAAATCGGTTTAGGATTGTCGCTGACCGTTTCATGTTTGGCGTTTCGGGCTACGGAAAATTAGATGGACGACCTTTAGTCAAAAAATAAATAAAATAAAATAAGCATATATTTCATGAATTAAATAATAAAAATAGGTAAGAAGATATTGCTATTTCAAGCTTTTCTCGACACTCCTCGTCCTACGCACTCTAAATTTGAATCCGCAGTGAGAGTCTGACAGTGAGATTCAGTGAAAATTCACTGAATCCCAGAGACTCTCATTGATTCAGATTTAGAGTGCGGAATAAAGGATAGACGAAACATGAAACCCATGTCAGAAAAACATTGAGTGATCAATTTGTTGCTTTACGTGTGATTCAAGTTTTAGGGGATGTAAAATAATAATGTTTTTCTACATTTTCCGTTTACCAAAATAAATATTGCATAAGAGAATTGGGACCATTGTTTGGTAGGTCTTCGCAAGCGATTTCACCTTTTTTTTCCTTTTGGAAAATGGAGGACGTTGTGAAGAAACGCTTTTCTTAATATTTTTCATCAAAAATCAGACGGAAAATCGGCTGGTGAATACGAGTACCTTTCGTTATGCGGGAATAATTTTTACGGTGTAAAAGAAAAAGTGCAAATCCCCGACCATTGCAGTTTGCTCTCATACTTAGCTTAGCGCAAACACAGATGAAAACACGCTTTACAATCAAAACTAAGCGCACAAGGTAAATTATGCCCCAGGTTGTTTAGCCTGCGTGCGTTCGTAGCGGGAGGAAAAAACATAAATAAAGAAAGTGGGATGGAAAGGACTGGCTGCAAGTACAAAGTAGACAACTTTTTCGATTTCCATAAAGTGTGCGATTTGGATCTATATATTTCAGCGTGCGAATGGCACTTTTAGAGCATCCGTGTTTCTTAATTAGGATGCTGTTTCTTAGTGGTAATCGATATATTCTCATATTTTGGGAAAACGCTATCTTTTCGGGGATTTGTCGTGAAATCCTTCCTGTCGTAATAAACCCACTTTCGCTGCTGTTCGGGAAAAGTTCCCTTGTCTCTATTAGGCTTATTAGTTTGCCTGCTTTAAGTGTGCGTACGCTTTTCAGACAGATCTCAGCCAACGATTCATGCACCTCTGTCGGTTTTGCGTGCCATCTAGCGCCAGAAGTTTGAAGCTTGTTAGGGAGAGAGGGAGGGCTATACGCCCCGGCGTGAGGAGGAAAGAGACAGAAGCGGGTGGCTTTAGCAAGCTTCGTAAGTTCGGCCGCTAGGTGGCGCGCGTAACCACCAACAAGGCGAATGGGCTCGCTTTTATGGTTCGCCTAACTTTTAAAAAGTTAGGTTAAGTTGCGTTTAAAGGCGAGCCTGTGGATACATCACTGCGTGATTCTAAATTACGTGAGCTTAAATTTTTATGCTTCTTTAAACATTAACAAGATTTGTTTTGACTGTTTGAGTGTTGATATTGTTATTCTGATGTCCTTGCGATAAGTCTTCACGGCGTTGATTCCATCTTTCGGAAGCTAGTTGTCAATATTGAGCAACCGGTAACAACCGAAGAATCCTGGTACAATTTAAGCGGGTAGCAAGCGAGATATTCCATGCGGTAGCAATCGAGTGCCTGACAATAATAGCGATTTAATTGCAGTTTGAAGTGCTACGCAAAATTAAGCGCCAAGAATAAATATTTGCGAGTGCAAGCGGTTAATTGCCTTCCCTAAATTACGAAATGGCTTTCCCGGATTTGATTCCTTGTGTCGAATTTACATTGTGCGTCATTTCTCAGCATGCTGAATAATAAAAAAAGAAATCATATTTACGATTGGACTGTGAGAGCTCAATGATGGAGTAATTACTACAAAATATTTTTACCACCTCTCGTAACACAGTTGGCTTGAGTTTTATCTAGGTTTGTGGTTTTGGCGAACTCAGCCAGGTCGGAATTTATCCTGATCTAGCAATCTAGCCGAGAATAACCTCTCGGTTTTCTCACTGTAATTTTGGTGTTGCCTCATAAGCATAATCAGTTCTATGTAACACGCATATGTAATTCCTGAATGGAGGATGTTCTTTTAAAATATTCCTTTTGTATAAATATGAAATTAAAGTATTTATTAATCTAAATTTAGGAAAACTAATTTTTTAAAACAAAACCTTCTAAATGTTACCTGACTTTGCGGCACTGAACTTCTAGTTTTCAGTCTATTGTGGAAAATGTTTTCGATACTTAGCCGTATGGACTTCTTAAAATTAGATTTCGTTTTAAGTAAGATATTGCAATTTTGCGAACTGACCGCGAAGACGACCCATTAATATTGTAAAATGTTTTCATCCTCCTTAAATTTTCATTTAACAGTAAAAAAATATTCGGGTTATTAAAACTGATATCCTTTTGAAGTTGGGCTGATTGAAACGTTAATTACTGGGTAATTTCAAGCCAAAGTTCTTATTGTTAGTTATTTGTAAATACAACACATCTCAAATGACAGTTTTCTCCATGCCATCAATATAACTCAACGACCAAAATCTGTACTTAACTGTAGTAAAAACATGATCTTAAGCAAGACCTGATTCAGTTCAAACACACCAGTTTACAAATGTTAAGCCTCAATAAATCTTTCCAATTAATAACCTTTCAGCATTTTCCTCGCTCTAATTAACTACCATTCCGTCTGATACATGAATAGTTTTGAGTTTTCCCTATTTCGTAAGTATCCTCACGTAATGCTGCTAGTTAAAAACAGCATTGTATACCTAAGATTAAAAGGGTACTCGACATACCTTCAATAGAGTGAAACTTGTTGATGCTGCGGTCCATAAGTTGAAAGACAACACAAAGGTAGCTTTCTTTTTCATCTTCCATAGCGGATGAGCTTCCCATTATTCTAATAAGTTCAATTTATCAAATATATAGCTTAATTTTAAGTGATTCCCACCCTCAGTTTCTCCGATGCATACGCGTTTTGGAACCGGCTGCTAGGCAGTCATTGTGGACCGGGCCACTGGGTCCATAGTCGCGGTGAAGGTCACTACTGACCAGGCTGGTCCAGTGGTGGGAGGGGCTTTGGATGACACTCGTGTTGCCCACCTGGTGGGACCCATCCGGTGGGAAAAGTAGTCACACGCTTGGTGGGTGCACGGCGTTTTTGGTGGTTTAAAACCCACATGGGCGCACAGCGGGTATCCTGTCGTGAATGGCTTTGGAAAACTACCTGTTTGCTTAAAAGTAATGAGCTATTAGTGGCTTATGGAGAAACTCGTCTTGAAGGAGGAGTTGTTGAAAACGTTGGTTTTTAAAGTGATTTATTTAACGAAGCCTTTAAATGTCCTGTAGGTGAGTGGACCAGTCGTTTCGGGAAATATTGTTCAGAGTTTCGGAAAAGTCTGTGTTATACTTCTTTTTTCTCAAAATTTTGATTTGAAAGAGGAATATCCTTGGAATAGCGATTTAAAAAAAATATCCTTACGCGATAACATTGTTTTCGATTGTCAGTACCATATTTGTAGTGCTTCCAAACTCAGATTTTGAATGTTTATTTTTGATGCCAGTATTCTCGTTTTTAAAGGCATTGTGACTATCCAAGAATTTCGAGGTAAAACGTGTATCGATGAGCCATTCATCTCGAAATCTTGCGTTTGATACCTCGAGGTCAATTTTTTTCAAGTAAAAAGATCTTGGTTTCTTTGAAAGGGCTCATTTTATAAGACTCTAGGCTTCGTTAAAGACCTCTACTTTTAACTTTTTTTTTAAAAAAAAAAAACGAAGTATTTGAATCATTAGCGCGTAACAACTTTGTTTTTATTTCAAGAAAATCCTTTAGAAAAAACAAAAAAAAAATCAGGATAACACAAAGAGAACCATCATTTATTTTATCACAATAAGCAGCCATTTACGAACATTGTTTTACATTATACTGTTAGATCTAAGAACGGCATTGAGTTTTGTTTGGGAAGCAGATTTGCCTAGAAGAGAGAGGAAATTCGCCATGACGTAAAATATTGAACATTCGATGATCGGAAGAAAGTCCGCCCCTCTTTTGTTGTAATTTAGCGTATCCAATTTTCGCGCCAATAATTCAAATTCCGCGCGCGCCAATGACGTCAACCAATCAGAGCACTCTCGAAATCACGACCGAAATCCTCTATTTATTTTTGATGCGCGAAAGCCAAATTCGAGTAAGTCACGACACAGCCGCAGCAAACCACAAACATCAGTTTTTTCTAGTGTCTTTCACTCCTGGTACTCAGTCCGACTATCCGGTCAAGAACTACGCTCAACATTTGAAAGGTGGCATTTTCTACGTCGAGTGTTCCACCTCCCATCGCTGAGCGAGAGAGAGGGCCGAGAGCCCATAACCTACCGTATGTTAACCCCGCTTGATGGTCGGCCTGTTTGATTCCTCTCACTTCTCATTGTCAACGGCAATCTCTGCCGCCGTGAAGTGAGCGGGATTACATAAGGTGAATGCCGAGCGGAGCGAAACGAAGCGAAGCACAGGACACCTGAGCTAGCCAAGGTTGATCGAATCTAGGTTAGCCTTACGTCGGTTACTATAACCTATATTTTCCTAACCCGCTGGTATGTCGTGAAATCGTAGTGCAATAAAGTTTAAGCCTAATTGGAACACAAGAGGTGAAAATATGCAACCCTTGGACAGTTTTATATTTGAGTTGATCGTTCGTGGCACACCTGAAATATTTACTCATGACGAAAATATTTTATTGAGGTGTACTTTACAAGTCAATATATATCCTTTACTTGTCCTAAAGCATAAATATTACCAGATAAGGAACCAACCTCAAATATTTAATCAGTGACTAAAATCTCTTTCCAAGTCGTGCTTTTGGAGTAAGAATACCACCTGAACTTGTCCTGAAGCATAAATATTACCAGATAAGGAACCCACGACCACAAATATTTCATTGACTAAAATATTTTAAATTTGTGCTTTCGAAGTAAAAACATCACCCTAATGTGTACCAAAGCATAAATATTACCAGATAAGGAACTCATCTCAAATCGACTAAGCTTACCTCTTAAGTTGCGCTCTCGAAGTAAAATTGCCTCGCCAAGCCAAAATGTTACAAGAGAAGAAACAAATTTTTCATTTTTTTAGCAAAAAAGTAATGCTAATCGGAACTGTTAAAAACTTCTTGAGTGCAGGTGTGAGCCGGTTAAAACAAGTACCTTTAAAGCCTAGTTCGGGTACCCGGTCCGCGTATCCGGTTCGGCTACCCGGTTTTAAGCCGGAGGAAGTTTTCTCTCGGAGTCGGTTGGCCAGCTATCGAACAAATAATGCATGCGAGCTCTGTGCGCAGCGCACTCTGTTGTCGGCGAAGCCTTCGACTTCGAAAATTTAACGCACTTGACTCGAAGGCTTTCCTTTCGTTGAAAGCACGTGCGCTTTGTTTATGTAGGGAGCGTCGCTCGTTGCTTTCCGACAATGTTCGGTTTGTCGACTGAAAAAAGGAGGGGGGAGGAAATTGCCGTGTCGATGAATTTCCGCCTCAATAACATAACCTAACCACATGTAACAGAATCATACCTCATATATCAGCCGTGACCTATATGAACGTAACAATTAACCTTTCGCACGAATCTAGTCACAATTTAACCTAATAAATTAATCTTTACCAAAGCGAATATCACAAAGTCTGACCATGTAAAACTTAGCTAAACCGGGAACTAATCTGAATGTAGCCTACACTATATCTGATAACCTAACGCAAACCGCAGCAAACTTAACCTAACCAAAATAATATAACCTTCCTTCACCTTGAGTAATTCACGAAAAAAACATGATCTTAGCTTCACCTAGAAAGCAAAATTAATGGAGTGTGACGTGCTCCTTAACAAAAATGTTAGCTAATTTTTTTTTCTAATTGAATTGTCGATTTTTTTAAAAATTATTAAATATTTTACATAAAATAATTTAAAAAAGTTACGGGTAGGCTAATGCAGCACCTTGATATCTCATAAGAACATACTAGGAGCGCGTTATTGAAATGAAGCACAATAACAAAAATATCGTTGTCGCTTTAAAATAGTTATCAAACCGGAAACAACAGTTTCTTTTGAGCTTATTTTCGTCATCGCAAGTTCCCGTTTCGAATGGCCGTTCTAGGGGGAACATCTTCCCGGATATAGGTTAATGTAGATGATGTAACGTGGTCGACCTTTCGAAGTTTTTACGATTTTTCCTTTGTGTTAGATCATGCCCTTTAGCCGCGCGCCCAACAGATATTTTATGGTGTTTATTTTATCGTGGGACCGGAATGGAACAGTGTAATTGGTGTGTGAGGGAGGTTCGGGGGGGGGTGCCGGGGGGGAAGCCGGTCGGGCCGAGGCGATACAGTTAAATGGGAGCACATTGCTATAGCAAGCACTTTCTTACTGATAACATGACCCTCTGGTACTCGCAGTTCGCCCGGGGGACCTCAGATTAACTTTGAGAAGCTAACAGAACAAATGATTTATTAGAATCGAAGTGGACATACGGACACGTGAAGGACTACCCCTTCACTTCCAATCTTTCTCGCCTTTCGTTTCTCGTAATTATGAAAAGTTTCTCGTAAAAAAAAGGAAATACTTAGAAAAAAATAGTTGGAATTTGAAAGATTTCGATGAGACTGATTAATTTTTAGATTTGTTTGGAATGATAGTGCCCCAATATTAACCCACTACCTCCCAGCAATGCCGTTCGGAAACAAAAAAATTCTTTAGAAGGTCTTTCCAGTCCAGTATTGTTACAATTTAAAAAAAATATCACCCCTCTAGAAACCCAAAATTTAATGATTTAGACGTTTTTCAAAGCTGAAAATTTTGTATTTTGATGGGAAAAAATCGTTCCCATTTCTCTTAAGCTAAATTCCACTCCAAATACTTTGGGCTGTTATGGGTTGATTCTGCTCTCGCATGTTGCTCCGTAAAGACGTCTAGTTTACTTTTTTTCGTGGCTATTCACAAGCCATAGCAAATAAAGGGAGACTCGAACGCACGGAACCTAATACATCTTATATGGGGCGGGCGTGCGAATAGCCACTTTTTTAAGTAGGCTTTATGGAAAGGGTTCGTAAACTGTGACGAGATGAGCTAAAATATGTTTAAACGAACGAGCTGATATCATCTAAGTCCTAACACGCAAAATAAATTAGATAACTGTCTCAGAAAGTTTCTTTGAATAAGAGAATCCGGTGTCGTTTCAAAAAGAAAAGGTTTTTCGCGCGTAATAGAAGGAGCGACGTAAGAGTGAAGTAAGTAAAGGCAATTTCGACGTTAGCTTCGGCCCGCTTCGCTCGTTCAGATCCTCAATGGATGACTCTTTATTCATTCATACTCAAACAAAGAAAGAAAGTCAAATTAGCATCCCGTTTGAAGAGAATAAAAAATGAGAGAGCAAGGAGTACTTGTCAATAAGGAAAGCAACAAACCCAATGAGAGATTTCAAACAGAATAAACGAAAAATGGAGCCCGTGGCGCGGGCGCCCAGCGGTGCACAGGCGACGCTACGCAGGCCCGACGACCGTCGACAAGGTCAAATATTGAAGGAATGACGAGGAATAGCTAAGGGATTTGCTTACTTCCTCTGGGCGTACCGATTAATTTCTCATGATGACGAGGCTGGATTCATTCAATGGAACTGTGCCACTCTGGAGTATTATCTTTTCATACTTGGATTTGAAAGGAATTCGTAGAGTATGATCTCGCTTGTTAACCTATTATGTCCCGGGCTTTTTAAAAGACGTCTTAAAATTATAATCAAGAGCATTTCGCGTCCGTATTTGGAAATCGGATGCCCGAATTTCAGTTTGAACATATCTCTTGTCGAGTATGAGAAATTTCTTGTGTTACGTCGTGCTGTGTTAATTTCTTTTTTTAGGGCGAATGATGGTTTTAAATGGCATTGACATGTTCAGACACTAATAAAGTTTTAACTTTTGAGTGTCGCGTATGGGGAAGTTCCAGTTAGGTCTGAGGAAAACGTTTTTGTGGAGTTATAGCTTTGTTAACCAGGCTAGGCTAGGCTTGCTGCCCAATGCTTTCTTCGCAGGTCCAAAAATCCGCTAATCCCATCTCAGCGTCTACGGAACTGACTCCTACGCACTGGATACGCTTAAAATCCGGTAAGAATTTAAGCAGTTTCGGTTGGACTTTAACCAGATCCGGTAAGATTTTTAGGGGATCCTATACGTTAGAGTCAGTTGCCGCTGAGATGGGATGGACTTAGCGGTATTTTGACCAGGGTTTGCATTCATAACCCACTTACGCCCAGCGATGCCGTCCGGAAACAGAAAAAAAATATTTTAGAGGATCTTTTCAGTTCGGTATTGTTTCAATTCAAAAAATATCAACCCTTTGGAAACCTCAAATTTAGTTATTTAGGCGTTTTCCAAAGATCAAAATAGCGTATTTCAATGGAAAAAAATCATTCCAATTTCTCTTAAGCTAAATTTCGCTCCAAGTTCTTTGGGCTGTAAAGGGTTAATACAGTCAAACGTGGGTTACACGGATCGCAAGGGGCCACCGAAAACATTCGTATAACTCAGACTTTCGTGCAACTCAGACTTTCAATGTATAGGAGAAGATCTCGCCGCGGGCAAAAAATTCGTATAATCCAAGATTTCGTACAACTCAGATTCGTATAACCCAGGTTTGACTGTATGTAAAAGAACATTTTTTTTGCAAAAGTTTTTTTTTAATTACTGTTTCTTCTCCTTCTTTTTATCAAAATGTTATTTTTTTATCTATTTTTTATTATTTTTTGGTCTTTTTTTAGACGCAGTGGTTTATAGTGATAGGATAACCTTTGGATTTCTAAGAACCGCTCCTTTCGCTTGACTTCCATGTCCTAAGGAGCAATGTGGTCAGAAAAATTGGTGTCCGGAAGAGCATATTTTTCCCGGAGGCGTCCGCTCGGGACCGAGCCTAGCCGAGCCGCATCTTGAGCTGACAGAGTCGACTCACCCTTCTCCCGTCTCGGCGCTCGGCGCAAATTTTCTATTTGTTTAGAAATAGGTCTGGAGTGGCAGGCCGGCCGGCGCGGCAGCCGTCTCTCTCTAATTGGCCGACTCGCCTTTGTCAACATACTTTTACCATCCTTTCCAACTTTCATTCTTAAAACTTTGGTTACACGCTAAAGACTTTTAGAGTGACACGACAAAGAGACATCTAGAGCGGTACAGTGCCCAAATTCCCTTGTCTAGATTACTCAACACTTGCATTTATTACTACCTTCAACTTATCAATTCGATATATTATGTAACGTTGGCATTGGTAGCGTTAACATTCTGATAAATCCCATCTATAAATAAGAAGTAAAAAATATTTTATTCAGTTTTTTGTTGTTTTTTGCCATGAAAATGGAGTTTGTTGTTGGATAATTCGGATTGCTATTCTTGTTTATGGCTTTTAAAGGCAAGTTTAAAATGCTTTTACGTGTTTTTTTTTTTTTTTTTTTTTAATGTTTGTTGTTTAGTTTTTTTATAC
>Ga0058701_10004272_pt1 | contig 11560 bp, 5 predicted proteins | sample AgamicOrMae_FD_97039 | JGI IMG/M metagenome (GOLD analysis project Ga0058701, IMG submission 97039) | Agave microbial communities from Guanajuato, Mexico - Or.Ma.e | ecosystem: Host-associated > Plants > Phyllosphere > Phylloplane/Leaf | place: Guanajuato, Mexico | collected 2012-06-04 | reverse complement strand
TAGGTGGCTAAATAGCTTGACCTAAAGATCAGAATCGGCTAAACCCCTACCTTATTCTATCTCATAATACTCGCGCCTTTGAAAAGCATCTGCTTTTCAATCTACATCTGAATTTTTTTTTTCTACGAAAGCACACATTGCGTTTTTAATTCTACATATTTTTTTGAATTCGAGAGTCATTAGTGAATTAGGATTCGTTTAGAACTTCTTCATGGGATGGAAATATATGCACACTCAGTATTAACGATGTCTCACACCCTCCCTGTTAAAACCTTCAAGTTATGAAGATTAAACTCACAGCAGGTTAGGTAACCTCCGGTTTGGAATTGGGCTTCATTCCGTTCGGAAGTTCCTTGTGTCTCACTCTACTAGTTAGCTATCGCTTAGCTATCGCTTAGCTATCGCTTAGCTATCGCTTAGCTATCGCTTAGCTATCGCTTAGCTATCGCTTAGCTATCGCTCAATTATCGCTTAGTTATCGCTTAGCTATCGCTTCGCTTGGCAGTCGCCAATTCTTACGCCGCTTACTTCTCGGCAGTTCTGCCACCATTAGCTTATGTCAAGTTATGTACCGTGCCTTTTGCATTGCTTTTCTGTCACTCCGCTCGGCTTGCCAAAGACGAAAACAAGAGGAGGAAATTTCAACAATTTAAATTCGCGGAGTGAGCGTAAAGAGTTTCGAAGTCGCGGCTTCACAGGTGGTTGCTGTGCGGTTCATTACCAACTTTTGAGAGAGAACGAAACAGAGGCACGGATAGACGGCGAGAAAACATTTTTCTGAATTATGCAAAGCAGATGTTGGTAATACTGTACCGGTGGGGAATAGAATGCCACACTCCGAATAAGATTTCGTCTACTGGTAGATTTTCTCGCGGAAAATCTCCTCCTTTTGCTTTACAGTATTAGCTGTTTTTATTACTAATTTGGTGAAGTCTTTGCGACAAATCGGTTTTGTGGATAGATGCTACGGTCAATGTTAGCGTAGACCGTTACGAGTTCGGTTGGGTAAAGTCTGGTTGGGTAAAGTCAGGATGGGCAAGGGTTACTCCCCAAAAAAAACTAGTGTTCAATAAAAAACACAAAAAAACAGAAAAAAAACGAAAAAAAAACAACCAAAAAACGAAAAAAAAACAGTAACATTTTTTAAACAGTTCTCACCACAAATGTTATGTTTTGAACGGTGTGAAAATACGAGGTTAAGCCATAAATAAGGTCGTGCTATGCAAGGTTGTACTTAAAATGGGCTATCTTAAGTAACTATGTCGATATTTCCAGATACTTTAGGATACGTGAATTTTAAATTGAGCAAAATATTAGGCGATATACGCGGAAGATGAGTGGGTTCAATTCGTACTAAGAGTGATTCTGTCGATTAACGGAGCGGGGGGAAAGGCTCAGATGGCCATGCGGCCTTACACAGATTATTTTTGGTGAAATATCCGTGCACCACCTGCTTTAGCTAAAACGATCCCTTTTCGAATCTGCCCTCTTCACTTGGGGACCAGCGACAAATCACCAAGGAAGTCCCACTGAAGGGACAGGAGAAAACAAAAGTGAATCTTACACAAAATCGCTTAACTCGGAAGAAAGGTACCGCAGCATTCAGTTGACTTGCAAGTAAAGTTTCATCTCTCTAAAGTAACTTAAGTGATATTTTAGCGAGACAAAAGTGACAATAAATTTCCTAATCGTGACCCATAAGTCACCTGCTTTAAAAAACATTTCAAGCCTTTGACTCTACGTTTTCTTTTGTTTTTGTTTCAAAGATGGGAAATGGTTGGCTTGCATTTTTGGGTCCCATTAAACGGAAATCGCGGAAAGAGAGGAATCGTGAAAGTTTTCCTTCTAACTGGTCATTAGGATTATAATTATACCAAAGTATATTGCTAAAAAAATATCAGCGATATAAAACCTTGCTAATATTGAGACCACGAACTAACAAGAGGTCAATCATGGGCTTGAACGATTCTGAGGTAGGGATTTTAAATGCCCATTTTGAAGTGATTCATGAACTAAGCGGGCAACTGTCGATGGTAAAAACAAATTGTAGCTCCCATTAAACAAGTCCAACTGTCATACGATGAAAATTCAACAAAATATTTATGGCTCAAAATTTGAAAAAGGCAAAAACCCCTAGGTTTTTTTTTCAATTTTTTGACCTGAAAATTTTTTGTTAGAGTTTCATGTTTTGGCGGTTGGATCTAATAGTGGGAAACTAAAACTGGTTAGAACCGAGGTCTGTTGCGAGATTTGTCGATTTTAAACGGACCGGAAGAGGTGGCAGTACGCGGCCGGGGGTACCGAGGGAAAGGCGTATTTTTTATATTTCACTTTTTGACGCGATAAATCGACGAAATCAATAACCGACGACGGTAAACATCATTTTTGGTTTCCCTTAAACAATCCCAACCCTAAAAAGTTAAAATTTCAAAAAAAGGCTATTGTTTTCTTTTTTCTTTTTTATTTTCTTTAATTTTTTTGGCCCAAAATTCTTTGTTGGAGTTTTATGTTTTGAGGGTTGGATCTAATAGTGGGAAACTAGAAATGGTTAGGAACGATGTTTGTTGCTCAATTTTGTCGACTTTAAATAACGAACCGGGAAAGGTATCAGTTTACGGCCGGGGGAGTGGAGGGGAAGGCGTAACTTCCAATGCTCTCCTGCTCCTGCTCCTGCTCCTGCTCCTGCGTGAGGCGAGGGCAGGCCGCGAATTAACGATCATATTTGGGGATCATCGGTCCGCGCTGAAACAAAATCTCTCTCAAGCCGAGCGGAGCGGAACATTAGCGAGGTATAAGGCACCTTAACTAACCTAGGTTAATATCTTCTCTACGCCTGATTGAATGTCAATAACAACATTCATTGACCATTACAACAAAATGGAATATCAGAGTAAGCAAACATTTGAATTCCACATCAGAGGGAACATGTTTTCCTAAAGGATGAAACTTTGCGTTCACCTCCACCTCTCCTACGTGCCCACACGCCAAATTCTATTTTGTCTGCGTTTAAAACAGTCCAATCGAGAAGACTGAAATTGTATTTTTCGCGAATGAAAAGAATGGTGAAAAAGAGCGAGAAAATAGCAGTACGCGGTAGAAGGCCGCTTTTGTGGGGAGAGCTGGCTCTCTTATTAGCATTCACCGAGGTGGGTCGGTTTCCCACCTGTAGAGCCTATCATGGCTACGAAACCCTTATTTCTTTTGTCTCCTTCATAAAACACCCGATGACGACTCACGGCCCCTCTGAGCACGCTCTTGGGACATGGCTCTCTTTGCTCTCACCGCCTGCTCCTGGCCTCTGCTTATCGAGCGAGCCTATTTTCCCTCCGCCTTCTCGAACGAAAAAGTTTTAGACTTTTCACGGAAGTTTATGCATTGAAAAAAATGACAGGAATGGTAAGATTTTTTTGACCCGTTTCGGGACGCCAATGGCCATACGAAAAACTCTAAAATAATTTTAAAAAAAGGAGTTTTTTTACTGGTATTTTTGATACTCTGATTTTAGAAAATAGGAAACCCATAACCCACGGTTACGGTTTCATAAATCTCAAGGGAGAAAATATTTTAAAATTCTATCAACTGTACTACAGTTTAATTGTATTTATATGTCATAAATACATCCACAGTCAATATCAGATAAATTTTTTCTTCTACTTTGGATACGTCAAATGGATATTTCATCATCGAATCCGTTGTTACATAACAAAAGTATTCGCGTTGTAGTTTCAGCCTGTCTTGAATAGATAGAGTCCCAGAGAATCAAGATAAAACGACAAAGACGGCATGAGTCACCGCCCCCTTAAAAGGGTTTTCTGGATTCATACGTTACATAATCTCGCTATGACATAACGTGACGCTATTTTGACATATACAAAACTCTATGACATCAGCATTGATCGAAAATCGCTGCTTTATATCTAAAAATTCTGATCACGTTTCACGAGCAATTCCATCCGTCATCCTGCATTGTCATTGCCAACCTTTCGAACAACAATGGCGCATGTCGAAGGCGCAATAGGGAACAAGAAGGTCTTTCTTGGCGGCCCTTTCTTTTGTTCGCCTCGAGGCACCCAATTAGGCGTTGGCTTGCCAAAGGAAACGCGGGAAAACCAAACGCTCACTCGTGTAAATAACTCAACTCTTTCTTGTTTACAGCCGAGAAACAAAGTAAAGGTGATTGAAGAGGTACGAGAAATAAACTCACTTAAGTGACCCCACCCCCCCAAATTCACAGGCGATCGGAGACGTTTTCTTTGTCTTTAAGTGACGAGGGCATTAGGCGTTTCAACTGTGAATAGACGCCTACGCTGCTATTTGCACGGATACACTCTAAATTGGAATCAGTAAATCTCTTAGATTCAGTGAAAATTAGCTGAATTTTCTAAAGCTGAAGCAGCTTTAGACATAAAATCAGTCCATTAAAAAGAGGTTCGTATCGTGGTTATATATGTGAATGCTACTCAGAAAGAGAGGACCGAAATCACTCTGAGAAATCGTACAGAGATTCATTTTTCCGTTAGCGGCTTTAACAATCCGTTACCCGTTACCCACTTTACGTTGTGAGCGACAAGCGACGACTTGTAGGCCACTGACACGTTCCCACGGATGTGCGGTCGCTGTCAAAGAGGGGGTCCTATCCTTCTCGCACCTTCGGAACGGATGGGGTTAGCTTCCGTGAGCGAAAGAGATAGCGATGGCGAGCCGGAGAGAGCGTGGGAACGTTCAAACATGACAAACCTTCCATCATATCTCAACTATTTCAGTACTAATTCATGTCCACAATACCTAATGTTGAAAAGGCCGTTAAAAATGATAACTCCACAAGAACATTTTTATTATAAGGATTTAAAGAATTAATTTAAGAAGTTTAAAAATTTGATTTTTAATGAGTGTTTTAACCGGTTTTAACTTACATGATTTTAATTGACTCAAGTTTTCTCATTGCGTCTTTGTGAGAGGTTTCCCACCCTGGGAAAAATGTTAAAGGTCAAGCTAACCTAACCTATTCGAGCGTAGCATAACGTGAGCTAATCTACTTTATCTAAACTAGCATTACCCCTAACCTAAATTAACCAAGTCTAGTATATTCGAACTACATGTTTGAAAGTGAATCTTAATGGAATATAATTATAAACCGGGGTGAAATGCTTTTTTACACCGTAAAAGGAAAATCTTAATTTCAGATGCAACAAGTCAAAAAACTTGTCTGAAAAAAATTAAGTTAAGATATTCACTGAATTTCAGTTATATGGTTCTTAAAAAAATAGAAATTAAAAACGATGTCTAAAATTCAGTGCATGGTTGGACTTTTTCCCCCCTTTAGATCAGTGATTTGACTTTTGTTACATCTGAATTTAAGATTCTCTTTTTACAGGGTACTGTGAGCCCATAAAGTTATGACCTCTGCTTCCACGTATTTCTTATGGAAGCGGGTCATGACTTTTGTGGCCCACTGTATATTTAATTTAATTCTATTTTTACTATTTTTTCTATATATTTACTGATAATTTTATTTTTAATTTAGTGGTGTGCTGCGCGTGTAGTTACCTTGAGCTGTTGGCAGCACTGTCGGATGTGTTGGCAGCACTGCCGGATGCAGAAAGAGCAGCGCTGTGACGGGAAGGCGAGGCAGCTGCGCGGATTGGAGGGCCCGGACCAGGAGATGCGCGCGTTCCGACGGCAGCGCCATGGCGGCCACCACCACTGCAACACCGCAACAAAACTCGCTTTTAATTGCCTTCCCATCACTTCCCGTCCTTCATCATTAATTAACAGCGGTCGACGCCGCCTTGGACAAGGCTACCGTCATCTATTCCATAATGGACGCTCACTTAATAAGGACGTAAGTCTAATTACGTTCCGCGGAAGGTTAAGCGATTAAGACAACTTCAACTCCGTTGACACTCAATACATTTAGCCTACGTTAACGTAACTCGTTACCACTCCTGGTAACAGTTGCTGCTTGGCAGCAGTTATTGCCGTTAGATAGGTTATAGCGACATAAGGAGTGGTAAATTCAAATGTGATTAATGTTGATTAGGTTAGGATTACATCGCTCATTGTCAGATGACGAAAGATGGACAACAAACGTAAAATATACCGCGTCTAAAATTTACGAACGGACTATTCACACGCTGCCCCATTTAAAATGTATGCGGCTGGTTTCCGTGCGTTCAAATCACCTCCCACTTGAACAGCATTAGGTTATTTTCCGTGCGTTCAAGTCTCCTTTGTAATAGCGTGCGAATAGAACTGACCTACAATTTGTATTGTGGCATCTTCCATGAGTGACATATATTCGAGTAAATCCTTTTGTCCTCTAGGAGTAAGAAAGTGTGTTTCTTACAGAAAGGCCAGCAAAATCCCTCGAATTCAAACGACCAAAGACAGACGTATTTCTTGAAATCTACCCCTTTTTCTATGCATGACAAGAAAGTCTTGTAGGTGCCTCACGTTTCTTTGCTTGGTTGCAAACACAAAAGCACGAATACTTTCATATTCATGAGCAATCTGGATGCACTGCCACGCTACTAAGAATAGTGCCGCCCAGCTCAGATGCTCCGTCAAAATCGCAACACAATTCAGACATTAAAATATGTTTTTAAAAACGCTAGTCGAATCCTGACCTCATGACGATCCTATTTTGCTTAGCGTTACACTCAAATATAGGCGATGCTTTTTATACATTTCGTCACAAAGTTGAGCGGAACTATCGGGATGAGAATATTGTTTCTTCGCAGAGATGTAAATTCTAAACGTAAACTTTCAAGGCATGCATCTTATTAACAGAACACTTCCGAAGTTGCAACACAAGGCGGTGCTTCGTCAGCCAATCGCGACACGAGTTCGTATCTTCTCTGTGGGTGGCGTGCGTCGTTTGCACGTCGCCTTCTTCATATTTATTCTTCGGCCCATACTTGCGTTTCGGAGAACGGCGCTACGCAAACTTTCTCCCACACAACGCAGCTACACTCGCCTACGCCGAAGCGAGCCGAAGCGAGCTGAAGCGAGCCGGAAAAATAAAACAACCTATAGAGAATATTCTCCCATATCTTCTCCAAACGAGCCAAGGCGTAGAAAATATTTTCGAAAGGAAACGAATGTCATAGGTTAGGTTAAGTTCGGTTATGTTTGGTTAGGTTAGGTTAGGTTAAGTTCGGTTATGTTTGGTTAGGTTAGGTTAAGTTAGGTTATGTTTGGTTAGGTTAGGTTAAGTTAGGTTACGTTAGGTTAGGTTACGTTAAATCTGCTGTATCGAAAAAATCTCAAGAACTAACAAGATGCAAAGTCTTCTGCACCGGGCATTCGGTGGAGATAATCACAGTGGATCTTTTGAAAAGGTACTTCATAATAACTTTTCAGAAATGGCCCTAAAGCCAAGAAACTAGCTGAATGTGGCAGCCGATTTTATGATTACGACTAGAAGCCTGTTTTAGATAATTAAATGCAGACATCAAAGAAAGGCGAACTAAAGCAAAAAAGTGAGATTTGTTTTTCTTTTGGCCAGTCTGCTAGTTTCTTTACAAAGAGGGAATCAGATCAAAGGTCCTGCCTGCCCAACAAAAGCAAATATTGGCAAACTCTCCTCTGCAGTGCTTCTTCGTCCGTGCTCACTGAATATCGAGTATTTGCTAATACCCAGAACGCAATAACAATCGCCGAATAAAAAGAACATGGAAAGTCTTCGTGTAGTCTAAATTTTTCACATCGAACTTTCTAGTTTTTGTGTTTCTCGAATTGCTATCGAGTCGAGCGGAGCTATACTGACGCACGGCACACGGTTCGTAACCAAACTTAAGCTAGGTTAACCTAAACAACGAGGTTATATGACGTATTGCTCGTAATGTTCTGAAAGAAGAGCAGAAAACTTTATTCGAAGGATATTTTAATAGAGCTGAATAAGACGATGAAATTAGTAGGGTCACGTCTCTTTTTTTTTCGTTGCCTTTGTCTCGTTTCATTCTATTTCCTGATTCCAGTTCAATAAAAAATACTCTGAAATTTTTTCAGATGAAATTTTTGAGAAACTTTGTTTACTGTAAGATCTAGGTTAGCTTTTTATTGGCTCTCCTTGCAACTGCATTTATTGTAGTGAGCCTCGGTGTGCCTCATACAACTGGAAACCGGTCAAAGAAAACGCAAAGATACGTCTCTTGAGACTGGCTTAAGAAAAATCCCGCTAACAAGCACCTAAGATGTTCTTTGGAAGCGTGCTGTAGAGCTGCAGGGAGAGCCAATGGCAAAGCTTTACTTGAATCGATTGGAGAGCTTGTTACTTATTTCGTTTCATGGATGGAGCACATGACGATGTCTGAAAAGTGCCCTCGGAACAGCCTACATCAAGATCATACACTGGGAAGCGAGGAACAGAAAACATAACCTAATTAACCTAACCTAATTAACCGAACCTAATTAACTGAACCTAATTAACCTATCTTAGATTAGCATTAACTAACGTCAGCTCTACGGTTCTGCCTAATAGTTTAGATCTTCAGGCTGGGTCGAGGCGCGCTTGGTTAATAAGAAACAGAGCTGATAATTAGAATAGTGTTTTAATTAGTCTAATGAGGCGGTGAAAATGTGGCTCAACAGACACAAAACGAAGCAAAATGCTCAAAGGCGAGCCGTCTACAGACCGCATTAAATGCTCTCATTCGCTTTGCGGGCGGACAAAGAACTTATTCAACTAATTTGTCAAAAGACTGCACTACCGCGTCCGGTGATTGGATCAGTTGAGGCAACAGTAAATGTCATTGTTACATCCGCCACGCAATGAAATTTGAATCAAGACTGCCGAATTCTGTCACGCAAACAACTCTCAGTTCGGATATTCTAGAATAGCTCCTTGTTAATAAAAAAACTATATCCAAAATATATAATCAAGTAAATAGATATAGAAAAAAAAACATGGTGGAAGAACAATGAGAAGGTATGTTGATTTTTCCGGAGGGCCCCTGACGATCCGAGAATAGGCAACACGCAGTACATGGGTGTGTGCACATTGCCTATCCGGAGTTTGTAAGGGGCTCCGGCAAGACGTGACGCGGGGAGATCTCGGTAAACTTCGTTTGTCTTATTTCGCTGATAAGCCCCTCAAAGTTAACCTCGATTTATCGCAGCGCGTGATTCGAACGGAAGACTTGTCGGAACTTAATGGAGTGTTATGACGGTAGATGGCGCTGACACTTATAAATGGAGCGGCAGTTAGCCCGAGTGGCTGACAAATACCAAAGCTATGTTGTTAAATGTGCTACGTCCTGTACAGCCGTTTATTGTGGAAGATCTCATTTTTTCTAGCTTCCAGAAACGTTTTGTGTAAGCCCCACGATAAGAGCTCAAAAAAAAAAGGCCGAGAAAAGTGAGGGACATGATAATATTTACTTTCACGATTAAAATTTAAGTCTATCCCTCCAAGAATCGATCAAGTAAAAATACGTGTTTCAAAAGTCGATCAAAATGACCTTGTTTGTTTGAGAAAGCGATCAACTGCTGTATACATAGCTGTTGATCTACTTTTGAAACATTCACTTTTACTTGGTCGTTTTTTGAAACATGCCCTTACACATAATCGTTTTTTCTTTGGCAGGATCGAAACAAGGTATTCCTAGCTTTGTTGCGCAACTAAATAAGGTTAAGTGCTTTGAGCTTTGTTCTACATTCGCTTCGGAAAGGCTTAGTACGTCCATAAGCCACTAACTGTCCGATGCCAAACCTAAACAGGTTAGGTTAGGTTCCTCGTGCCTCGCTCTGCTGTCCTTGCGCTCGACTTGACGAGAGATATAACAGGAGAGAATGCTACTTTTCAGTGTAACCATAAAATCTAACAGCTAAAGCGACCTCGCGATCTCCGTCCCTTATTGTGGGACTGTCGGAAAAATGCGAGTCTGTCACGAGTTTTTAGACCTTTCCAGGAAACGCCAATCGCGGAGGGGACAATCGTCCAACCGTGATTCGAGAGGAGTCCACTAAGTGCTCTTAGGGCGCTAGTCGTTCCTTTCTTTTCGGGCGGCGCGCCGAGCCGAGTCGAGCCCCGCCGGTTCGAGCCCCGGTCCCGCTCCCACCTCGGACAAAATAAATGAGCCAGGCGCTGTAAACGGTCGAGGCACGCCAACTTATTTCACCCAGGAGGCTGCGAGGCAGCGCGCCGGGCGGAGTCGGGAAGGTGGAAGTCGGGAAGGTGGAACAGCCTCCGCGTGAGATTCGCTCTCTAAATGGCTTCGTTGCTCTCTCACGATACGCTCTCTGGCCATGCGCTCGATGAGCTTCGACGTACACAAAACAATTTCCTAACTTAACCCTTAACAGCCCAAAGTATTTGGAGAGAAATTTAGCCTAAGAGAAATTAAAAGGATTTTTCCCATTAAAATACGAAATTTTAAGCTTTCAAAAATGCCTGAATTATTAAATTAGAGGTTTCCAGAGGGGTGATATTTTTTTAATTGGAACAAAACTGAACTGAAAAGATCCTCTAAATATATTTTTTTCTGTTTCCGAACGGCATTGCTGGGCGGTAGTGGGTTAACAAGACTCCAGTTTCCGCGACCAAAGGCTACGCCACATGGCAACCAACTTCCCCCTCAAAAAATGTAATCCTGGGATAAATACGTGAGTACTTTTTCATAAAAGAGCTGGTGGTGACAAACCTCTGACGGGGTCCCCTGCTGCTGCGGCGTCGCTGAGCGGGCGCAGGGCGCGCGCAGCCTGCCGCTCCGACAAGGCCACGTCAGGGTCGCCCAGGTCGATGCGGACCTTTACGTCGACGCCCGCCGCAGTCAAGGACAGCGCCAAGCCACTTGCCAGGACTCTCCACCAATCACCGCCTGCGCACAAAAAACTCAAATCAATAGAATCAAACTCACCGATAAGGAAGACTACTAAATTTGTGCTGAAAAGAAGAGAGTTGGCATGAGGTCGGAAATAAGCCCTCTAGGTTGATAGAGGTAACCTAAAATCCTTAGTTCAGTTGTGATTACGACTGGATAGTAGACTTGCCTGCGGTGATGATAGCAGAGGACTTAAATCGCAGATGTTTGACCGCGGTCACGACCGCCTTGACGGTTTGGGCCAGAGGGGGCGCGAGGCGGATGATCCTGGGGCTGTCGGGGCCCTCCGCGGCCAGGTCGTCGGAGGCCAATGGGAGCAGGTCCTGCGGACACAAGTACACCTACTCGCTCAAAAAGCCGTACCTCAATCTATCTCAATCTACAACAGAAATAGTTGTTACTCAAAATGCAGGACTTTCACAAGAAAATAGTGCACTCTAAATTTGAATCAGTGAATGAGAGTCAAGGAAAATTCACTGAATATCAGTCAAAATAGCACCATTGAATTTTCTCAGTGGTACTATATTCACTGAAATTCAGTGAATTTTCACTGAACCTCAGATGCTCACTAATTCAAATGTATAAAGCACAGGAAGTACGTTCTGCGACCGGATTCATGAAAGGAAGACTTATTGGCAGCCTCTCAATACAGCTATAACCTAGCTTATCTTATCTTGATTGAATTCTCAAACAGTACCGTATCGAGAAACTACACTGATAAACTATCTAAGTAAAGT
>Ga0058701_10004271_pt1 | contig 11560 bp, 4 predicted proteins | sample AgamicOrMae_FD_97039 | JGI IMG/M metagenome (GOLD analysis project Ga0058701, IMG submission 97039) | Agave microbial communities from Guanajuato, Mexico - Or.Ma.e | ecosystem: Host-associated > Plants > Phyllosphere > Phylloplane/Leaf | place: Guanajuato, Mexico | collected 2012-06-04 | reverse complement strand
ATCTGTATATGCCATCTGTCTCAAATTATTTGCATAGTTTGACAATGGACGGAGATTAAAAATTTACTCAAATATAATAACATTGTCAGTTATGCCCTGAGTCATGCATGTTAGTATAACTAATTTATAAGTATTAATAATTAATTTTTCATTTGACCCATGAAAAATTAGTCTAGAGAATGTAAATATGTATAGAAACTACACAAATTTTCTATTTTCAAGCATCAATTTATATTTATTGTTATTATCTTTAAGGGTATAAAAGGAAAAAAGTGTAATTTAATTGTGTAAATATAAAAAGTATAAAATAAAATTAGAACATCTAAAAAAGAAATAACAAGTAACTAAAATGAAATCGAGGGAGTTAATATAATAAGAAGAGACAAGCTCTCTTATCTAATTGTCAGATATCACTCTCACATGATTTGCTTTTTTCTTATCCCTGTTATCTTCCAATAAAATATATTTGATTCGTTTTGTGACGCTTATAATATATATTGAATAGTTTTTCCTCTCCAATTGAAAAAGATATGTATAGAATCAAATTTCTGATTTCCAATGCTATATTGGCATTAATTATTTCAATAATAATTACAGCTATCAATAAAGAATCAATTACTATGGTCTATGATAGTTGCAAAAGATGACATTATATTTGTGATTTGTATTTTATCAAATATCAATGTATCTATCACAATAATAATTCTCAAATACCTCAACTAAAGAATAAAAACTCTGAATCTAAAATTAAAATTATAAGTAGAAATTACACGTATTGTATAGGTCCTTAACACTTGCTTTGATATTAAAATAACATGAAAAATTAATTGAGATAGTGTAAAAAAACTAACACAAATTTTTTAATAAAAAAACTAACATAATGAAAAAGGACTAGACTTCCTCCAACTTCCTTAAAACCCCATTTGAGAGATTGTTAATATTTTGAAGCCCCTATTCCACGGTTGGCAGAAACTTAAACACCTGCTCACTGGGGTAGAGAAAAGGAGGATTTATTGCTAACTAGTGTTGAGAATATGATACGGGTTTGTTTCATATGGATGAATTAGAAGGTGTTATAAATATGTATATAAGTTAGAAAGTAACTCTCTAGTTTTGAGTTGAAACCTCACTTAATTAGACTCATACGCATTGCTCTTTGTTTAAAGTCCAATTTATATAAAATGGTCACATGGTATATGAATAAATTATTGTTGGATTGGCCACCATCGCCATTTGATTAGTTGTGTTCACGTGGTAGGCCTTGTTATAGCCCATATGCCAGGAGCATATTAGAATATATGAAAGGCCGAGGGATTATTCCACATTGAAAAACTAAGAGGCCTTGAGGATGTACATAAGCTACTGAGTTACCTTACTCATTATCAATTAATTTTGGATTAAAATCTCACTCAAGGCCTTGTTCGACAAAATTAGTTATTTAAGCAGCAGATAATGATTTTAATTTAACTGTTAGCGGATTGCGGTTTTAATTTAACTGTTTAGACAAAAAATTGAATCAAATGCATTAAATAAATTTAGTTGTTAGGTTAGCTAATTAATGTAAATTGACATAAAAAGATATATATTATTATCTTTTAAAAAATTTTGATTGAAATACTAAAAGTTATTCGAAATGTTAGCCTAAACACTAGGTTACTAAACATAAAAAATAAATTGGTACGGTCAGCATATTGACTTAGTCAAAACACTAAATGTTACTTAAAGCGTTGTAGTTGAATACGACCTTGACTTATATACATCACTTTTTTGTTCAAAGGCACAATTCATACAAAATTTGATAATTAGAGTTTTAACATTTACCAGGGATTTATAGAGTAGGCTATACATATCACAAATTAAGCCATTTCGAAAAATATATATTCAAATACATATATAGTTATAGATCATATGATTCTTCAAAAGTTAAGGTCTCACTAAAATGGACCACAAATGCTATACGTGACGCATAAAACTGTACATCAAGGTGGGTTTAGTATGTGAGAATAGATAAATGAAATTCATAGGTGAAATAGCAAATTCATTTCTAGGAATGAAAATTCTTTTGTGCACTCTCATTCCGTTTTTTGATATGTTGGAGTTTGAATTAGAAATCAAGTGATTTTATAAACATATGATTTTATAATTTAATTTCCCAATATCATATCCTAATTACTATATGCTGGAGTTTGAATTAGAAATCAAATGATTTTATAAACATATGATTTTATGATTTAATTTCCCAATATCATATCCTAATTACTACTCCTCCGCTTGGTAAAAAACTTTTGAGAATAAAGGGTTCTTATTCTCGATCTTACTGCATAAGTCTTTCCCACTCCAAGGTACCGAACATGAGCATTATATTACTTTATCAAATGTTCCCACTCTCACCCATGTATTACAAAATATCAAATGTCTCTTTCTTTTCAAAATGACTTCTACAAAACTTTCCTACGCGTCATGCATCTAAATATTCTCAACCATACTAAAAGCATGATAACATTAGCTAGTTGTTGTTGATCTTTATATAAATCGGGCATAAAACAAACAAGTCATACATACAAATATACAAGCTCGTGGGAGGTTTCAACCCAAAATCAATTGATAATAAGTTGAGCAATTAAAAAGCTTATATACATGCTCATACCCTTTAATTTTATCAATATCGGACAAACTCCTACTTTCATAACTCTAACATAGCCCTTCACATATGAGCTACTAACAAGATCCAATATGTGCACACAATTTCAAATAGGAACAATGACAAAGCAAGATCAAGTCACATGCTTTGATATTGTGTTAAACTTTTAGATAAATTGGGTGAAAAACAAACAAGTCATACTTATAAGCTCAAATGAATATCAACTCAAACCCAATTAGTATCTAGTGGAGTAAATCATAAGCTTATATACACATTAAAATCCTTTAATTTTATCAATGTAGGACAAGTTCCACATTCACAACTTCGATAATTACTGTCAATTCATTCGGCATTAACTTTCCTTCATTTTTACCCTGGCATCTCCGGGTAAGTCAATCTCAAGAGAAGAAAATGATTTTGTATAGAGCACCACCATCACATCTGAATTATGCCTTTAACCTTGAGAGGGAAAGGTAGCAGAGAGGAAGTTACTTTATAATTCAACCAATCACTGTCATGTCATGCACTTGAATCCTTTCATTGGTCACAACTGATCACTCAAAACAGCTTTCAGATCGATCATTATCCCAAAATCATCATACTCCATAAGTATTCCTAGCATATTTTTGGGTGTCTAATAAAGAGCTCCGGCAAAACTTTTTGCCTAAATAGATAAATATTATATGTTTTACCAAGTCAAATAGTTAATTATTATGTTTGGTGAAAGAGTTTTTTTGAATTAAGATTACATGGAAATATCAATGTGGTAGACATTGAGGAAAAAAAAATCCCTTCGAGGGAACCTCTCTACATAGTACTGGCCACTCTCTAGGGTTTTCTTCATAAGGTGTCTCCCATCACCCATGTGGCTAATCTTTGGTCAATTCATACAATCACTGTGTGCAGCAATCGGAGATTGTTTTCTACGACATGGATTCCCGTTAATGATCTGTTGGAAAGATCTAAGATTAACAGAAGAAGAGGAGAAGACTATAGACTGCTCGAAAATAGTGGATAGTAGTTTTGCTATGAGGATTTCATAGGCCCTACTGAGAAGGTATTACTTGATAAAAGCTATCGGGCGTCGGGATTTTTTGCTTTTCTCTGACAAGCATGAAAGGTTCGGAAGCCGTTTGGCATTTGTGAAGTGGGTGACAACTTATATATCTTCTACTTTTTTACAATTGAGGATAGAGACAGTGTCTCACAAGGGGGCCATGGATTTTCGATAAACAACTGGTCCTATTAGCAGAGATTTAAGACAATATGGCACCCTCAAAAATTAAATTATCTTACGTTAACTTCTGGGTTAGAGGTATGATCTTACCTTTGGCAATATCTCTAAGGAGACAGCTAACATTGGCTGCAAATTTTGGGGGTTTATTGGACTTTAGGGAGGATGATGACTTGGGGTGGAGTCGATATGTGGCGTTTCGGACAAAAGTTAGTATTTCAGAGCCCTTGTTATGGGATTTCTTACAAGTTTTGGTGAAGCGGGTGCAAAGCTTATACTTTTTAAGTATGAAAAACTCCCAAATTTCTACTATAGGTGCGGGATGTTAGGGTATGTTGAGGAGGATTGTGATCAAAGCGAAGACGAAGATACCAAGGTCAGTATGGGGATTGGCTTCGAGCATCACTGGTAAAGCCCTACCATAGTAACAAAGGCATGAATGGGGGGAAAGAAGCGCATAGTTTTAATAAGAGGATGTAATGAGGCAAACGCTAAGGGTGAGAAGTGAAAAAATTTAGGAGAAGTGGAGCTATTAAGCAACCAAACACTTCAACAACTAAAACTAAAGCAACAACTTCACACCACAATTGAAAATCAATAACTGAACCCTGCAAAAACCTCAGAGAAGGAATTGAACAAGCTTATTGCAATAATTTTATGCCAACCATTTTATTCACAACTTCTTATTTCTCTCTTTTATTTTCTTCTTTTTTTCTTTTTTTTTGAGAAGCAAAAATGGAGACACATGGAAATGGCATGGGAGACACAAAATCAAATCACAATTCCTTCAAAACAGGCCACCAAGGAGGTAGCCAAGGTGGATCAACCTCCATAGCAAAACCCAACCCAACCCAAAATGAAAGTGTTGCTCCATTGGACCTTGACAAGGATATGGAGAATGTGTGTAAGCCAAGTGTGTAGTTGAATGGGATGCAACAAAAAACAAGAAGAAGGCATAAAGGGCTAGCAAAAAAGGGGTAATACACATTAACGGGTAGTTTTTTGGCTCATGTGGCTATATGAAACACAAAATTGCCTCAATCATGTCAACATATGCAAATGCTAAAGCGGTTTTAGAGAGAACAAGATCAAGTTCTATAGATGCAATCATAGAGGAGTCACACAAGAAAAGAAGTATAAGACTACATAAAATGAATAGTCATTAGGCTAAAAAAGCCTGACAAGTAAACCTACCACAGTCACGCAACTTACTCCAAGATATATCCCACTTATTAAAGTCCATCAAGTCAAACTATATGAGTCTCAAGGGAAATTAGCATGCTACAAAGCACAAAGAAATCAGAGATGGCAATGTCAAGCACAGTTTCACAATGTTTTCACTATCACAAGCCACACCTCAACACACAATCAACATATTAACCAGTCATCAGCCCTTGTATTCTAACCATAAGAGGAGGTTTTCGCAACTTTTTTCTCAACTATTCTCAAAAGCATTATATCTAACTAAGAAAGCAGTAAACATATAAAGGAAAAATAAAGGGAAGGTAAGAAGTAGTGCCTGGAGAATTTAACAATGCCCAAATCAATCATTTCTCCTATTATAATTTAAATCTTACCTATGTGCTCTAAACTGCGTTCTCTACTAAACAAAATGCGGAAATAACATAATAAAACTACATGATATCCTATCTAAATCTACATGATGCGAATGCAAGTAATGTTATTCAACCTCATCCTAGAATCCACAATATCACCTAAAGAGCTACAAGCTCCCCCCCCCCATCTGGAGATTTTCATTGTCCATAATGAAAAGGACATGCAGAAAGAACAGGGGCGGGGGGGACACTAATAGTGCAGTAGGGAAAAGGCGGAAAGGGGAGGGGAAGAAAAACAACCTTTTTTTTAAAGCAGTAAAATGCTTGGGTTGCCTCCCAAGAAGCATTTGTTTAAGTTCCTTAGCTTGACCTTTACCTCAAATGGTGGACAACAATGATGGGGAAGGCAGACCAACTAGACTAGCCCTTAACCCTTGAAAGCGGGCCTGGGTTGTCTTTAATGGTGCAACCGACCATCTCAAATTGTTGGTATAGCTTGGGTAGATTAGGATTAGTCTCGACTACTTGATCCCTCAATTGGTCAACAATTCTAACCCTTCTTTTGTGCTTATAAGTTTAGTTTAGCTTGCTTTCATTTTCTTTTCACTCGACCTAGATTGAAACACTCAAACTAATTCTGGTACTTGAAAACCAACTTTTTTGCGAACGATACCCTGAGTACTCAACGATCAACCTTGCACTTAGGGTTTACAAATTTAAAACTTAAATATTTCCCATCCCATGTCAATTGCCTTGAAAGAGTACCTTGCTTCCAAATCATTGCCGTGAATATTTTCATTTTTCTAAAGCTTATAAGCTGTTGCTCTTCACTTTTTAGCTATTGATGTGATTATGCATTTCTCAAAGGATGTAAATGTTATGATCATTTATTGGATAAAACATGCAGTCCTAGTTCTTGATGTTGACTTCATCTTGGCCTCGTCATTAACTTACTTGAAGTTTCTATTATTGCTTACTTCAAGTTTATTTCACTTAGTTTTTTTTCTTAAGCTGAATCTATTTATATTTGTATTCTGTATTGAATTTTTTTGTTTTTAAGCTAGTTTAGTGTTCACTTATTTATGTTCAAGCCTAAAATACGAAACTTGAAATTCTTACATTCATTCTTCCAAGCATTTGTAGCTTTACATATCGCTAAGTTGTTAAGTTGCTATTTTTTTTGTTATGAACTACAGATTTTAGGTTTGTAAGACAAGGATTTTCAAAGTGCTTCATTGATTGCATAACCAAAAAGAGAAGGAAAAGGATCAGGCTATCTCGCAACTCTAACTCTCTACGTATTGATCTTGTATGTGAGCCACAAATTACCAAGATCATGTGTAATTTCTATTGAATCTTGTTCATATGATCATTGAGTTCTTATCTATTGTCTTGTTGATGATGTTAATCATGTTATCTAACTGATCAATTTTGCATCTACTTTTACTGTCGTTGCTTCTTCCAAAAGCATGATCAAGGTTTGGAAAAAAAAAAAGAATCATTTGATTCAACAATGTGAAAAATAATGAGTGCTTTAGTTGTTCCAATGATCAAGTCTAGGAGGCTTTTGCTAAGTTTCAACCAACTTTGGGATTCTATCCTTCCTTTAAATACACCCTCCCTGCCTTTCCTTTCTTTGCCAGGTCATTGTCTCAATTGAAGAAACAAGCACCAACTTTGAACCTCTATCTTCTTTGAGGAATCAAATTGAGAAACAAGAATCAGATTTTTCAATCCATTCGATGCAATGTGTACTCAGTTGAATATCTACAAGTTACTCAATTTTCAACCCAGTAATGATCGTGATTCTAGACCAGGTTATAATTATAAGATTACAAATCAATGATATAGGGAAATAGAGGGAAGAACATTGAGTGGCACATTAAAGAAAATAGAAGAGTTGCCTCTGTCAACATATACCATAGAATAGCATTAAATACTCCTTGAATTGTTTACATTTGAAATTGTAATATTTCATTCAAATTGGATTGGCTTAGAATTAGGTTGGGTCAAACTTAGATTTGGGTCGGGTTGGGTTTAGGTCATTCTTGTTCGGGTTGGATAAGTTTGGGTATGAATTGGTTCGGGTTTTATTCGGTTTGGATCATTTTAGATTCGAGTTTACATCGGGTCAAATCAAATTTGGCTCGAGTCACTTCGAATTCGAGTCTACATTGGGTCAATAAGATTTCAAGTTAGTTCATATTCAATTTGGGTAATTTTGAGTTCAAATCTACATTGGATCAATAAGAGTTCAGGTCGATTCGAATTCAGCACCAGTCATTTCGAATTTAGGGTCAATACGATTTCTGATGGAGTTGGCTTTGGTTTGGTTTAATTTTTGGTTTCGGATCAAAATCGGTTCAACTCTTTTGGATGTCAATTCAGTTTCGAGTTATTTGGATCGAGTCGTTAAAATTGGGTCGATTTTTCCAGGTCTACTCAAAATTTATGCTAAGAGCTTTGAAAGTCAAGTACTCCAATACTCAAATTTTACATTAAGTGAAGTTGTTTCTCCAATTGGGAGATTAATCAATCTCTTGTTTGTGAAAGTTGTATTTTTCTCTCCAATTGTAATAGTTTATTTCATGCTTGTTTGTCATTTTCTTTGTGTAATGTTGTGCATCTAAAGGGGATGGATTGTTATTAATATTGAGGTGGTTGTTCAAAGAAATTCGATCATTCACATATAATCGTTTGTGTTGGAAGAGTATCTCATTCAAGAGTGCTACACTAGATCAACATATCAATCTCGATCAAGATATTATCGCAGATATGGAGATCTCTTCTCCATGCTATACTTGGAAACAACGAGTAGGAAAACAAGTGACGTGTGGATTTCAAGTTGGTATTTTTAATTTTGAGATGTGATTCTGACATTCAAGATTGTATTTATATTAGTCTAGTATACATTGTAAGCGTCATATGATAAATTTCATTTGATCAATGAAGTGTTCTTTTCCCTTGTCAAATACAACAAAGTATCAAATTATCATACTACAAAAGTCGAAAACATTCAACATTGTAATGCAGACAACCAAGCACACATATGCTAAATTAAACTTCACTAATAATCACGTTATTTTATCAACTTTTGCAATTAAGGGATGAATTCTTCATTGGCCTTTTTTTTCGGATTGAATGAATTCTAAGGCCCAGACAAATAACTTCTCCACCAAGTTTGTAAACCATGAACACTTGATCAAGAGATATATTTTTTTTCAATTAGCAGATAAAATAGAGTCTGATTCCAATTAGTAACACATAGTAACTTTAAATAGTAACAGAAACAATGTCTAAGTAGAGGTCCTATTTTTTGCCCCTTTCTAGTCAAATCACGCTCTTGGTACCCACATCAAAAGTTCAGTTAGACTAGTTAAATTACACTAGAGGCGATGAATAGGGTTAGTAATAACAAGTAAAGCAATTATAAAATTTTTATAATGGTTGTCCTTCCAAACAGGGTTAATCACCTCCTAAGGCTCTTCTTAGGATTTGAACCGATCCACTTCTTATTCACTTAAGAAGTTACAAATTCGAGTCTCCCGACTCTACAAGATTCCTTAAACACTTTCAAGGATAACAACTTGATCTTGAGAAGACTCTCTCTCTATCTATTACTTAACTAAGTACCTCAAGTTGAGTCACACAATAAGTATTGCCCACTCAATACTTAGTTGCCCGAGTAAGTGTTCCCCACTTGTTAAAAGAGTCATCATTACAACATGAGTACAAGTAATGATCAAATCAATATTCAAGTTCTAACGCAACGTATTTTCTCAACGTCCATCAATATATGCTCTCTTTAATTTACAAGTGCAATTCAAGTGATTCTTAATTGGTCTTGTTTTTCCGTAAAGTCTTGTGTCGTTAGACTTATTCTTGACTCCTCTATTTATATGTTGTGCATGCTTTGCTTGTTCTAAGCTTAAGATGGAAGTTTCTAACTTGAGTATCTTGGAGTATCTTGTTCAGGCCCTTGAAATTTCTTCCAAATCCGGTTTAGTCATCAATCACACTAAGCACAACAGCAAATGTTTTCATTACATATTTTTGTCTATCAGACCAAATCGTTGCGTGTCAATCATATACAATCACCAATGTTATATGTTGACATAATCATGACTTCATTATAAAATCAAGATGAAATAATGTTGATTTGTTCAATGTTTAAGATTAATTATGTCAACATCATCCTTAATGATCTTATTTAATTTGATCACTCAAGTATATTATTGTGCATCATAAAGGTAGCAAGTAGCAAATGTAAGATTATTTAATGCCAAGATTATATCATAAGAGTATGCACTATTGTTTTCAAGATAGAATCATTTTAGACATTTTTTATATGCAGATAATCTTGAGGACTTGGATTTCAAATTTTGAATACAAGCTATGCTATTCTAAGAATCGTGTTAAAATAATAATGTAAGGTTTTAATCAAATGAAATCTTTTTTCCTCCATAACTTTTAACTAGTAAGTAGCCATATAAAAGAAATTCATTGTGTATGCTCATTTCAAATTATCTTACAACTTACTAATAATATTGTTTATTATCATCAAAATTAATTTGTGATTCTTACGTGACGTTTGGTTGAATATAATGTAATGCAATCAATCTTATAATACAATAATAATTGCATAATATATGGTAATCATAATTACAAGCTAGTTATCATTTGTAATATTTTCTTTCAACCAAACAAGATAAAAGAAATACAATTATAAACTTGTTTACATTATAAGATTGTTTACATCTAAAGAAATACTACTTTAGAGTCAACACACACGTTATTTATGAGGGAAAAAAATTCATAGTATCTACCCCACGATGATGTTTTGGGAGACAGTTCTATATGAGAATTTGTATAAATGTCAATATGCTTCAAGCGTAAGTAAGCAAACAGAGGTCAAACAGAGGTCTACAATGTGAAAATAAACTAGTAGCATAGCAATTTCTGTTCCTAATGAGGCGTGACATCTATAACATGAAGGGAGGGAATTGAGCTTAAAACATAATATCAACGAATATTTAATTTTGACTTATAAATTTAGATTTTATTAGTGTAAAGTTATTTTTTATACTCTCTCCGTTCCAATTTAGTCACATGGATTGACAAAATATGAATCTTAAGAAATCAGTCAACAATATATGAAATTGTCTATAATATCCCTATCTAAAAGATAGATTATTATTGTGGTTAATAATTTCTAAATATCTATGTAAAAATTTATGGTAGTAAATTTAACAAAATTATGAATGGAAAAGGATGAAATTTCATCAAATATTAATGAATGGAGTAAGTTTCACTAGCTAGTGATGTATGGAAGAAAGTACTTATAATAGTTTGCACCTAGTTAATAACCATTGAGAAAAATTATGAAAGTAATTATAAAAGAGCATATAAGAAAAAAAGTCTTAATTTTATGTATATATATAGAAATCATGTAAATATTTTGAGGCAACTAAAAAAGAAATAACAAGTAATTAAATCGGAACAGATGGAATATTAATTAACTGTATAGAGATAGGGTTGATGTCAATATTCAGATCTACAAGTCCGATATATGTGATAAAATATGGGAGGAAAAAATATACCCTTTTAATTAGACTGGATGAAAGCAGAAGAAATCATACTGATTTTTATAGTGTACAAGACTTAAATTTTTTATTATTACCTTTATGTAATGTTTGGTTGAATGTAATATAATGCAATCAACCTTGTAATGTAATAATTATTACAGAATCTGTAGTAATTATAATCACAAGTTAGTTGTCATTTGTAATATTTTCTTTCAACCAAACAAGATAATGAAAATACAATTACAATCTTGTTTACATTACAAGGTTATTTACATTTAACCAAACATTACTTTAGAATGTTTGCTTGTTTTTGTTAAGTTAGTTAAGTTGGAGGTTTCGTAAGGACAGTGGCGGAGCCAGGGTTCAAATCCTGGGGTGTCGAATTATGATATATCGTACAACTAATATTTGTCTAATTTATGCTTTAACTTTTCAATATTTTTCTTTCTTATTTTTATGACACAACGTAATCATAATGTTGCAATAAGCTTAAAAAAATCATAAATTCTCCAAATTTCATCGTCAAGCTATCAAGTTTGATTTT
>Ga0058701_10004270_pt1 | contig 11560 bp, 7 predicted proteins | sample AgamicOrMae_FD_97039 | JGI IMG/M metagenome (GOLD analysis project Ga0058701, IMG submission 97039) | Agave microbial communities from Guanajuato, Mexico - Or.Ma.e | ecosystem: Host-associated > Plants > Phyllosphere > Phylloplane/Leaf | place: Guanajuato, Mexico | collected 2012-06-04 | reverse complement strand
GGTTAGGTTAGGTAAGGTTAGTATTGCGGTTAAGACCTTTGGCGTTTGCGACTTTTCTCGTTTGGCGGTTACGGATTGGCGCTTGCGGCGTTGGCGCTTGTGGTTTTTGGCGCCTATGACAGCCACCCAAAACATACATTTCTTTCCCCCGTGTTAATTTTACAGGCTGCATTTTCCATTCCTCTTGTGATATACTCTGCTTCAACCAGAGCATCTGCGTAGCTTAGGTTAACCTAGGTATCGTGTCCTATGCCTCCCTTTGTTGTCGCTCCGCTTTTGCCAAGCCTTATGCCGCTTCCTTCTTGGCGGCAGGCTGCACAGCGGCATGCGGCGACCGTAAGGTTAACTTGGGTTGGGTTAGGTTGAATGCCCTCTGCCTTACTCCGCCCAGCGGCAAACTTAAGGAGAAGGTCACGCCTAGGATAATACAAAGGAGACTTGAACGCACGGAAACCAACTACAAGCACTCCAAATGGGAGGTGACTTGAACGCACGGAAACCACCCAAATAAATTTTCAATAGGGAAGCGTGTGAATAGTCACTTCGAAAGGAGAAACACAAAGAGGTCAAAGTGCAACCTTTAAAATTTACACGTCTACACCCAGTGGAGTAGCTATCAGCAGGGAAAATGAGCAGGCAGCGATCAAGACGTAGTCGTAAAATTGCTTACAAGTCGCACTGTCCTGCATCCAAGTGTATGCCTCCCTTGGATGGCCGAGTACTTGAGCGTCCTCTGACTTCCGAGCCGTTCGTGAGGAGGTACAAGCTGATTTGCTGGTCACAGGGCTGGGGGCGGGTTCGGTTAATAAGCAGTTTCGCGAAAGCTTGTTCCATGGTCACTTTCATGTTCTTGTCCCCCGGACCGTTGGAGGACGGATGCTCGGGCATTTCGTAGTTCTCCGCATAGTAAGGACCATCTGAAGGGAAAACACACAAGATTACGGCCTGAGATTTACATTCAATCACTTAAGAATTCCTTGGAGCAACTGATCACACGGTGTCCCGGGGCTGCTGCGGTTCTGAAGTTTTGGAATTTAGAAAATTCATAACCATGCCTAAGCTAACCTACGTTAACCTCACTTACGGTCATGAACTAACCCACATTAGCTGAACTTGAAGTTACTTCGAGTTAATCCAAATTCCTTAATCCAAATCCAAACAAACCTTAAGTTACTTTGAGTTAATCCAAGTTCAAAATTAATCCAAATCCAAAGATAACTCTTTCTGAGTTGACGTAACCTAACTTGACCTATCCTGAGTTGATATTATATCAAGACTAACCAATAAGGTTTACCTTTATTAACCTGGCCCGAGTCAACCTTGCTTAGGTAAACCTTGCTCGAGTAACATTAACTCATTTTAAGCTCCTAAAATAACTTCATGTAAGTAACAATCACAACAAGCAAAACAAAAAAATAACCTAGCATAAGTTGACCTAATCCAAAATGAAACCCTTTAAAAAACTAGGAAGAATCCGGGGATGGGCGTCCTTTTGACAACCACATGTGGACAAAAGAAGATGTGGACGGGTTCATCAACTCACTGTCTTCTGGATTGAAGGCTGCCGAAAGTCCAGTCGAAGACAGGATAACTTGAGCAGCCGTCCAGAGGACACTCCCGAAGAACCAGTTGAAGAGCCATCGAACGGTTTGCAGTGGCTGCAAAGAATAACACAAGACATAGAGCCGTCGTCCGATATAAGTTATTTGAAATCCATTCCGTGTCACCAACGTCGCATTCGGATAGATAAGCGTTTGTGAGGTGAAAATTACGCCATGTTTAGTTAATAAGATTTGTTGTTGCGAGAAAACTTCTGTGCTTCCGAGGCTACACACATTGGAAGTGTTGTGCATTGTCGAGGATAAGGATTTCTCACCGTGAGGAAATAGGAGGCATCGCTGGGGATGTAATCAGCGCGGAAGCACACCGCCTGGTAATCGAAGATCTCGATTCGTCGATAGACGTTCTCCGCGACCAGCTGCCTCATGGTGGTTCCCCGGATCTCGCCGAAGAAGCGGCCGGTCTCGTCTAGCTTCTCGGACACGAGGATGTAGCCGTGGTTGTCAAGGATGTAGCAGTCGATGGCGTCGTCCTTGCAGGTACGGCAGTCGTTCTCTTCCGTACATTTCTGAAACATGAGCCTTTAGGTTAGACATGTTTGGGCGGATCTGAGAAAAGTTACGACGGGAAAGATGCGGCCTGACCGCGTTGTTTTCAGTTTGACAATTGAAAATCAAAATTTTAAAGCTGGATACAATTTTTATTATTTTTTATTTATTCTTTTTAACCTGCCTCCCAAGAGTCAATCGCTCAAAACTTGAGGGGGCTGTAAAAGAACTAAAAAAAAACAAAACGGAAAATAAATAACTTGGAAAACACCATTACAAGGCAGTGTTAACCAAGCCAATATACTTTTGAACGATTCATGCCCACCAAATGCTAATGAAATTTCATTTAAAAGGAATCTTATTTATGGCTGTTTTTTTCTACTTTCAAATTTTACGCGAAGCAGACATGCTTATGTTGTCGCTTCCAGAAAACCATTGATACTGTTCAACATGGATTACTCACATGTCACCACAATTCTGAGTTTGCACGTTCTCCTCTCTCCCTCCCCTAAACTCCGTTTTTTTTTCGTTCGCTCAGGTCCGCCATTTGTAATGCGAAGCGTTCTCATTGAACTGGGATGCCCTAGATTACAAATGATGGACCTAAGCGAGCGAGAAAACGGAGTTTGGGGGAGAGAGACAGAGGAGATCGTGCAAACACAGAACAGTACCAACAATAGACATGCACGTGCGGATGGGGGGGGGGGGTGACCAACAAAAAGGTTGGAAACAGAAAAAGTCCCGATACTTTTTGACTCACCCTCGTATTTTGAAGCGGGCACTTTTTTTCCACTTCAAGCTTACCTTAAGTAGCTCTGGGTCATTGACCTTGGAAGTAATGTTGACAAAGAGCGAAAAAAGCGACGAATGCTGAACTTGGAAGCCAACCACGGCAGCAGGAGCCTCCCGGAAGTCTCCATCTCTCTTACTTCCGGTCGAGTGGAAAACGGCGTGACTGGCCGTGACCAGAGTTCCGTTCCGGTAGCCTGCACATTAACGAGTTCCGTTAATATCGCGTAAAAAGCCTGATGTATAAACTTCACAACGAACGTACCTTCTTCACTATGAGGAACAGAGTACACGTAACTGTCGTTGCTTTCTTCGTACTGTTCGACCGCGCGCTTGTACCAAATCTCGTCGATTGCCCGATTGTGAATTTCGCTAAAATGTCTGGGAAAAAAAACGATCTAATGTAAGTAAAGATTAATTCACGCGTTACTAGTAATTAAAGTACACAAATTAAAAAGGAAATCTTCTCTTTAACTATGCACTTGAAGACTGTTGAATGAATTAAGATGATTAGGGTTCAGTTTCCGCTAGTCCTTGAACAAAACATAGAATGATTTGTTTGGGGAGAGAAACTCACACTACATCCTCGCGTGGTTTGTCGCTTGCGTAAAAGTCAATCCAGCGAGTGAGTCCCGAATGCGTCGCCATGAAAGACACGCAGAATCCGTACCTCCGCTGGTACTCCTTGCTGCAACACCACAGAAACAATAACGGAAATCAGCGGGCTCATGTTATGACAGAATATTGGAAATATAATTGTTAGAACAGCCATTGGACACGCAATGAAATGACTGCCAGAGTGACAAATATTTGTAACCGTAACAATCACGCCTTAATATTTTTTCAAAAACGTACGTTTTTGTCGCGTTTGCCATTTTTTTTTAGTCATCTCGTTTGGATGAAAATCGTTGTCAGAAAATTTGCATTTACGTCATTTTTGGTGTAAAGGGATGAGTTAGGTATGATTAGGGGAGTTTGTTCGAAGCGAAAGTTACAGTGATGTGTTGATTAGGAAAATTAGCTCAGAGCCCCTGTCAATAGAAGGGTAGGCAATAGCAGCGTAGCTGTGAGGAGGTGGTTGCCTATACATACTTTGTCAGGGGCTACATTGCCAGCACGTATTTGTAATTCGGAGTAGCTACCTTTTTCATTCAAAAGGTTCGTTTAGAGATTTCAGCTACTGTGGAACCTGTGTTCTCATCCACGTAATTGCTTCCCTGAGCGAGTTACTCTGAGTTACGTTGGTCCAGGTTAGATGTCCCTCGACAAGTCTGGATAGGCTACGTAAGGTTAGGTCACACTGAGTTGCGTCAGGTTTCTTTAAGTTACCTAAGGTTAGGTCACGTAAGGTCAGATTAAATAATATCGACGAAGGTTTGATTTGACTAGGTTTTGATATGTTACGGCTATGTAAAATGCTTTTGTCGAGCAACAGCGTAATGACTGTTTTTACGGCAGTTTCGTGAGGTTAGGTGTCCAACGCAACAAAGTAACCAAATACCACATTCCTCATTACACAACATCACTGATTAACACAGAGCACAATGGAGATCTAATTCAAACAAATTATACAATCTGCACAGTGAAACCCGCTTTCGGAAAAAACGATTCTGATTTCTTCAGCTTCTTGCTCAGATCACTTGGCGCACGTTAACTGTAAATCTCTTTTGAGAAGGATTTAGCGGTAGTGACCACTACTTCAAGATACATACGGCGGAGCAAAGTGCACAGTCTTTCACAGGAAATATCACTCATGAAAATAACTACGAAAGTCTAAGGCCGCTTGGGGTGTGAAAGAAAGACAGGGGTACCACATTTTTTTAGGGACAAAGTAGTGCTCTCGAGAGCTAGATCAAGGATAAGGACTCGATGAGAGCTTTCTATCATGGTCATGGATAAGAAGAGTATCTGTCCACCCAAACTGCAGAGTAGAAGTCAAAATCAAACGGGTTTCACCTTGACGAGTAAAATGGCACTTTCAAAAGAATAACTGAATACAAAAGCTGTTGTGGAAGTTCTAAAATTGAACGAATGGTTGAATCACCTCAGTAATTTGAAAATGTCACTTTAGTGAAACAAGCATCTTCCCAGCAAGTTCAGGCAAAACTCGGTTACAACGATCCGTTTTAAACATGGCGACTCGGTTCTACTGAGACGCGCTTCACTAAAACAGTTTTTCGCAACATTTTTGGCCCATTACTGAATCGCTGTAGCCGAATTTTACCAGAATGATATATAAAGAATCAACATATAAGAGTCCTGGGCAGCTATCCTTCAGTAAATTGAACGCACACATAACAATAAAATCATTGGGCATCCGGTGGCAGGAGAGGAAAGATGTATTAGTATGTTAGTAACTGCACCCTGAAAGAAAGGATCATTATTACATGGCTCACCAATCATGAGAAGACATTTTGAAAAATTTCCCATACTAGACTTCGTTAGGTTGAAAGAAACTGTTCAATAAGTACGGAAATCTCGATAAAAACAAAACCGAGTGCGTTTATGATAAGACTTTTCTGCGACAACGTTTGAGATGAAAAAATCTAAAAATATAAAAGAAAATAAAAATATTGTCTTGAATGTACGCTTTACGATCTACTTAAAATTCTATGACTACTTTGTGAAACAAATCAACCTGGTTTTATTTTCCCACACCGATACGTCTTACAAACAAACAAAAATGAGTTCATATACTCGACAACAGAGTACACCAAAATAAAACCAGTTAGTTGTCAACATAAGCATAATCAAAACAACACAAAAATACTTGTTTCACTGCGTCAAAATCTGCCCTGTCTACAGAAAAATAAGGCCATGGGAAAGAAACCACGGCCAAAGATACATATTTTCCTCTAATCAACTACTAAAATTGGGGATTCACAGTTATTCTAAAGGTTCTATTTAACAATATTACAGGGTAGTTCCGTACAGGTACCGTTCGACACTTTATAATAGCATGCAACATGATTTTGCGCTGAAATATCCACTTCATATTACTTCCATAACTCTCTTTATCACAGGTTCCTTTACAAAAGAGTCTGATCCGACAGGATCTGTCAGATAAGGCATAACGAAGTTTGTAAATCAACCTCTGATCAGTGTCTCAAAATATGATCTCTTCATGAGCAGTATCTAAAAACCAGAATGACTACGGTCCGATAATTTCGTTCAACTTTTCTTACACCAGAAAATTTGAAAAGTAGTATCAGAATTGACCAGGTCAGAAACTGATTAAATGAGATAAGGGCCTTCTCGGCTTAGGTTGCAATAGTCTAATTACAACCCTCCAGCAAGAGCACCGTGTTGAGGAACCAATCAAATTATTGAAGGTAAAAATCCTTCGATAGTTCGAATATTTCAGCGCTTCAAGCTACCAGTTGGAAATGTCAGCTTTGAGGGTAAGTTCCACACTTCACTCCTACAACTTGAGAGGGTAAGCGACATGCATTACGGTACAAGAATGTATACTTTACCTTGGTAATAACAGTAGGAGTAGCGCAAGAGCGCTGAGATGCAAAGTTCAATCAGTTTTGTTAGTGCAAAATAAAGTTTTGTGAATAAGTTGACATGCGACACCCTTACTAATCTTTCCACGGGGCATTTTAGAGGAGGCCACTGTTCACATGGACCTTCCACTTACTTTTTTGAGAGAAATAGTTGGGAAAAGCCACTCATGAGCCCCTGATAGTCCTGGGGTAGGCAATATCACCACACCTGTGACATGTTGGTTGCCTGTGAAGACTTTGTTAGGGGCTCAACTAGTTATTGAAACGAGTAGTTATTGAATGAGTTTGCAGTTGAAGCTATTATTTTTAGACATCCGATTATCCTTGCTTAAGCTCAGTCATTTAAAACGAAGGCTTAGAGTTTACACAAAGGTCCGGTTAATATACTGCAGTCTAGATTACATTTAGGAAACTCTAAGTTCCATTGCAATATTTTGATTCAATCTTGACAAGAAGAATCAGTTGGAGTTTTTATGAGTATTCATGGAATTAATACTCAGATATGAATAGAACATGAACGATGGGAGGAGTACTTAGATATGAGTGGGACATGAAGTTTTGATGAAGAGAATACTCATCTATGAATAGGACATGAAGAAAATGATTCTGATCATGCATTAATACTGTACTTAATTTAGTCTTTCGTTTGATTTGATTAGTTCTCAGTCGTAGGTATATTCCAAGCATTCTCTATATTCTGAACTGAAATATTATTTCGAAAGAATGAAAAAGGAAGTATACCTATTGTTCCTCATACAGCTAAAACGAAAGAAAGATCTTTCATTGAAAAATGTATCAATGTCCACAACAACAGGAAGTTGTAAACCTAACAATATTGCATTGTTAGGTTTTCTTGGGAACGTAAATATCACCTATGCTAGGTAATATCGTCGGTGCAGTATCGACTTGGGGGAGGACTGACAAAAACACTCAAAAATGAACGTACTTTGAACCGTACTCGGTTTTTGAGTACTGGCTATTTCCTTTGGGTACTAACGTGTACTGCAAGATGCCACACGACATGAAGTGATCTAAATTAGGGAGATATGTAACATTCAATCGACGAATATTTTGATACGAAAGGGATTGCGGAATATCTTGTATCTGAAACAGTTTTATAGTTTTTTAGAACTGAACGTATTATTTGGAATTGGTCTACGGTGCAAGACAGAAATAACACAAATACTCACTCAGTTGGCGATGGCTCTGCCGAGTGGTTGCTGTTAAACCATGATGTTAGCTTAGCATCCCCTATCAAAGATTGGAAAAGATCCCTGTCACCTGTAACAAAGCATGATAAAAACCAATCTTAAAACAAGATGTCAACACACGAAGCATACATAAGGGGTTAATTAAAGAAAATGTCTTCAAGTATAAACATTGTGCTCACTCTGAAGAGACTCAAGAATTGTTAAAGTCCAGGAAAAGTCACATCAACAACATTTTGAAAGAAACGAGAGGCAACTAGAGACACCAAAGAAAAATTCAGCTGATTTCAAAAGATATTTCATAGTTGTAAACACCCTTTTTTATTCCTACGAAAGGCAGAGGTAAATAACGTCTTCTGGGGAAAGATAGCGTGATAAAAATATTCCTATCCATAACTGTTATTGCATTTTTAAACATTTCATGCAGTTTTTAAAAGCGCTCTTAAGATTAATAAGGCTATTCTGAAAAAAAGTTCTTTGATTCTAAAACGTTAATAAAAACCCGGATTAAGATGTGGTACTTACAGAAGTAGGAGTCTTTCGTAAACTGGGCACCGGAAACATTTCCTGAAATATGAGAAAAAAATACTATAAATTCTTTATAGATAATCCTATAAAATATAATATTATAGATAATTCAGCCCTTGAGAGACATGACCGCAAGTAGTGACTACCTAATTCAATTTCTATCAAGCTCCAGTCCATTCACTTTCACCCCAAGACTTTGAGTGAAATTCGCTCGGATGAACTTCACTCGTCTTTGAGTAAAAATTCAATTCGTAGAAAGTAAATAACAATTTAAAACTGGGGCATAAATTTAAATCAAAAATTATCTTAAACCTAATTTTTTATCAAAAAAATCTTAGAGGAAAAAGACGCGTGGGTTTTCCCCTGTTCAAAAAAAAGGGAAATTTTTGGGGTCTTGAGCAACACGGCGCAACTTTTTTCGAGCTTCTGCGACGCAGCACACATCGACGTGACATTTCTAAAATTGTTATAATTCAAATTATTTTGAAGTTCTGTTTTGAAATAATCTTAAAACTCTTAGACGGAGGCCAAATTTTACGCAGGTTGAGAAACTTTGAAGCGTCGATGGGCTGGAGAACAGAAAAGGCTCGACGATACGCTGCGCTGGTGATACTTAAAAAAAATGTTGCTTCCTGCTGTTCAAGGCCCAAAAAATTTTCTCCCTCTCCTAATCACAGCAAGAATCCCTCTTCTTTTCCCCTCCAAGTTGTCGAGTCGCAGGATCAAGTGTACCCACCTGAGTTCTCAGGAGGAGAGAAATTGCGCTTGGTAAGCCATTTCCAGCCGTTGTGAGTAGATTTGTTGAGAAAGTGATAAAGCTCCGCTTCCGGCGATTCAAAAGTGTGGTCCGAGTCGTAATGATACTTGCAGTAATCCCTGAAGAAGCAATTAACCAATTAAGCAGCTGTGTTGAAATAAAACTCCGTTTCACGAGGAGATCGAATTTAACGCACGAATTCACGTTACTTCGTCATCCTTTACGATAACGTTGCCCCTGCGGAAAGGGCGTAAGGAGACTAATAAGGCCCCATACGTTTTGCCATGAACTGTACTTACCAATCAGGATGAACTTTCCAGTTCTTTCCTTTGAAGTAATCCAAAATATTGTGTTTGCCTGAAAAATAAGGAATTATGTATATTTATAATTTTAAGAAAATGTCAAGTTGATAAGAGCAATACACTGGAAATACGGCGTCGACATGAAGCAGGCTTTGGTAATTAAAAAAAGATAGAAAAGGGAACTCACCCTTTGAAAGTCTGCAAAATTTAATCCCCCAATTTAAAGAAATTCACGCTTCTAGACAGGAAATTTTAACTGGACGACTAAAACAATTAGATTAATATCCTGAAGTAACGAGTAAAAAGTGGAATCGAGTAAAAATTACGCAAAGGTTGTATCGAAGAACCAACCTCGATTACCACACTGTTTGCATATGTCGACACCATACTTCCAAACAGCAGACGAAAGAAGATACTACTTGATGAAGGTACAACAGTGCACATGTACAGGTAGATACTCACTATCCAAATGAAAACGATGTATTTCCAACTCGGTGTGCACTTTATGAAGGCCATAAGGAGCGGGAATCACAATAACCAGCGAGAAGTTGAGAACAGGCTTAAAATAGTAGTAACGCTGGACCAGTCCGACACGTTTCTGAAAAAGAAGGCGCATAATTCATAAAAAGAAGCTGTATCAGTGGCTGCTTTCCTAAGCATGAGAATGAGGAAATAACTTTGTTTGAACGGCAGCATAAGCGTTAACCAGGGCCTCTCTAGAGCGAAGTCCAGCCTAATTATACGAAGGAATATTGCGCCGAAAGCGAGCATTTGACCCAAAACAAGCTGAGGTTTCCGGGATAAATCTGTCAATGATCTTATCAATGAAAAATTCTCTCCAGGCTCTTAGATATGGCCATTAGTAAGATGTACCGGTACGGGGGGCATTCGATAGCGCGAAAAACCACAAGCGCCAACGCCGCAAGCGCCAGTCCCTAACCGCCAAACGAGAAAAGTCGCAAACGCCAAAGTTCGTACAGGTTAGGTTAGGTCAAGCTAGGTTAAGTTAGGTTAGGGTAAGTTAGGTTAGGTAACGTTAGTATTGAGGTTAAGACCTTTGGCGTTTGAGACTTTTCTCGTTTGGCGGTTACGGATTGGCGCTTGCGGAGTTGGCGCTTGTGGTTTTTGGCGCTTATGACAGCTATCCTACCGGTACAATTACAAAAAATAAAACGTGTACCTCCACAGCCAAAATAGATACCGATATTCTTTGCACAAGTAAGGTGGAGATCAAAAGTAGTTTCGCATTTAAATCCACGGAAACTTTGTTTCTTGACGTTTGTGTTGGCAACACCATTGCAATTACCTGGCCGAGCGTGAGGTCTTACGGACATACATAAATGATTAGTATTATCAACTTAAATTTCGAAAAAATACTTGTGAACGGTTGTGGAACTTACCATGTTGTCATAGTGGTACTTCGCGTTGAACGAGAACGAGCCATTCGCATCCGTCAAAAGGCTATCACGCAACTGTTTACAAAAACAAACCAATTTTAAATTACTCGAACCCTAAAAATTGTTTTCTCGATAAAATCGTTTACTTACAATAACCATAAGTTTGTCAAGTTCTCGTGGCTCCTTCTGATCATCGACCAGTTCCACTTCGGCTATGTCTACACTGTTGTAATTTGGTTTTAGGATTCCCTGAAACTATAAAAAAATACGGTTATTTAAAAAAAAGAACCGCGGAGAGGTTTGCGTACAGTCCTCATCGGAAATTCGCGATTCCCTTATCTAGGGATCGGACGGAAGACAAGACTTTTGATTTTCACTATACAACGAAAAATCCGCACTATTCGAGTCTTACCACTGGTCGTAAGTCTGGATGTGTCAGGACATGTCCGTTGTTCGTGACAAGGAAAGCGTATCCATTTACACCAAGCTGGAAAGAGAAAGACAAATGAATGATTCTTGTCGTAATCGCATAGAGCAAGTTAGCATTCACAAGTAACATCTCAAAATTTAAAATATGTATATAAATTTAACTTTCCTACTAGCCTTATCCTCTATGCTCGCTTAAATTTACAGCGCTAAACAAAAAGCCTCCTACAAAAAAAGTTTAACGAGGTATAACCCTTATTCGAACTTCGAGTGTCGCCACCGTTCACTTTAACTCCTCATGTTGTTTGAAACTACTATTGTCATTGCAGGTTTACCCAAGATTCTCGTGGAATACGTGTTAGTACGATTTGCCTTCTGAAAATATATTGTTTTGCGAAGTTAAACTAGTCAAAAAATGCACAATAAGAAAAGCTATGAGACTTTAAAACTGCATTGTTTTCTATAGTTGAAAGAATTAAGACTATTTTTTGGAAATAACATGCTGTTCTCCGGGAGTTTGAGGTTAGGGTATGTTG
>Ga0058701_10004269_pt1 | contig 11562 bp, 5 predicted proteins | sample AgamicOrMae_FD_97039 | JGI IMG/M metagenome (GOLD analysis project Ga0058701, IMG submission 97039) | Agave microbial communities from Guanajuato, Mexico - Or.Ma.e | ecosystem: Host-associated > Plants > Phyllosphere > Phylloplane/Leaf | place: Guanajuato, Mexico | collected 2012-06-04 | reverse complement strand
TTGGAGTAATGAACTTTTTCGTTTTTTGGAAAGGTGTTTCCAATTTTCGTTTTTTAGCCGGGGGCGGAGAAATGGTTTGCCCCCGGGCCCCCCCCCCCCGATACAAAGTCCCTAGGGTATTATTACCCCCCGCTAAAGACTCCCTAGGAAACGGTTATCCTCCGGTAAAAATTCCCTGGCCGGGTATTTTTACCCTCCTGCCCCACCAGGGGGTTATTCCTACCCTAGGGAATTTTTACCGGGGGGTAACCGTCCCTAGGGAATCTTTACCTTCGGTAAAGGGAGGACGGGTAATCAAACCCTACTACACCGGAATAAGAAAGTGCGCTAATTAGTAAAGATGACAAATTAATGCAGAATAAACTTGTGTGTATAAACCTTGCCACTTTGTTACCCTTTTCCTTGAAACTACTTTTCGGTACCTACGTTCGAACTGTCTCTCCCTTTAAAGCACCAATCACTCAGAAAATATACGGCAATCGAAAAGTCTGGTACGCTACATACGTCAAAAATGGTATTATTTCTCCGTAATGCAAGTTAACAGAGACTTTTTCTTAATGAGAGTTGCAAGGATGAAGACCACCAGAAACAGTGCCGTTTAGAGCCAGGTAGAACTTAAGAGCATGACTAATCTGTTTCCTTCGCCAACAGTACAGTACATTTATCATATTGGTTGGTGCATAATTTATTAAATACATTTTCTGTTGGTCGTAACAATGTACGACTATACAAGCTCTAAAGAGATCGTAAACATTGTTCTATTCGACTCAGTTTCGTGTATTTTTTGAGGGCGTTTAGATGTAGTGTCAGTACCGTTAAGTATACAAAATGTTTACGTTCTCCATGCAAGATAAGGGGGAAAAGACCAAAAACCAGAAGTATGTCTGCTATTTAGAAATTTCTCATTCCCCAAAAAAATTAATTTCGTAAAAATCAAATGGCCTGAATTTTGAAACATAAAGTAAAGGCAGCTTTCTAGGAATACCGTAATTTACGTTTATGACCAAACGCTACTAGTAACTGTTGCGGCGGATAGAATATACATTGCACTTTTTGCCATTTACAGAACGGCATTTGCACAACACATTGGGGCACCATAACTCACAGTTCACGTGGTACAAACTACCTTAATGTGTGAAAATAAATGTAGAATGCGTGAAAGAAACAAGTAATGAAGTCGATTATAGCTGATTGGTAGAATCAGCCGGGAAAGGTAGAAAGGAATTCCACCTTCTGACCAAAAGAGTAAGAAAAAAACAAAAAAAAGAAAAAAACTTTTCATTTCAAACTATGAGTTTGATAGGGATTACTTGAAGTGAATAATGAAGCTGTTTAACCAAGCATGAACAAATACCTCCGCGTAATTTTGTTTATTCACTAATAGTACTGTACCTCTATTATGGCGGCACGTGGCCGTAATAAGCCGTGCTTGATGAGTTAGGATAGCTGCACACGCACACCAACCAGACTGAAATCGGGGTCCACAACTTCGTTTAACGCGAATACAAACAAAAATTCGCAGGTAGCAAAACAACTATCGGAACTTTAAAAGAACATAGGAGGAGGTTTGTGTACGGGAATGATCAATCCCTCCCAAGAGAGTCTGAAACAGACGTTTCATGAGCCAAAACCAACGAATAATACAGATCACGTTCTAATCCTCATGTTTGGTTTGTTCATTAAGCCAGTCGTCAAATGCAACCGAACTTAAACACAACAAACTGCGAGGCCTCCATTGTTGTGGCATGCTACTGTTGGATACATTGGGGCTACCTACACAGTAAGCAAAACATTAGGCCAGTAACTCGACCTAACTAAAAGGTAGTGTACTTAAACACGGAGCAGTAATTTAGGGGTTCTACCGAAAACCCTTTAGGTAAAAACACACATCAATATTCGTTAGGATAACGTACCTCTTGCACAAAGTGCCCTTAATAGTGTTCACAAGGTTCGACGTATCCATGTAGGTTACCTGAGCACTGAACACTTAAAACTGCACTATTTTCAAAACATTAATAACCCACAAATTCACTTTAAAACGCTGTTTGTAAAACGTATTTTTAAGTTGAACCGGCATAACGCGTAAACACGGGCCACGTTTCGAGAAAAGGGCCAGAGAGGACGGCGCGATCTGACCCACGAGAAAGACGCCATACAACTGGCTGTGTTGTTGCTGCTCGCGAGTGATCAGCACTTTCCCGCCGCTAGGCGTCCCTTCCCAGTCTCACTAATACCCCTTGTTTAAGGCACCGCGCGAAGTATTTGCACGCGGCAACTCGCAAAATCGTACGAGATCTGAGACGTTTAGGTGAGTATACTTTTATTCATGTGGTTGAAATGTTTAAAAGTTCTCGATGGGCAAAGTTTGCTATTGTGTTTTTAGAGGTCAGAGAAAAAGCCCATCTGCTTTCCTTCTTATTGTACCTACAACGCAACACCTCGACGTAATGGCGAAACTTTAACTAAACGTTGGGTGAATCTAAAGGGCTTCAGACCAAAGATTGAATGAAAAACTTATCACAAAGAGAGCACCGTTCTACACATTTTGTCTGCGCCGCTAAACCCTTTAATGGGCAATAGGGGGCTACTTTGATATTTCACCAATTTTACGCTGAGACACCGCGTTGTTCGTTGCTCAAGGAGTTGGCCTCATTCAGGTCTACCGATGCCTTCATGGTGTAAATTTTTGAAACATTTTAGCAAATCTTTATGAACCCTTACAGAAGTGGTAAAAAAGGGTTTAAGGATTTGATCCCTCCGTTGTCTACATGGTAAGGTTGAGGAAGTCTCCGGGTATTTACTTATTTTACTTACTAGCGTCTACTTAGTCTACTCTCCTCAACTTTCGACAAACCAGTGCGAAGCACTCAACGCTTTCCGAAAACCAAAGGGTAGACGCAGGTTGACGTCGTTTACCCTCGACTACATCACTGCTGATACTTTTGGTAAAATGCCTAGCTTGCATTATTGCAGGAGAAGCAAGTCACATAGCTCAACGTAGACTCGTGGCTAGGGAAGTTGTAAGAAAAAAAATGTTCAGATAGATACGGCAAAAAATATTAAATAGCAGCAGAACTTTGAGACGCAATCATTGCAGTCATAACTATACGTACCGTTTAATAACTACCTCCAACGTGTCTCCCTCTGTACCATGGCTGTCGAGAACATCCTGCAGTACTCCGATATATTCCAGATCTGTGCAGCTGTGTATCTTGCATGGTTGCGGAAAGAAGTGAAGCAGTGTTCGGTTGCATAAATCAGGGGGGGGGGGTTGATTCTATTCTACCATTGAAGGTATTTGTAGTAGAGAAAGGTGTTCACGTTTTACGATCGTGTTTTAGAGGCTCGTTTCTGTTGCTTCAAAAATGAATAGTCATTTTTTTAATGCGGAAACGGTCTCCAGAAAAGGGCAAAAAAATGTTTTATGTTGTTTTTTAACTTCAAAATAGGTATAGCTGAAAGTGATAATCCCTTAAAAAGTAAGTTGCATAGCCTATCCAACCTTGTACTATTTAAAACATAAAATCACGTTTGGGAAAAAAAAGAATGTAAAAAATTAAACTAATTAGGAACGAGCAGCACATATTTTAGTTGCAATCTTCCTAAAATATCGAGACTGCCTACAGTTCAATTAGAGATGAGATTTGTAACTCCACCACAGCAGGAAAGGAAAAAAAATCTCAACATAGAATTTGAGTCTCAACTAACAGCAGGGGTAGCACTGCCCGATTCAGCTATATCTAGACAAATTCCGTTTTTTTTTGTGCGTGATGGCATAAGATAAATCATTGCTCTACGAAACTTACTAAGTGTTCACTTAATGCCAGTAGCGTTTAGCTACTGCCTCTTCTACGTTCCTCATTCAACCCAATTCTCTCTTAATATGAAAGTTGCACTATACACCTGTGTTCTACCTTGTTACCAATTACAAGCAGGCCAAAGCGACGAAAAAATAAAGCACTGGGATTTCTTTTCTACTTAACCTAACTTTGACTGTCGTCACGTTCCCTCAATCTTGGATAAGAAGGTAAAGCTCCTTTAGCTTCCCTCCACTGCGGCTCCGTTTGTATTTTGATTATCGGTAGAGGGAAATGCCAGTGAGGTAAATTGCTTACGCAAACGAAGTCCAATTTTCCGTGTCAGGTCTGTTTATCTGTATTGAAAGATCGAACAGGCTGGTGTTAAGGTAAGTAAATAAAGTACAGTTGAGTGAACAGGTTAAACTACATTTATTTCATATAGCATTTCAACACTTACAAATACATGCACTTTGATCCAAAGACATGGCATAAATAAAATCACTCGTAAATAATCAATTTACATAATTTTGATTCGGTCTTTGTGACATTTATGTAAAAAATTCGCTATGACCGTCAAATGTACCTTATCTACAAGAACTAACTAACAAACAACATTTAACAGGTTGAAAAAAATACAGTATATCATGACAGTCTTTGGTGTATCATGTTTAAATTTCTTTATTTCTTCTTTCCTACAAATTTGGCTGAACATTTTCCTCACGTTCGCACTTCTTATGTACATAGCATACCTTTCATTTCTTCCAGTGATCCACTGTTGTAAAGTACAATAATTTGAGTGCATTGATATTCAGATCACAACAACTTATAATCTGGTATTTAGAATCCAGTTAAGGTAGTTATTATGTTCGTTGAGAAAATGACCCACTTACAAAATCGAACAACTTTAATGGAATCTCACAATAACTCAAGTTTGCTCTGCAGCAAATACATGTATATATATAACGCTATTTAAAAAAAGACAGAAACAAACAAACAAATACCGTAAGATGGGCACTTCATAAATAATTTCTTGCTATGATAGTCTTAGTCGACATCCTTCATCAGAGTTTGAAATTCCGCCAGTATGTAATATAATAATCTTCAAGTTAAAAATAGTTTCCTCCCCCAAAAATGCGGAATATGTCCTTAAAAAAATGTTTTGGAAAAGAAATGAAAAGCATCGCTCGTTACTTAGTAACGGTGCAAAATTGCCCCCTAAAATGAAATCCATATTTAGGCAGAACGATATTTTTGGTCGACATTTTAGAACTTTTCACGTGCTTAAAGATTGTAGATTTTTTTCCACGAAAGAATCAAAATAAGGAAGTGTACCTACATATCCGAAAGAATTATTTAAAAAAAATACCCAAGAATATGCCATTCCTAAACTTTCGAAATTCTCATACGTCAACACATTTTCGATAATTTTTCTTCTAACATTCCACCTACTTGTCTACCACACCAAGCGTCACATCAATGGTACTTTTTGAGAAAAGAATCTTCATTTATCGGCACACCTCCAAAAATGAACGCATTTGCATTACTTGAAGCTGAAAAACATTGATTCTCCGCATTAACTTACTGAACATTTCGTCGTGATCGTCTCTGTAGATAGCATTTTACTGCACGTTTTGTACCCTATCACATACACATACAGGTAACACCGAACACATATACACCCAACAGCAAATTCTAATCACACGCTGGCAAAAAAAGAAACACATACCATCAGCGCCTAAACCTACGTAAGTGCATCCTGCACCAATACATACCTTGTTCCCTCAGGACGACATTTAGTTCAGCATCAACATCAATTTTATTTTATTTTTTATCATCCTTATAAGGAACGGAATACATATTACTCTTTTGCTTTAGTTACTTTTAAATAGGCAAGAAGCACTCGAGATCAACGTACGCGGGGTACGTTTGTAATATCTAAGACCTGCGTAAAATAATTTTGAGTGTAGGCTTACACTCCATAACTCTGAATTTAAAATTATCAATAATATTTTCCCTTTTGAAAATCAGGGCACGTAATATTACTTCCATGTTCATGAACTGAACGTCAAACTCACACTAGACTGTGCCACCCACCCGAACATCAGAAAGATAATAATATAAACGTATATAAATACCAAATTGCTAGAACAAAAATAATGCAAGAACGAATTTCGGTATCGGGGTTGTCTTCTTGATTAGTACCCTATGGTACTAGAACGCATGTGCGGGTAAGGAAAGGTCTGGAAGTCATCAAAAACTTCTTGAAAAAAAAAAGAAATGAAAAATACGTTGAAAGGAAATAGAAAATACAGAAAAAAAATCCTTTCACCATACTTCTGCTACTGCTGGTGTTTCTGTGTTTGCCTCAATTAGAAATCTGACAAATTCTGAAATATTTCTGTTTTTAATCAGAAGTGAAGGTAAAGAATCTTGTGACTCCCTTTGAACATGGAAATACTGAATTTTCTTCGGACCATTGGTTAAGTCGATCTTGATAATGCCCTATTGTAAGTAATCTATAGCAGTTACAATTACAATAATTATCCTAAAAAACAACAACAAAAAAACGCTGTCCCGACATTGGTTACAGCAAAGTATGTACACACTTTTAAATTTCCACGATGGGCAGATATGTTTAACAACAAGCCAATGAAGCAAATTACACAAGGAAAACCGTAAAAAAGGTTTAGTGGAAATATTTTAGCATCTTATGTACAATAAAATTTTCGCGTTTCAGTTCAATCTTTTCCACCTGTAAGATCTCCTTCCAAGGAAGACGTTATGAATGCAGAAAGTTTATTTTTTAAGTTAAGTTGTTATGTAAGCACTATTTTAGCATCATAATCCTTCCTTTTTTATATTCTTAATATAAATCATCACAGGCTGATGAGGCCAGTCCGTTGCAGTGAGTAGAAAAGACATACGTGGATAAGTTTATATCAAGATGTTAGAAACGCTTTGGCAATAGCAACCAACCGTCGACGCATCATACACGGTACATCTTGCTACAAATATTCATAAACAAAACCAATATTTGGGAAAAATTTATGAAGTTGTTGGTTTTTATGGTTTGGATAAAAAGACAAGCACCAAAAACCTAAGAGGGTAGGGAATACTAAACAAACAATTGAAAAACATAAACAACACGCTTTCAGTTTAGGTAAATAGCTAACACAGTATCGCATCATATCTTTGGTTACCCTATATATTAACTGCCACAAAAAAGAACTACTTTCAAACTGAACGTATAAATGTTAGTTTAAGAGCCAATTGAATATGAACAACTTTACCACACCCTGTAAAAATCTTTTCCTCAAGCCTCGAGGACTTTTACGAAGCGCATAAGCTCACTCTGGAATTGCTATACTGGAAATGCTAACCTCAAAAGTCTTCATCCAGCGCAGAAATGCTCTAACTACTCAAACAAACGTTGAAAAACGCTGGTATCCTTTTCCAACAGAAAAAAAGAGGCACCACATTCTAGAAATAAGATTACAAAAGGACATTCAGTATTATCCTTTCTTTCCCGTTCTCTTTTCTAATTATTCCTTTTGTAATGAGACGTTGTCAAGGGTACATTTTAAAAACTTAGGCCAATCTTTCGTTTGAAAATCTTGGTAGAACACAAAACCAATAAATATCACCTTTGGAGCCATTTTATCTTGATTTTCTGTCTACCCCTTCGGCTGAGCAAATACTTGCAGGCTAAGTGATTGAAGGCTAGGCTCACATTTAAGAACTTTGCAAACAATTCTGGCACCTTCTTTATAAAAGAAAGTCGGAGTGGAGCCTCTTAACATATTACTAACTGCAATCTCAAAAAATAGTTACAACCTCCTATCGAAAAAATCTATTACATATTTGCAGCACACAGGATTGTTTCATCTGTCCAAAATAATTTGGCTTGACCTAGTAAGCCTTATCAAAATCGAACAGCCAACTTACGTCACATCAGACTGCTCAACTTATGGTATCCTGGAATGGAGTCATTTAATTAATAGTCATTTGAATAGCTAAAAATAAACTGGAATATAAATGGAATTTTTAAAGTTTTCCCCTAACGGAGATTCAGACTATGCGAACTTAAGCTGTTTAAGGCTTTGCTCGGATGTGCAGTTTAGAAATCAAGATTGTGATCTGCGCATCATTCACGCCGTTTGAGCCTTACCTAAAATGTTACTCGCTTCATAAACAAACCTTATTTAACAGGTACGGAAAAATTCTCAAAGTCATAGCTCTATTCGGAGTTATTGACTGATTCCTTTTTTTTTTAATGAAAACGCTGATGAAGAAATCTTAATCGTCACAAAATCCCAACTGACCCGAAAAAATCTGGGAGAGGGCCAACAGTCACCGATGCGTACGCAGTAATAAACATCCATTCGACATGTATACATTATACATTACTCAAGGTGGAAGACCAGCCACCTGATCGAATCTTTCACGTGATTCACTTGAATATGGCTAAAGATGCATTATTATCAAAAGCACACAAACAACAATCGGTATTTTAAAGCGGAAGTAACAATGCTCTCTAAAAAGAGCGTAGTCTGCCACACTCTAACACATCCTCCCACCGATAAACAAAAATACATAGCCAACACACTCCAGTGCAACTCTCAACAGTGACACACAGCCTCAAATCCCAATCAGTTCGAAATTTAGCTTTGCTAGACGACTCCAAGATAGCCGTGGCTGTCCGAAATCTAGATTGTGAATACCTTCAAACAAATCGAAATTTGCCCACAAAATTTTGGACTGTTTAAGAAGCACAGAAGAACTTATGGAATGCTAAGCTGGGTTTACAATGGTTAGAGTTACATTACGTTAAACAGATCCACCGACCCAAATGTAATTAGTCACATAAAAACAAAAGGCATTTAAAGCATTTGCATGGCTTAATCACGCACAAAGAATATTCTTTAAAAAAATAACTTCTGAAACAAACGCAACAGAGTTTTCTAAAGTATCGACTACAACGATAAGCAGCTCTTCAAGACGCCCACTCATTGGGTCAAAATTACTTAAAACAAAGTAGTAAAAATCGTTCATATTGATGCAAGTATTTCATTAATTTCTACGCTGTAAGCAAATCACAACATAACGTTACACTGGTAGCTTTTATTCCAAAAAACTTGTAAATTGCCTTAGAATGATTTACGTGCGTTCAAGTCTCTCTTCTATTGACACACACGTGCAAATAGAACTGAGCTACAAAATACACGGGTACTCGTGGGCAAAAACCCCAACTCGCGGCTACAGCAAACTTCACCGAATCAAACTCTTTTCTGACAAGCCCAACTCTAATAACCAAAAACATACAGGCGAAAGAGATGATCGGAAGCTTGTTGTAACAAGTCCAGCTAGCTTGGAATACGTAGCGCGTTGAATTTCGGTTTGATTAAGAGATAGGCCTTGCTCTTTAGTCGATCGCAGCAGACATTTACTGATAATCACGCTCCTATTTGATTGCAGTTTTTCTCCTGTGAAATATCTCCCTAATCCCTCACTTTTCGCACTCCCGTATCCGCGTTCCCATCGGAATTCGCACCCAAATCCGCGTCCGCGTTCGCACTTTCACTGACACTTTTTGGTGGGGTAACCTGTGGCGGCTCTCTTCTCCGAAGGAGCTCAGTGTCGGACGTATCTAAGTCTTCCGGTTGGGGGTTGTGCTGGCCCGTAGTCTGCTCAGCAAATATTTTGAGCTTATTAGGGTCCTCTTTGTGCCCGGTTGCGCCGACCGAGTGAACGAGGATGGCCTTGTGTATGATCGCCCCGTTAGCGGTGCGATTAGGGCCCCCTCGTTCGTCGGCCCTAGGCTATTGTTTGAAAGCAAAGAAGCTCGTCCCTTCCTCCCATTCCTGGAAGTCCAGAGGACCAAAGCACTCCTCCCAAAAGGCCTCCATTACCCGGTAAAGGTGCTCCTGGACACCCTCGTAGTTGTGTCCCTCATCAGGGTACGTCTGAAAGTTAATGCCGAAAGTTTGAACACGATCCCTCCAATGAAGAACCAACCAAGTGAAAGGCCGTGTTTCAAAAATCAGTCAAGTAAAAGAGTACGTTTCACAAAACGACTAACTGCAATGTATGAGGAAAGCAGTTGATCGTTTTTCAAATGAACGCTATTACTTGATCTATTTTTGAAACTCGCATTTTACCTGATCGATTTTTCATCGGATAGGGATCGAACATGAACACTGCTTCCATGTTGAGTACGCTAACAATTGCGAATAGCGGATAAAGAAGCTGTTTAATCGATAAAAACTGAAAATAACGGGAAAATGCACGACGGGGATGCTGTCCCAAAGAAAAGCAGTAACAAAATTTATCTGGCTCTCTTTACCCTAAACACAATCTACCATTTTCTCACTTGCCCAAGAAGTCTCAACAACTAACTTCTAGTCAAAAATTTACTTCGGACTTCCTTCGTGAAATTCGGTAGGCAGCCAACACACCACGCGTGGCAAAGATTTTGCCGAGTCCAAAGTGGTCTTTTTAAGATGATGAAAAAAAAAAAGTGTTTTAAAGACGCATGACACATAAACGCGAAGTACATAGAGAAATTAACCATTTGATACTGATCGAATAAGTGCTTCAAAAAGGGCGGGCACAATCGTAAACATTAGATAAAACAATGTTTAGGGTCGTGGGATGTTGATCATGCAAATTACATAATCAACTGCTAAAAACGGTGGATAGCATTTTTTTATGAATGAAAAATGTCACAGAATGTCAATTAGTTGTTCCTTTTGGTGAAGCTACTGTAATAGTTTTAGGGAAGTTTTTGATTGAATATCAGGTCAGAAACAACGTACCTGGTGTTGGAAGAGTATCTCCCTATCAGTCAAAGCTCTTACTAAGAGCATGGTATGAAGGTAATGCACCTTCAGGTCAGCTGTGCCATGAATGAGCAAAAATTTCTTATCTCGGAGCGCCTCAGATCTTCTGGGGAGATCCGCTTCTTCATACCCCCGATAATTGTCTGTAACGTTGGGCGTACCCATATACCGTTCCGCGAACGCTGCATCTACGCATACCAAAGAGAAGATTTAGAAAGATGGAAAAAAAAGAATATGAACGCTATGTCCACGTCAACAACTGAAAACACCCCAACCGCTTCATAACAAAAATATACAGATCCTTCCATGTAACAATCAATCAAGTAAAAATGTACGTTCGAAAAATCGATCCACACAGAAAAATGACTTGCTGTGAAAGCAAGTAACTTGCTGCCCTAGCAAGTTTTGCATCTCAATATAGTGACAACAAGCAAACTAGTTCCGATAAAAATCTTTGCTAGCTGGAAGATGCTTGCTGGAGTAGCTTGTCTAACATGCTGAACTTCCAACGCCATTTTCAGTAAATCTGACAGCGCTGCCGACTAAGGAAAAAAAATGTTCCCCGACCAAGATTCGGACCGCGAATCTCAACCACAGTACGCGTTTAGATGTCCGATGCGGTACCACTGAGCCACCATGTCTCGCTGCCGCGTAAATTGAAGCACGCGGTTTCATAGTGCACGTTGACTCGTTGTCTTGTGTTGTAAACACTTTGACGAGTCATGGATGAGTGTTAGTAAAATAGGTCTCTTGCAAATAATCGCTTTTCGCTTAAATACTTGCTCACATCGCACACCCACAAAACATTTATACGTACGTATTTTCAAAGTAATGGAAGTGTTGTTGGGTTCTGCCTATGGTAATGGATTCCCCTATAAGGAGGAAATCTGATGGAAAAGCGCTATCTGGTGAACTGTAAGATT
>Ga0058701_10004268_pt1 | contig 11562 bp, 9 predicted proteins | sample AgamicOrMae_FD_97039 | JGI IMG/M metagenome (GOLD analysis project Ga0058701, IMG submission 97039) | Agave microbial communities from Guanajuato, Mexico - Or.Ma.e | ecosystem: Host-associated > Plants > Phyllosphere > Phylloplane/Leaf | place: Guanajuato, Mexico | collected 2012-06-04 | reverse complement strand
TCCCAAACCTCTAACTTTCTTACCTGGTAAAGAATTATGATCTTATATTAAAAGGGTGTATATTTTATTTCATATGTTCCAACATAAACCGAAATTTCATAACATTACTGTGACGATAAACCACATGCAACCGTGGCGTAAGGTTTCTACCTTGTAAGTAAGACTGACCGTGGTTGGGTTTGGTGTACCCGGTTGTAGTGAGTCCCATAGGCGATAAGAAGATCGACAAAGTCTGGAATAAACGGATTTTATTCCAGCACACAAATCATTTTGGAGCAAACACGACCAATGTATGCGATGCGTTCGGTCTTGGGATTATGTCAGTGCTTTTGTGGATGTGCTCAGTGCGCGAGTTACAGCCCTCAGCCAGTAGCATGAAGCATCTGATGGTGCGAAGATGGCTTGCAGGGTCGTGTACGATAAAACGGGACTTGGATATTCTCGCGGAGGATATATGTGAGAGTGTGGTCCGTAAATGCGAGCAGACGTGTTTGAGGAACGAGATACACCAGATTTAACTGAGGCGCCACCCTGGGATAGAAGCAATAGCACTGCTAATCCAGCCCAGATACACATAATGTAATGAATGGACCACAATGGATGCGTGATCATCGCTACGACGGAGCTCGTATGGGCGCCTCAGCGGATTGAGGGACTAGTAATACGCAGATGAGGCTCGTTGGATGTGATGATCAGGTGTCAGGTATATCTGATATCTGTTGTGTACCTAATATTGCATCGGGAATCATGAGTTAGGTGGGTTGGTCAGTGAATTCAAGGGTATTGCAAGTGTAGTTACTATTCTTGAGTAATGTCAAAGCTATATTTATTGATCTAAAAGTGTGTTTCGAAGCTTCTGGGCTAGCTTATACCTTTCCTCCGTGAAATCACATACATTCTCACTTTTACATATAGCATTCTACATTGCTCTTAGATTGACCCACTACCGCCGAGCGATGCCGTTCGGAAACAAAAAATATTTTTAGAGGATCTTTTCAGTTCAGTATTGTCACAATTTAAAAAATATCACCCATCGGGAAACCCGAAATTCAGTAATTTAAGCATTTTTCAAAGCTTAAAATTGCGTATTTTAATGAAAAAATCCTTTGAATTTATCTTAAGCTAAAGTTCACTCCAAATAATTTGGACTGTTATGGGTCAAATCACCTGTACGATAGCTTGGGATCCACGGCTGAAGCTACTACGCTTGTGCTTCTTTTTCAAATGTCCTAATCTACCGATCGGTTAAAGTAACCTCAAGTTATGAAAATAATGTCAATCCCGACACCGTTGCGTGATAACTCTACGAATAGTTGATGCTGTTTTCTCAGGCACATCGCATGTCAGAAGATGACATTAATTCCAGCATCGGTTGCCTGTATCCTCTACACAATGCAGCGACCCAGATGGTAACCGGGTTAATCGTAGCTTGACACCTATCATCCAAACGATGATTGTCGTGGCCACGAGACAGGGGAAGGAACCATTCAAGCGTAAAGTGATTTAATTACCGAGATTATAGATGCTTCTTCAGGACGGCAGGGAAAGAATAGTTGGCTCAGCTCAGTTGGTGGTGGCGTGCTAATTGTCGAGGCCCCGATTCCGGGTCCATCGGATTACGGTGCCAGCGCTAATAAACCCCTGCAGTGTTTTCATTTCGGATGATGCGGAAATCATCTTCCGTGGGGGAGATCATCGATGCTCAGTTTTAGTTTTCAGCTTTGGATCCGTGAAGGTCGTGCAGCTGCTTTTTTGCTTTGCGGGTCACAAAATATTCGTTCAAAACTTTCCGGATCAGAGTGTAAGTTTTGAAGATTGCAGACACCTTGTGTTCTATCTTTCGAAGCTAAAGGTCGAGGGAAGTGGCAGCCGAGGAAGAGTTGGGGCACCTGACCTATGCACGTTTTTGGCACCGGCTTTAATTAGAGATAGGTTAGGTTAGGTCATTTCCAGCGCGTTAACGGTCAAAATGGTATAAACACGGCGTTTTGCGCGGGGAGCCCACGCGTGGTTTTCTACAAATGTGACGCAAATACTGTTAACCTGAGATTCAAGCAGTCTGGATGGACATATTGTGAAGGTGTAGTATAGCCCGCGTAGTTCCATATCCTAAACTTGCCAAAAATGAGAGCGATTTTGAATCACATACCTACAGCTATTTGGTTGTATACTATTTTGAGCTTAGAGCTTCTTCGAAAACGGTGACCGTTTTATTGGAGTCAAATCGATTACAGAAAGCTTATTTGTTTAGGGCGATGGTATTCGGTTGTATCCATACTCTTTAAAGAACCTCTGCTCCAACTTTCCCGATATTAAAGTCATGACAAGCTATGTTTGACAACCACCGTGACGCGCCTGGATCAGGGTGATACGAAGCTTAATATACTGACAGTCCAGAATTGTGACATTTAGTGAGGACATTTCGCTGACAGATTTACTAAGGTATAAATTTGGATTTTCTTGCAACACTCATGAAAATAATGAGTGATAAATCATGGCGTGGAAATGTTTACTCAAATGCCACGTCTTCGTGTTCATCGCCAAGTGCTCCAATTCATCGGGAACTGTCAAGAAGAAATTAGTCTATCAGACACTAGCCACAGCTAATGTTATAGCTGATGAGCTGGTTGATGACTCCACTGTTGTGAAGCTAAATTCTTGTATTGTCCTTCGCACGCTTTTGCGGAAAGACGACCGTTTTCATAAAGGTAGAATCTTACTGTTTAGGATGTTCCAGCGCAACTTCGAAAGTTAAATCGACGCATACTGTATATGAAAAATCGTTGCTAAAAATTTGAAAACGGCAAACCAGCATCAAACTTTCAGAAAGTAACCGTCCTGAATAATCTTTGACCTTCCATAACAGTGGTTTTTATTTTTTGAAATCGCAGTTGCTTATTTGACTTATATTTTTACACCAAAGTTCATCATTTGAAGTTTCTTTTTTCGGAATTATTTTCTTCCTTTTACGGTAGAGTGTTTATTTTTTGTGCTGCATTGCTTGTGTTTTTATTTTGGTTCATTTAGAAAGTTTTTTCTTTTTTTTTAGTATTATTTTTTTTGTCCTGTCTTATGTAAAACTGGCAAGAATTTTAGAGAATGAGCTTTTTTCTTGCTGCCTCCTTTTCACCATGTATTTTTGCTCATTTTCAGAAGCCTGGAACAGGAAAACTAAATTTTCGAAGTTCCTCCAACGTGGCAGTATTGATGTGGACACATGTTCTTAACCAAACCGTAGGATTTCAGGTCACCGTCTTATTTTGACGATTCCGCTGGAATATCCTTAATACATTAATGGTCTGTTTTGCGTTGCACGGCAGTATTTCATCCAGTTCGATTTATGAGGTTCCACTGTGGCAGCATAATCTGCGTAACATCTGCATTTTCAGCCATTTGGTGAAACATTTGGATCGCTGTCAACTTTTAACTGGATTTCAATTACCGTACGCGGACTTAACACACTCTTTTAGACGCACGAATTAAAAAGTTCGTTGCGACGATGTTTTGAAGTCGTTACGATCTTAACGACGCTGTTAACGATCAGCGTCGTTTGCATCACTCTGTTAATTGAGTCTTTAGGTTCTCGTGCCTACTCAAGTTCCTCCGGCCACATCGCCCCTTGACGAATTTTTCACGAACTCTTGATACATTAAATACAAGATTAAACTATTATTAAATACAAATACGCAAATGAAGGAAGATTTCCTGCCGAATTCAATGCTTCCAAGATGACCACACGTCCCTTTGCAATATCGCTTTCGGCACGGTCATCACAGACTTCTTTGACGAACTACCATTCAGAGCTTTGGCATGGCGTCTTCACCCACATCTTACTCAAATGAGTTACTTTTACAGCTACCTTCAGCGCCATAGTTCCTGACAGGTCCTCCTCAAGATTATCGCCAATAAGATGGTGCTTTCAAACTCATGTTTAGCAGCCACACTCCACGCGGAGGCCCTGTATGGCAGTATATCATAATGCCCCGTATCGAGCGAACAGCCAAATTGGCCTTTCGTGAACGAGCGGTAATTTTCCAGTAACAATAAGCATAGCGTATTCCTGCAACAAATCGAGAGTCCTGATAGAGACAACAATTGCTACTGCGCCGCATGCATTCAATATACAAGATTGATCCTCCAGCATCCAGTCTCCCCCGAATCCCCGGACCCATCCCGGAGGGACAACACTTCGTTACGATCCCATTATAGCTTTTGTATGCAAATTTGATTCACAAAGGTTGTCATTTGATAATGGATTGTCGCCTCACAAAAAAGTACCAGGGTTCTTCTATATGATAATTGAGATGGTAGATTTAACAATCACCGCCGGTTGCCGTCTTGGAGATGACTTCAATTGGTCCAGCAATTCGTTCGCATGGAGTTCACAAAGGCCAACTAGCACAATGACAATCTACAAATCGTCTCAGCCCAGTAAAACTACCATTTGACCTTTAGAAATATTAATGCCAGCCTTAATTTTTTTGTGGGACAATGTCGTAAAACGAATCTGATCGAAATGAATTGGGGCTAGTTCCTTGAGAGTATAATCAAGCCGTGTATGATTTACGCTGGCCCGAGGTAGTTAGGGTTAAAGACCCTTGGCTTGTATGGTGGTGACATTGAACCGTTCTGGTGAAATTGCTAATTACACTATTCTGTTAGTGGCACAGTATATAGTATTTGAATGTTGCCTGAGTTTTTAATGGTGTGATAAACACCTTTATAAAATGATTTCACCAAATATCGAGTGTAAACGAAAGCCAGCCCTCGATGGAAAATAAATATTAAATTAATTAAAATTCTTAAAATGTAAAAAAAAGACTTAATCCATATTTGAAACTTAAATTACAAAATCATAAAAGAAGGACCGGCGAGACCGAGGAAATTTCATTAGCAATTAAGATGCTTATTCCTGTTTAGTTTCTTTCGTATACCATTAGGATCGATGCGCAAGTATATTGTTGTTTCTTTGAGTCTGAAATGGCTGCATTTTTTTCTTGTTTTACCCTACGGAACTCTCTACAGTTTACCTGTCTCAGTGGTGATAGCAGGTGAACCCTGAATCAATGTGGGTTGTTATCTCAATAGTGCTAGGCGAGTTACGATGCTTATAAATAAATTTTAGAAACTTACGATCTTATTAAGTATGCTATAGCCAAAATAACTTCTTGCTGGAAGCAAGAAATGGTCAGTCACGTTTTGTGGCGCTCGCACATTCTTTCCCGTCAGCCATACCCCAATTCAAGAGTCAAGAAAGGTAAAAGGGTAGAGGGAATACCAAAGGGGGTTGTTAAGGGCGTGCGCTGCAGGCTCTGGCGCCGTCCTAAAACGGGGACGCAGAGTGGGGGAAGTACTTGGCGCAAATCGCACACTAAAAACCTGCAGGGGAAACTAATTCGAAGAGTCAAAGTGAGTAACTTGCAGTGAATGTAACTGATCCGGGGGGAGGAAGACAAAGAGTCTAACGAGTTTGGAGAAGCGAGCGCTAGCGACTGTCCCAAGAGATCATTTACTAAAGGAGGACGGGACGAGCCATATAATAGGGTGGTTACGGAGTTGTGGCGTTTATTGCCTTGTAGAAAATAGCTCAATCACGGGATAAAGGGTGTGCAACGCTACTGTTCCCGAGAGCGAAGGCTATTCGCTTTTGTTGCCATCATTAAATTGGAATCAGCCCTGAATTCCGACTAGATGCTTGTGCGTGCTACTATTGCACAAAAAGAATCGCCATGTCGGCAGTCGGGGTCTCATTTGCATCAAGCTCTTCTAGAGAATTTTGCACGCCTTTTTAGTTTGTGGGATCTACTACAGGACTTCACCGGATCATCTTTCTCTTCAATGGGCGGTTCATACGATTTCTGTTTTGGAGAAGGAAATGCATTTATATAGGGCGAATTGAACGCACGGAACCCAACCTAATACATTTTAAATGGGGCAGTCGGGTCAATAGACATCCCTTTGGAGAAATATGACTGACGTACTTCAGCAGCACCATGTACCTTGCAAAGCAGCCTACCTACTACTCTTGTTCGTTTCTTGGGTGATGGGTACATCGAACGAACGTGAGCCCAGCCCTTTTCTGCCACACCATTAGTTTGTTACTGTGTGTTCCCCATGGCTTTTGTTTCACATGACTTTTGATTAAAGTAGTGCTCAATGCAAAAGCTACCACCGTCAAGCTATTTAGAAGGCTAGCACACTATAGCTTTATGGTGCGAAGATACCGAACCCTCTACATTAATTTGGTGAAGGTTAGTTTCTACTCCCTTTGGTAATCAGCTCTCAACAAAAAGCATAGAAACCAAAGTTAACACTCTGATTTGAGTTTTTCATTTATACTAATTTTATTAATGGCTTTAGCAGTCTGATTGAAAGCAGCCTGGCTCAAAAATTAATTTTAATTTCGTCATTAATTTGGAGATTTTGACCATGCAACGAAAACACGGCATCCATGAGATCTTATCACATATGATCTCACGTTTCTTCTTCCTATGTTTGACGACGAAATACGAGCCGCTTAATTCGACTAAAAAAAAGAGAGATACTGCGGAACAATGAGGTAATTTCATCGCCACTTTCAATATTCTGAGATCATCCAACCGCAAAAAGTAAATGATTTGCCCACGATCTTGAGCTGATATTCTAAATACCAGCCATGCTAACAGAGGGGAGGCACCGAAAGAGGGGATTACTCGGCCGCTCATCCGTGGAAGGAAGGAGAATAAAGCGGCTGTTAGCCAATCACATTTCGTCGGAGGGGAAGCGAGCGATAAGTACGGACCATTATGCAGCCCAAGTAGCTATCGAGTGCGCGACAAATTCGTTACAATGAAAAGGTGGCGGGTCGCCATGGCCGACTACAATAATAGGCTCGTTATGCAATAAACAAAGTTGAAGCGGACGAGGGGTCCAGTGGGGAGAGGAATCGCTTTGGGGCTAGTTAGAAAACATTTGCTGGCGGATTTTAACTGTCAGCGACAATGAAATGGTGGTAAGCGCTGCAGCGATCAGGAGATGAGACGTTGATTTAGCATATTATAAGAAAACAGCCCGCGTTTGGGCTGCGAATAAAGAGATGCTGTATCATGTGACACTGTTCATTGCCCGGGTTGTGGTGTTGTAGGCTTTTGGTATTGGAACAGTTGAATTTCGGGAGTTTATTCTACCGGTAGAGTGATGTGAAAGTGTGTTCTCAAGTTAGTGAGTATTCAACCCATGCTATTTGTCTTTGGGGACTCTCATTTGGACGCATAAGCGTTTATCTTGACGATGTTTTAGTGACCCGGTCCGTACTTGTTAGGATGATGTTAATCCATAAAAGCCCAAAGTATTTGGAGAGAAATTTAGCTCAAGAGAAATTTGAAGGATTTTTCCCATTAAACTACGCAATTTTAAGCTTTGGAAAATTCCTAAATTATTCAAGTTCAGGCTTTCAGAGGGGTGATATTTTTTAAAATGTGACAATACTGAACTTAAAAGATCCTCTAAAAAAAATTTTTTGTTTCCGAACGGCATCGCTGGGAGGTAGTGGGTAAAGGAACGTGTTCAACAATTCCTACATAACAATTTCTTATCACAGCTTGGAAAGCTTCGAAGAAGCGAACACAGTAAAAACAAACCCCCGTTTTGGGGAATGCTATACATGTTTTGTGGATGAAATTAAAATGGGGGTAGTGCGTATTTTGGTAATTTTTCAATGTAGACCCATGTTCAGCTACATCAATGGAAGGCTCTCTCCAGGACCTATTGAATGATACGCCTGAACATATGCCTATCTTGAAAAATAACCAAAATACGTACCACCCGCGTTTTGAAAAATAACCAAAATAGGTAAAGCATTCCCCAAATCGGGGGTCTCGTTTTTACTGTGAAGGCTGGATTTATATGTTAGCTGTGATGCAACGTCTTTTCTCCCAACCTCTTGTCCCAACTTGTGGACTTTTGTCATAAAATTAAGGTGTATATGATCCAGACGCAATTCAATTTTTGAATAGTTTCTTTATATTTGGTCTGATTTCGCCCGCGAATGCTGCAGTAATGCTCATGGGTTCATTTGTAAAGGTGATGTCCGTGATGGTTAGTTCTATGTTGTGGTGGGGGAAAGCCATGACATTGCCGAGGAATTCGTTAGTTTGTCACCAAAATAAGTGGTCCGTGGACGCGGGTCGGCGCGGTAGGCGTCAGCACCGCTAATTGGAGCTAGTGTGTTGAGTGAGCGATTGAGCGATGAATTGTTTAATTGATTGATTGTTGATTAGGCACGTGTGGGCGTCTCGGGACCTTCTCATTAGCATTTGCTGGACGGAGCGGAGCCGAGCGAAGAGCCGCAGCCTCCCGCTGGGCAATCTGCCGCCCAACACACCGGACTCGACTTTATTGTTTAAAACATATTGCTTCGCCGACGTTTTTTTCGAATCGCGCTCTCGAAAATGCTCCTCTTTTTTGTGGTGATGCTACTGGAATTCATCTCACAGCGATGGATTTGCATACTATTGAGTACGATTACTCATCTCACGAAGGGGGGAGATGAAAACACCAGGCTACAGGGTGAAGGGCTAATCCAAGTAAGTTAAGCCTATCTTTGAAGCTACTCCAGAATGTGTTTTATCAGGTAAACCACCGGAAGTATGCCTATGAATCAGTGGAAATCTACTGAAATCTACTAATTCTCAGTCAAAATTGAGTCAGTGGCTCGATTTTGACGGAGAATCAGTAGATTTCAGTAGATTTTCACTGTTTGAAGTTTAGATTTGCTTAACTTGGGTTTGGTACTGTATGCCTCTGTTCGCTATCGCTCTGCCCAGCTATCGCTTGTTAGCTTGATGTCGCTTCCGTAAGGAAAAAAGAAGTAAAAACCCAACACTCATACAAACCCTCATGTGAGTTCGTGATCCTGAGGCGACGCGGGAGTGTTGAGGCTCGCTAAGGAAGAGGGGAGACTTTCTGAGGGGAAGGTAGACCACGTTTATTTTGTCTGTATTTCAATGCGAGTTGTGAAATTCGCGGATTACTGCTATTTTGAGACATTGTATGTCTTTGCTGACGTTGCAGTGTGGAGGACTTGTGAATATCAGTGTTAATATAATTTGTGTGTAGTTATGAAAGGGTTAAGGCGTGTAATTTATATCCGCGTATTAAAGCAACTCTTAAACACTTTTTAATAGCAGCTTTTCGACGGGTTGAAATTGCACCTTGCATCCCTGCTTCTGACAAAAAAGATGTAAAACGCACAGGCGCACAAATAAAAGAGTCAACAATAATAAACGACGGCTGATGCGCGCGTGGGATATAAATTATCCTAATCCTGATATGCGATTAAGTCTGTAAGTGAGCAAGATACGGTAGGTATCAGGCAAAGCAAAGGAACTCCAAAAAAGATATCATGACCCTCCTGCCAAAATCGAGGGATTATTTATCATTTAGGACCTTTCTTGTAGATTCGTATCATCACAGCATTCTTTGAGAGAAATTATGTGGTCACCAGTTTCTCGGCTTCACGATGTTCTTTCACACGAGTTATTGAACACCTTGTCCTCCTTCAATCCCCGAAAAACGAGCAAAGGGAGTGATTGAAGAAGACAGATCCTGTGGGAGGATCGAAATCTCGTCGTCTGACCAGCGGATGCCTTGTTGCTCCGTGGAATTACGCAGCTTGGAAGGACAAACATGTTTGTGCGAAGTAAGTGAGAAACGCTACATCGCCGTGCAATTAATTATATCATTGATTTGCTTTATAAGTGCTCCTCGAAAATTGATGAGTTCATTTAATATGGAAACTTGGATTGTACTTCTTACTTCTTTCCTTAATAATCAGTTTTACTGGCTCTTCTTCGTTTCCTCAGAAGTTATCAACCTTGCTTTCTACCTCAAGTACAAGTTTTAGTGGGTGCCTGTTCGGATGGTAGTCTAGTCGCTCGACAATATGTGAGGTTCCGTTTTCAATAATTACAGATGTTAAGAGCCTGGGCTTCATAAAATAAGTATCTTGTAGCTTTGATATTTTTTTAATTATTTTTTTTGCACCTCCACGAGGAAGCGCCCATCAAGCTTGTGCTACAAAATTTTAAATATCGGAATATTCCTAAGTTTAGTGACAATATTTCAAGCAGTTTGTAGTCAAGAACTGTCACTCCGAGCTTTGGTTACAAGTACTTGAACATTGCCACCAACTCTTTGAATGTTGCCTATAAAAATCGAAGAGGCAACTTGGTGCAATGCAGCATCTCCTTAATTGGGATCATAACATGGGCAATAACTTCCTGTCGAAAGTCGTCCATGGGAGCTAATTTTTCTACAGACAAACGATACGCAGCGTTTTCTTCAATTTCATCAAGCATTTTCATCAATTCCTTCTCCAAACTCGCGTGTGTGCAATCTTGTCCTGTAAACCAACTAACAGCTGTTTCACGGAATGTTTAACAGTGATTTCAACAACTCGTCGTTCGTTACCCTGGTTATACGCAATCATCCCGATTCTAAATACTCATGAGGTGACCGAAGATATAAACAGGCTAAACATCTCGCCTCGAAAAGACGAATTAAGACGTCTAAGTAGACAGATGTGGCGAGAAGAGATGGAGACAAAGGAAAACACCAAAGTAATTGGTCGCTGGCGTGTCTGACCATGTAGTGACAACGATTCGTGATCTCTCTTGCTTGGATTTAAGGATTAAAGGCGAGTTATCTCCGCGTTGATGGTGTTATTTGACACCACTTAAAAGTGTTTTTCACTTTACATCGCGTGCTGCACCGGAAGTGACGAAGCACGCTCCTAGTGTAATGCTTCCTCACAAGTGCTCCGCTCCTTCCACTAGGACCTTCCGAGATAACCAGCTCACCGAAACTCATCTACTTACTCTAGGACACCCTTCTCCATCTTACTTCACCATTCGTCACGTAAAAGAATGTTTCCATTCAGAGGTCGTCTTTTTATTTTCTTACAAAATAATTCAGGGTTATAACCCCTATGAGGGTTTTAGGGGTGGTTCTTCAAAATATGATATCGCACGTGAAGGACTTGATATTGCGTGTTCTTGGTCATATATTTTCAGTTTGTAAATTAAATGAATGGAAAGGGCTTATTTATTGATCCTTATTTTTCTTATATTTTTTTTGTATTCGACGCCATGAGGTTTCCCCTGGCAAATCATCTACTACATGCTCGGAGGCACCCCAGGTTTCCCTGGAATATCTCTTTGTTCATAGAAGATTTCCGAAGGGTATCTGAGACTTAACCAGATGATTGCACCCCACGAGCTGCGGCTTTGGGATACGCCACTTGCACTGTTAACAAGACATTTGCAAGCCGAGATTACTGACGAAGTGTGCCGAGGATAAGCAGTTCCCCGAAAGATGTGGGAGGTCGAATAAGGCATAAGCGATCGGGTGATTGGTTCGTAGTGATAGAGTTTCATTTTGAAAGTGCAATTAACTCCTACGGCACGAGCTTGTCGCCTCGTCTAGCGGACAACTCAATTCCGTCGCTTCGCCGCGCCATTAAACGACGCTTTAAATGCTAATTCCCGCGACGGCCGCTAGGCGCCGCTGCAAGGGCGCTAGCCG
>Ga0058701_10004267_pt1 | contig 11563 bp, 9 predicted proteins | sample AgamicOrMae_FD_97039 | JGI IMG/M metagenome (GOLD analysis project Ga0058701, IMG submission 97039) | Agave microbial communities from Guanajuato, Mexico - Or.Ma.e | ecosystem: Host-associated > Plants > Phyllosphere > Phylloplane/Leaf | place: Guanajuato, Mexico | collected 2012-06-04 | reverse complement strand
GCAGTTGGTGGATTTTGGGGAAAAAAAGCAATTGCAATTGGTGGATTTTCCGAATATGCACGTCGGAGCTGGTGGATTTTTATTAGGAGAAATCGACTTACTTGAACCTATGTTAAGTTTCGCAAACCTTATGCCACCGTAAAGCTTAAAACGTATAACCCTGGATCGAGAATCCATACCAAGTCGGTGCATGGATATCCACAGAAATCCAAGGATATCCAAAAGGATGTCCATAAAAGCATGGATATGAATAATTGAAAACGGATATCCATAAAACATTGATGTCTATTAATGGATGTTTATTGTTTACGGATATCCACTGCAGAATGTCCTTGCATGGATATATCCCGCGGGATATCCCTGCTTGGATATCAATGTTGATATCCATACTTGTATGGATAATTGAATACTGACATCCAAAAATTAAGATATCCATGTTGATATCCGTGGATATTTTGAAATCCATGCATGGATATGCTATGGATTCTCAGACCAGACAAGGTAAGACGACCGCTAAGTTAGGTTAAGTTAGGTTATGTGGCTTGTTAGTTGCTACGCGCGGTCGCTGTTTTCGGCTTGGCGACGAAAATAATACTTTAAACGAAAAGGTTTACTTGCGGACCGCGTAGATGTTGAATCCGATCTTTGAAACAAAAATCATCCGCTGCCGTCACAAAATTTTCTTTCTTTTACACCTTTTTTAACGAGACGAAAGTACTTGAGAAAGTCGCTCGCAGCCATTCGCGGAGTGCATCCCGGTATAACGCGGACAGTTGGAAGACGTTTGCATTGTTTTCTGATCCGTCCTTTCTTGGAAATCTGCGGCGTCGAAGGAACGCGGGCCGACAAAACGAGGCGGCTTGCTAGAGGGGTCTCGCGCCAACAGCGGTTTTGTGGGAGGGGGAAGTGGGGTAGTAATCGGAACACCACTTTTTAACTAGTCGCGTTTAACATCTTAGACCGCGCTTAAAAATGACTCGTTCCCGCCGAAAAACAGCTGTAATGTTTTTATTGATATTGTTTAATATTCATCCTAAAACGTGTATTTTTAGAGAAATTATAGTTTCTTAGATTCCTGCCGAAAAGCGGCTAGTTGCGGTTTGTAACTAGGAACATAGTCATTCAAGTTTGGTTTCATATCCGCGCTGTCGGCTGCTGCGTGCGAAAACTTTTATGATAATCTGAGCTGTGTTTAATTACACGACAGTATTAATGAAGAACAAAGCCACAAGGAAAAGTTGGATTTTCTTTAAGGTACAAGTTCGTGGTCACGTGATGAGCGTGTATTACCTAGAGCTTCAGTTTTTTAGCTTATAACAATTCCAGCAAAACCTTAGCCTTGTAATAAGACAAAAAGGGTACCAGCAAGAGCATAGTCCTGAAGTGGGCTAACGTAAATTTAACCCTTCTTAAACCTTACTCGGTTTCGTCCTGAGGGAACCATTTAAGTGAAACTTCAGCTAATGTTTTTCACTATCTTTCCGTTTAGGTCCTTTATTTCTCTTCAACTAGTCGTTATATGTGGGTCAATGTAGAATAATTTATCCGCATGGGCAAACAAACCCAAAACATCATATAACCTACGACTCCCGCTATATATGGGTCACGGGAAAAACCAGTTCGTGTGCAATCCGTTCGGCAGAGAAATACGATGTGGGTCTGGGCAAAATGATGGTGGGTCCGCATAAGTGGATTACTTTTAATGTAATAATCTACTTATTATGTGGGTCACAAAGCGGAGACGAATGAGCTTGCCCTGCTAGATGAGGGCAAAACCATTGCAGGGTAAACTAGCTTGTGGGTACCCTCATGAAAAATGTCTACCGAATATGCGGTTCAAAGGGGTAAAACAAGCGTGGCCGAAAAGAAATAAATGCCATGCCCCACAACATTCTGTGTTCCCTAAAACGTGGATTTAAGAGGCAAAACAAAGACCCGCATGGATAGAGAGCTAGCTCAGCAGAAGTAAAGCCAGACTGCGCACGGTCTGCGAGTTATAAGGGGCAAAACAAAGGGCGAACCAGCGTGGGTATGCAAGGCACTACAGAGCCACGCCATGTGGGTCAACCAGGCAAAATAATAGGGCGACCCCGCATGGCGACACAATCGGAAGCAGATTAGTGAATCAGGTAGTGATCACAGCCGATTTAACTATTCGTCCAAATCATGAAAAGTGTGTTATTTTATTGCGAGCCTAGCTCGCTTTACTCCTCATTAAAATCATTCGCCTGAGCTGTCGGGAGATCGATAAAGTCGCGCTCCGTTCGCGAGCCGGCGAAACGTGAACCGCCAAATGTTATCAACAATGTCTTTCGATCCTTCATTCTTTGAGGTGAATTCCTTGCCTTTCTTGTTTCATCGCGCAGGTGTGAAGGAAAAATAAGAGAAGAAAAAGAAAAGAGAATATGCTTGACGGCGGCGTTGATCTCTCATGCCGAGCCAATGTTGATTTACTATCACGGACTAGAAAGGGAGCAATACCTACACTTTAAATTTGAATCAGTGAGAATCTCTGAGATTCAGTGAATTTCAGTCAACAGAGCACCACTAAAAAAATCAGTGGTGCTGTATTGACTGAAATTCAGTGAATTTTCACTGACAATGAATCTCAGAGACTGATTCAAACTTATTAGAGAGTATCTTGAGTTATCTACCTAATCAAAGTGGAGTTCTTTGCGTAAGACCTTGGTTTTCAAAACAACTTTTTCGTAAACCTTATATTTTATGATAATGGAGACGGTTTCTGGGAACTTGATAAGTTTTATGTTTAGATTCATTGAATACATTCGCAATATGTTTGTTTATGCATTCCGAGAAAAATCTTTTGATAGAAGCCCAATCCCGCTCATCGTGTGAGATTCGCGATGGCGTGGAACCAACGAGTCAAGGAAGCTTACTTAGGAACACATTTTGTCATTTGGTTTGCCTGCTCGCCTCTATTCTAAGATATAAGCCTTACAATACAACGCCGTTATGGGTAAAACCTACGGTTTGGAACGAATGGGTAAGGCGTTACACAAGTACCCTCATTTTTCTAGGCTGTTGCGCATCATTGGCGATAAACGCTGCGACACGCGTTTTTCAGAGTCTGGACATTATAATAAAAATGTAAAAGAAAAGGACCCTGCACTAAATCCATGAAAATTGCTTTATTTTTATTTTTTTATTTGATTTTTATTTCTATTTTTATGGGTTGAATGAAGTTATTGGAAGACGACTTCATGAAATTTTATTCCGATTAGAGTGAGGTGAAAAAAAAGAGTCAATTTGTACGCATCCGTGCAGAGTGCGTGGGAGTAGGGAACGGGAAAGGAGTGGCCGGCGTTGTCTCGTCCCGCCGGCGGCTTGCCCGTAGGTACAAAACGGGCCAAGACCTATTTGACTCCCCAATGTAGACAAACAAATCCAAAATATGTGGGTGAGCATGGAACGTTCCGAACTGGGATACGTCAGCTGCCGACTTGATGCGCCAGCGATGGAACAATTCCCCCCCCCAGCAAACTCGGCGCAGCGAAATAATACACATGTGCATAACTCATCAGCACCGAATTAACCCTTCAATCGGATCTAGAATAAATGAAATCACGCCAGAATAGCTCTATTCATTCACAAAAGAGAAGGGAAAAAATGACAGCAATTTCTAGATTAATATTAGTCGAACAAAAATTTGTCTGCAACTTGTTTTGTGACAGGTTACAGGTCAAGTTTCCCTCACACAAGCTTCAGTGGCCTGCTTGGTTAGAAATGTCAATCGTAGCTCAATATTTCAACGTCACATGAGCGGGGCGAGGTTATATTATTTAAGTTCTCTTTTCTGCCCGCTGTGATGTGACGCATTCTATACCAACGAGACTACTTCGCTCGAGTTCCGCGACAATAAAGAATTCAAGCTCTGCTTTTCATACGGTATACACATGTTTCGTTCGGTAAAAGATTGCTGGCTGACCTCTGAACCCATTTCACCGCGTACGGATACGATAAACCTACACGACCGTTCGCAAACCGTATCTTTATCTCACAGATCTTTTTAACAGATAATAAGCCGACAGGGATACGCTCTTACACCTCCGCAATGAGGCTTTTCTGACCCTTTGATTTGATAGCCTTCTGATACAGGAAAGTTCAGTTCACGTCCCATTTGACTGTTTTGATCCAAGATACATCACGGTAACGAACTAGGTGTTATCGGGTATGATTAAAGACTTCGGACTCAATATTAGATTACTTCGACACGAATCCAGTCAATAACTAAATGGAGTTATATTATTTTATACGTCACTCACCGAAATGGGATCGTAGTGGACTCTTGTGATTATTTGAGATAACACGATAGTATACTCTCTCAGAAACATGAGCTGCTGGTAAACAATTCAAGCAATTTCACTAACAATGTACACAGAAATTCTGGACACACGAAACTGGAAATAAACGGGACGGCCTCGCGGACGAAACACACTCGCGACTCTCGCTACACACGCACTAAACTGCACTGTATCCACTACTTCCGTCGCCTGGAGTCCTTCAAGAACTCTGCCGTCACCCGGTCCCCATGACCAACTAGATGAAAGCTCCTACTAGTTTACTTTGTGAACACCACCTCCAGAGCAGTTGCAAGCCCGGAACTTTTTCCCCTCTTCACCGACAGTACAAACATGAAAAACCTTGTAAGTCAAAGCAAACACACTCGTCAAGATTGTGTTACGATTACGATTCTGTGTTCCCCATAGACTCAAGGAGTACATTGTGCTCGTGACGCACTGTTGGGGACAAAATTCCATGCAAAAAAAAAGAAAAAATCGGATCTAGACGCAACGAAAAAAGGTGAAAAAGTCATAGAAAAAGCTAATACGAAATTCTGCCGTATTTTGTTTTCATATTAGGAGCGTTCTCGCTCTGGCCAACGACTCCGAGCACTACTAGTTTCTCTCGCGAAATCAGCATATTAATTTCGATGAGTTTACCGTATTGTTACTTCATGAGACTGGACCTTTAAAAAACTATGGTTTCTGAAAATTTCAGAAGACTGCCTATAATGTTTTTGATTTCGTGCTCGACTCGTATTCTAAACGAATTCGGTCATCTACACATGTATAGCACTGAAAACTACGCTGCATTAATGCTATGGTAAACATACAGGTACAAAAATGTAGAGTGCACTTACTGCGTAAGCCTAAAAGTATTGTGGGTGAAAATCGTAAGCGAAGCAAAAAAATAATTTTCTTCAACCGAAAATGACCATTAAACACTTCTTTTCATTAAGTCATAGATAGGAAAATGCGGAAAAACATAAATGTAACAAGTGGACCAAATCAAAGTGGATCATTCCTATCAAGTCGCCTTTTCTCGAGCTGAGTGCGAATACACAGGTTCTGCTTACGGCACACGTAATAATGAGCGTATCTCTTAGGAATAAGCTACGAAAGAGACGAAAGATACGGTGAAAGATGTGGAAAGAAAAAGATGAGTTCTAAGCGGAAAACGAAGCTGCGGTCAGACACTGCACCGTTATTCCCATAGTACAACATTGATCCATAAACTATGTATACGCACGGGACGAATTCACCGTCTCCTAGGGGCAAAAAAGTGAAATTGCGCTATGGAGGGATATTTTTTGATAAACGCACACAGTTATATTCTTCCGAGCCTCCCAAAACGACACCAAAATCTTTTTACGAGAAACGTATAGATAATTTTGTTGTAAGTTGGAATCAGATTTAAGCCCAAAGGGGACTGAATAAAGTTTTGACAAAAGAAAAAGTAAATAAAAAAAACGTAAAATTTGCCTCTGACAATGGTATTGAACTCATACGTAAATGTATGACTTATGAAAGGCTTGACAATGGTATTATACGTAAATGTATGACTTATAAAAGGCCAAAAACGGAAGATGAAAGAAATCTTTTGAAGTGAATGATGGCCTCACATACATCTCAAATATTTCTTTCCCGGGTAATTTTAATTACTTGAACTGAGATGAATTGATTCACGCAGAATTTCTATCCTTAAAATAATTTACTTGATTTAAAATTTAAAATAATTTGACTTGAATTTAATTTGTGCTGGATGTTGAAAACTTAATACTTTTACCCAGACTCTCTGAAAGCCTTTTTCTTTTTTCCCCATTGCGAGTTGTTATTTGAGAGGCAGCATCCAAATTAATAAATGAGTTCTCCGAATCCTTCATACAAATTTTTCATCATTAGTACACCGCGATGCTCTGTTGTATTAGAATGGCCAGCTGAAACAGAAATGTCCAGACAGACCCGCAAAAATTCAAATTACTTCATCAAAGGCGCTTTTTACATTAAGTCCCCTTAGTGGGCGTTCCCCCTTCGCTGGTTTGCCTTCTTTCAATAGCCTTAACATCCCGGGAAAGTACACCGAAAAGCTTCGCCACTTACAACCCATTTATTCAACCTCAAATTCCATGTAATTATTATGAAGTTGCAACTGTAAATTGGATCTTATCAATCTTTTTTTGGGGGGGGGGGTCGACTACTACAGCTTTTAAAAGATACACCCAACCAGCCGTCCTTTAAAAAAATTAAAAAAAATATGCGATCTTAGTTTTTTTTAACACCCGTCAGTTTGACCTATAATTTTCATGATTCAATGTGCTACATAAGGGCTTCTTATTTTTACATAATTTTTTAAACTTTTTCAAGAAGTTTTTCATATTTCCTTTTAACAACTTCCAACCAAGCAGGTTTTACGAGCACAAATACTTGATTCTCTAACCACAATTTCTCTGAAATTGAGTTTGATCGATTTTCTTTGTGGCGACATACACGTGCGCGCAATTGAAGTTCCGTGCGCGGCAAGTTTTGTTTGTATTTTTCAAGAAGAATCGCAGAAGCAGAGTTGTTTTAGCGTACGTCAATATTTTCTGAAGGCTCACTCTGGTCTTACGTCACCTTGAGCTGAAACAGTTTTACGGTATGTCCTTACGGTATTCTCTTTTCTCGTAAATATTTTCGTTAGTTGCTTTTTTTAAAAGAGTGACGTCAAGTATCTTTTCGCTCTAGCCTCCAACTTTTTAGCCATCGGCATATCAGCAGTGCGCTGTAAATTTTCAAACTTCCGACTCTGGGTTCCACTCTTCGTTGAAGAGCTGAGCGGAGAAATAGCGGAGCGAGGCACAAGACTCGCGAACCTTGCTTTGCTCCTCGGTGACAGTTACTCACGGAAAAATTAGCAGTGACAGCGAACGCGTTCATATAGTTGCTATTAATTTTAGCAGCCGTCACTAACTTTTTAGAGGCCATTGCTAACATTACCTGTAGGTACTAATAAGGTAGCAAGTGCTACATATTGAGCAAATTTGCCTATTTAGCAACCGTTGGTGACATTTTAGCAGCTTAATCTAACATTAGCAATGCCTGCTAAAAGTTAGCAATGTCTGCTAAAATTAATTGTACCTGCTAAATCAATTAACGCGTTAGCTGCCACTGCTATTTTTCACGTGTCATAAAAATTAAACTATAGTAGAGCACAAAAGATATAAAATTCTATCTTTGAAGTTAACAGTGTCCATTTCCCTGTCTGTTGTTGTTGGGCTCCGCGCAGCCAATGCCCTGTCCTTTGTTTTAGAACAGTTTTCGGTTGTCAACGGAACACAATCGATCAACTTGTGATATCTTTAGTACTTGTACGACCTACTCGTCCTTAGAGCAGTTGGACCTTGTTAAAAGGCTCCCTGATAGAAGAGGTGAAGCATTTTCTCTTAAAGTAGTAACAATTCCAAAATAAGGCGCAATGATGTGATGGTGTCCTTTAAGTAGATATGATAGAGTTCGAAAACGGGACAATGAAAGATGTATCTTTCTCAAGTAAATACACCCCCCCAAAAAAAACCCGGTACTGAAGATACTTTACTTTGATACTTTACTTATCTTTGGAGATACTTTAGGATCTTCTGAAAAGGGGAAACACACCTCTGCGGATATCAAAATAAATTATGAGTTGCTGAAACCAAAATATCTTTGGCGAGAATAGAAATTAGCAGTTTTGCAAAAGACTATAGCTTAAAATAAATGTGTTAAATGCTTCCGATACGTTTTTTTCTGTACACAAAAAAAAATCATTTATATTTACACAAAAAAATATGTAAATAAAATATTTTGCAAAAACTAGCTCAACGTTATGGGTATCTAAATAGAGCAAGACATAATTGCAATTTTATCATGCAATAATCAGTTTCTGCTAGTCGCTGCAATCAAATAGAGCTAATTAACGAAAGAAAATTGGGATATTAATGACTTGGTGCTTCTCGCCACGCCTTTTGTCTCATTTTTGTCAATAATGACTCCTAAGATGCGCCCCTCATTAAAAACGGAGGGAAGGATCTTAAAAACACGGAGGAAGAAATAATAATGAAGTCTACGAAGTACCGCAAAAAGCAAAGCATCCCCAATAAATTTAGATGAGATTGTTAGAACATATTTATCTCCCACTTTATTGGTTACGATGATTTTTTATTGCGCCTTCTGCGAAGAGGTGTTTTTAACCGGCTAATTGTTATCGGATAATGTGAGATGAGGGACTACCTGTTGGTTGATGTGGTCGGCGTGACGCAGCCTTGAGTGGCGATCTTCGTCACACAGTGCGCGCTCTCTCTGTTCGTCACACCCCGTTCGTCACACAGTGCCCCGGTCACACACACTCACTCGTAACGCACTCGCGGAACCACCTTGTGGTCTCATACACGACCTGGCGCCTGATACGGCAACGTTGCAACTACTGGCCCCAAAAGCGAGCCGCCTCCGAGCCGAGAACGAAGGCGCGGAGAGCGGCAACGATTCTCGGCATCCGTCTCGGCCGTTTCCGCCACCCTTCGGCTCGGGTGAGCGTTGGGCTGCCGTGCCTGTAACGGCCCCACTTTGCCCCGCCCCCGACGCCGACGCCTCTCTCGCCCCTCTCACGCCTTACTTCATTTCCATTTGATGGTGTGGTGTTGTACCCAGTACACGACTTCAACAAGCTTTATCTCAACCAAAATTACATCTGATGTCTCTACTGAAATTACACCAGACACTAACTTCCCGCTTCGGTCTTTATTTCCTCACTGGTCTCAAGAAGCGCTTACGAATCGTCTTGTCAGATGTTCAACAATGAGCGTTGTACCGAGACGATCATCAGTTACCCCGCATAAATGATCAGAAGAAAAAACAAAGAGAATTACTCCCGATATGCTTTAAATCTATTAAAAATTAAATCGACATGATACGCTTTAATCGGACGATTTCCGGTCCGTCCTTCATAGCTACCCCCCCCCTCCCCGCCAAAAAATGACGTCAACACCTAACTAAGGTAAAATGGACAGAGGTCAATCAATCAACCCTCGGGTATTTAAAAGTTTTACGAAAAAGGACCGTCTACTACGACGAAAACAATGACAAGCTACGAATCCTTTCGTTTAACAGTAATGTTCCCCGTTTTTATTAGTTTTTGGAGTATTTGCAGAGTTGTAGACGCACTTGAACCTATGCGATATGACGAAGCGTACACAAAAATGCTACAGCGACAATGATAACACCTCACCGTCGATAAGACCGAAAACAAACACTTTACCTCTTATGTTTCACCCTGGTTTTATCTTTCAAAGCACTATGATAATTAACGATGAACCTACAACCGTATAGGTTAAACTAGGTCGACTTATGTTCAGTCATCAGCCTTATGCCTCGCTTACCGCTCACTTGTTACCGTGCCGCTCGGCTGTCGCTTACCTTAGCCTGATGCCGCTTATTAGTCGCAGTAGTTGCCACCAAGTTGTAAGCAGTATCATGCTTAGCGATCGTTAGATTAATTTAGATTAATAGGTTTAAATTATATGCTTTATGTGCTTCGCTACGAGCAACTTAAAATAAGTGTAACACAAGAGCAGGTCGAAAACTTCTACGCGATTCTCTATGATTTGATTGGAATGAGCAATTGAGATTTGCAACGACGGAATTACGATAAAAATTAGGATGATTCATTAGAGTTTGTGGCACAACGCAAATCGCATTTTTTTCGAAGTTCAACGTCATTTTTAATATCGTCCTTATTGACAAAAATTGTGATCACTTTATCACGCAAACAAGGACTAGAAGCCCAGAGCTCTCAAAAGTGCATAAATTGTTTAATTCCTCAGAGGAGGTTCATGACTGTTGAGGTCATTACACATGATGCTAGCTCATATCAGCTAATCTAGACTACCCTGCCCCAAAGATCTTTTCCTCAACTTACTTGTTAGCTTTCATTGCGAAGTTTTAGTTCTTTAATTTTTAATACGTTCCAAAATTCATGACTGGACAGTTCGAATTTCTAATCCAAAAACGGCCTTTGTTAGTTTGTTCTTATATCGCTAGGACTCCGTTGTGAACGACAAAAAGGGATTTCAAAATACAATACGTACGGTAACTGAGGATTCAGACTTGACCTTCACCTTGAAGCTCAAGGAGTTCCTTCTATAGTCCTCCCTTCTTATTCGTAGTATATGTGCTACGCTTTTCCTTATTCTCCTATTTTCACACAACTCAAAGAGGAGTCGCAAATATGAGAAGCCAGCTGACCTCAGAGCCCTTCACAATAAACAAGTAGAAAATATACAACTTTCTACCGGGAAACTTTCTACTACAGGTCCCACTATGACTGTAGCTGATCAGTCAGCGAGTGACGTAATACGTTGCCAGAGGCTTACTACCTCTGACTTTGAGCGGGAATCCTAAATGCAAAACGTCTTGCGCGTTGAGGAAGAGGCGTTTGTTGGAAAAGAATCCAAAAATTTAAGCCTGAAGATGTATCGCGAACTAAGACTCATTTCATCATTCCACAAGGAAAAACTAACAGGTGCGGATCTCGGGAGAAACGGCGTTGTAATCCCAGAAAACAAGACGTTTCTGTAATGAAAGATATGTTTGAACGTTACTGATAAATGATTCCTTGGCCACAAGGACTCATAGCCGCGCAAGTCGTGATATCGTTTCCTAAGTGATAAGCAAAAGACATATAAACTGTCCATATGCATAGTATATCGGTACATCAGAATTCGCTCTCCCAAAATTCAATTGATTCAATTCTATGAACAATAATAAGTTCGCTCACGGTAACGCTAAAAAAAAGGCTAATTATGACGGAACTGGTTAGTAAATTATGTACACTTGTGAATCACACTGCGAACGGCCCCTACCAACCAGCGCATAGGCAAAAAGATCAACATGTGTGTGTTGAGGTTGCCTATGTTCGGCCTTCACCGACACTGCTTTACATACGCCAAGTCCGCGTGATGGATGATGGCCGGTTCCACTAGTCGCTCTTCCACGTCCATTTGGGCACGTGCCATTTCAGGGGCTTCTCAAACTTTCTCCAGGTTTGGAATTCAAGGTTTTTAGCTCTTAAGGTCCCTTTGGGTCAGAGTAAGTTTGAATCTTGAAATCCTCTACCGTCGAAAAACATATAGGTACTAGCTGTCCAAAAGGTATTGTCCGATTCTGGTCGTGCTACAAGGCGGTGGCCAATGTATTTCCCCATAAGGCGGAGCCTTCCTGCACTACCAGAACCGGACAATACATTTTTTACT
>Ga0058701_10004266_pt1 | contig 11565 bp, 6 predicted proteins | sample AgamicOrMae_FD_97039 | JGI IMG/M metagenome (GOLD analysis project Ga0058701, IMG submission 97039) | Agave microbial communities from Guanajuato, Mexico - Or.Ma.e | ecosystem: Host-associated > Plants > Phyllosphere > Phylloplane/Leaf | place: Guanajuato, Mexico | collected 2012-06-04 | reverse complement strand
GTTATGGATCAGTTATCCCGTATAGGGCTCCTGATTAGTTCCGAGGATATTGATATTTATTTACAGGCTTCTGCGATATGCTATGTTTTTATGTTTATCCCTCAATGAATTCGCTTTACTCGGCAAGTAAAACCCCAATTAAATCGACCACTGGACCCGTCAAACGGCCAGTTAGGAGATTATCAATTGAGCATGTGGTTTGGCGGAGACTGGAGGACTGGAGGGCATAGAAAACTTCGAGACTCCGGGTGGCCAACTGGCCTGTATCAATGTATTAAAATTCCGGGCACGATTCAAGGGGTGCGATCTTGTATCCAATGGCCTGGGGCACGCGCGCTCAGCCCGGCGCACTGCTCTATTATTTCTGTGTTCCTCCTTTAATAGACGAGGCTTCGAGCAGATGCTTTGAAAGTAGGGTGAGAGATGAAGCTCGTATTAATATCAAATTTGTTATGCTGTTTCGAGTAATGAATCCTAGTCTGGACAGGTCTGGTTTTACAGTCTCGCACCCGACAGGGTGTGTCAAATGCTGAGGCTTATGAATGATCACCAAAATGTCGGATATGCAAGATAATAATAATATCCACTAAATAGAAAATACACACAAAAGACGAAGAAAAAAAAATAGAGCCGATTCTTATCACATTACATTAAACTACTAGAATCCTTTAATAACCTATCATCTTTTTTTTTGGTACAAAATGAAAACGAATTTTTGAAATTTCGCTCTCTTGCAAATTCCTTCACGTGAAAAACTCCTTTTTTTCCCACTTAATCTGAAAAAAAATAATGATACAAAATCGTAAACTGACGGACGTACATAGAAAAGTGTTGTATACACTTCATAAGGTGCACAGACATACCGATCCCTCACCTTTTTGAGTATGAATATTACATGAAATGTCGGAGGGTATGGTTCATTGCATGATAGTTACACTTCCTGAATATGATAAAGAAATAAGCTTCGTTATAATATCAGAACAATCACAATAAAAACAAAACCCTGTTTTGGGGAAGGATATATCTGTTTTGGGCGTAAAACCAAAACGAGGGTGGTACTTATTTTGGTTATTTTTCAAGATAGGCCTATGTTCAGCCTCATCATTTGAAGGGTCTCGGTGAGAGCTGTCCATTAATGTGGCTGTACATAGGCTTATCTAGAAAAATTACCAAAATACACACTACTCCCGTTTTAGTTTCATACCCAAAACAGGTATAGCATTCCCCAAAACGGTGGTTTTATTGTTGCTGTGATTTTTTTCTTCCCTTCATAATCACAGATCTATTCACGATTTCGGTAAGGGATTTTCCCTGTTATTAACTGGCTGGTAAAATGTCTTGGCCATCCCCTGTATAACACACCCTCCATTTCGAAACAGATATCATACGAAGAAGCAATGCCAAATGGGTGGTGGTAATTCATCCTCCGTGAAAACAAAAGTCGCATCGAGGACGCAACATACTGTACACAACACAAAGCCAGTGAGCGTGTGATTTGCCACCCCATTGACACATTTGACTCCTATAATCTCTGCCATTGCAAGTGTTTACTTTATTATTACGATGTCAATAGCAGGCGGAGGGAGAAATGATGGTGTGCTTTTCAAAGGCGGTGACTTGGCACACTCGCCGTACCAACATGTTGCCAACCCAATGTAACTGTAACCTACAATAGAGGGCCACTTAACAAACACAGAATAAAAGGCAGTGACGTGTATGGAGACCTTTCCGCGGTTCGATTATAAAACGACCCACTACAGCCGGATCAAAATTGCGTTCGCCTAAATAAGTTACTAGTCCATTAAAACGTTCGTTAGGCTAACTAGACTCACGAGGCGAGTACCTTCACTTGCCGTTTGCCTGAAACTTTCGGGACTTTGGGATGGTTGTGGAAAGATACTCACGCGCCATACTTGCTGCCGAACTTTACTTTTACTACCTTAGAAATAGCGTTTAAAATGAACAGAAATGTAAAAAACACGATAGATTTCTAATACCATAAGAACGGCTGGAAACATTACAAAATCCTCAAAATTTGAGTTTGTAAGTGCTCTCAGCAGTTTTTCATTTACTCTAAGCTTCCTTGAATATTTTATCTCTATCAGACAGTAGCTCGTCTCGTCTCGTCTCGCGCCTTCTATAATCAGTCTGCCACGTTCATTTTACCTCACCGCCTTGTGGCACCCACCCCTAAGTCGTGGCACGGCGGTGTCGAAGGAATTCTTCATGTAAATGAAATACGTGCTGACTTCAGCTGGGCGCCTTCACCATTCAGAATTCAAATTTACCGCCTAAATGAGTTCGATACTTTGAAAGTCCGTAATTCCTCTCCAACTTCAACAAGATGACCAATCGAGGTCCGCCATTGAATGGTCCGGAATGCTAATTGGACGTAATCCTGACACAATGCTTCGCTTGGCAGATGAATCGCCCCCACTGTGTAAACATAAACGTAACCTCTGATAACAATCCACTTGTCGAAACAGTTTGCGATTCATAGCATTGTTGATGTGGCCAATCAGGAACAAAGGCGGGATTATAGTGGACTTCCATGAATAGTTGACGCTTATAAATTCATGGAAATACTTTTAAAGGCGTTGCAGTTTCAGTGGATTATTTCCAGTTAGTGCTAATAACCCTTGAATCTGCCACCGTATGTCCGAAATCATAAGAGAGTTTAACGTCTCCCTAATCAAACCGTGTAGCACTTTTTTAACGACCGAAAAGCACACCTGCCTACCTGTCGGAATTACAACCAAAGCTTGACCTATGAAATATAAAAAGAAAACGCATTTTTTTTCTAAAAACAAAAAAAAAAAGCATGTACCGTACGTTCCCACGTGTAAGTAACCTCGCTTAGAATTCTGCGTTAATGTGTTTTAAAAGTAATATCATGGTGTAAAAAATATAATACAAATATTTAAAAATCGAGTTTGCGTTAGGTCGGATGCGGGTTTTACTAGTTTCCCTCTGAAACATGGAGTTAAGTGCATTTTTCATCGAGTGCGTACTCTACGCTGCGTTCGTAGTTCGTCCTGTCTTTTATAAAGGAATAGCTTACGGTAAAAATTTCCTGATAAACTTTAAAAAATTCTTAAATTTTCTTTGGTTTTGTTTATTTAAAATAGTTTAAAGATCCTTTTCGATAAGCTCAAAGTCTGAACCAAGTTTCGAATCTTATACATAACACTAGCTATTACATTATCCATACAATCCAAAGTGTTCATAACTTATACTATCTAGCTTTATGAGTAGGTACAGCAGCAGGATTTTAAGAAAAGCAACAAAATAAGACAAAAAAAAACAGGGCGGCATATTGATGATGCCACAGGATGCTGTTTCTTAATCTAGAGACAGAAAAAAGATACAAGAACGAATAAAGACATACTATCTCAATTCGAAATTCCCTATCCAGACGAATAAATTGATCCAGTTTACTAATCAAACTTTACCGTTTGACTATATATATGATCGAAGATAACGTAAAAGACGCTTCCATTGGAGAAAACAAAGAAAATTTATGAAGCAGCCCGAGAGATTTTAATTTTTTTCGATAAATACACGGTAAGAACAAAACCCCGGTTTGGAGAATACTATTCTGAATGAAACTTAAACGGGGGTAGAGCGTATTTTGATAATTTTTCACCTTAGACCTTCGTTCAGCCACATCAATGGAAAGCTCTCGCCGAGACCTTTTAAATGAACTGAACATAGGCCGATCTTGAAATATAATCTCGTATACCACCCCCACCCCCGTGTTGGTTTCACACCCAAAAGGTATAGCTTTCCCCAAAACGGGATTTTTTTTACGTGTATGCAAAGGGACTATCTTTTATATACAAGTTTAGGGAACTTTCAGGGATGCATTAAATGCACCCCTGACAGTCTACTTCTCCTAAAATTGTCAAATGCATTGCATTAGACAATTTTAGGTGAAGTAGACGACATCCAAGAGGGACGCCTGCCCTTACGTAGCAGTACTTGAACATTTGACCACAACTTCCCCAGCAGAGATAGCTTCTGTCGGATTTAGGGCCCGGGTTGGCCATCGCCGAAGTGTTAGACAGCAGCGCGACAGACGTGCGAAAGGGTTGAAGCCCAGACTCGTCTCCCGGGCCGTGACGCGCGGCGGCGGCGGGGCGCCGCCTGCTGCAAAGCGCTGTGGCGCCCACCATTAACCGGCAGTCGAGTCGGGACATAAATATCCCGGAACAATTGGTAGTACGACCAGCACACTCGCATCGCATTGTTGTATTGATTGCGGCATTGTTATTGTGTCGGAACAATGCCTCAACAATACCTGATTGTTGGCCACTCACGACCACCTCTCGTTTGCCGAGCTACGCCCTTCAGGGACTCACCGAACGCTCGTAACTGCAGTATATGATGTTGCGTTCACAGCCAAATCGCATTTGGACTCAAGTACACTTTCCCCCACATTTTTACCTTTGTTTCGATGGGAATTGTGCCAGTTGTAATTTTCAAAACCCGCTTTCGGTCCATTTAACCTTAAAACGTCGGCACACTGACTTGACTTAGCGTTCTCTTTCACAATCAGCTTTCATCTAGCAAATATGACGCGAAAAGTTCTGAATTACTTTTTCCCATGACAATATTCTTAAAAAAACAAACAAACAAACAAAAAAACGATATTTTGATACAACAAAAAAGTAAAGTAATAAAATATAGTTGTTAGATTGCTTGCTCAAATATCAATAGAAACAGAGCACCTTTAAGAGACATTTGAGGTGCGTATACCAATTTGATACCTTAACCCACTACCGCCCTTCGATGCCGTTCGAAACAGAAAAAAAATATTTTGGGGGATCTTTTTTGTACAGTATCGCCACAATTCAAAAAAACATCACCCCTCTGAAGACTTGAAATTTAATAATTTAGGCATTTCCCAAAGCTTAAAATTGCGTAATTTAATGGAAAAATCCTTCGAATTTCTCTGAAGCTAAATTTCTCACCAAATACTTTGGGCTGTTATGGGTCAAATATCATACGAAAAGCACAAGCGCGAAGAGAATCAAATCAGAAAAATGTAATTTTAATTACCAGTTAAAATTTATAAATAAGATGATATCAATATCAAAGATGCGTCATGGCATCCTTAACACCGCGCAGCTCACTTGTTTAGAGATTGGTAACCTTACGTATGATGAATGAAGGATGAGAATTGATAGCGGTAATCGGTTGCAAACCTAACGACAGGGATTGAATGGGAACAGCCCTCATAATGCCAGTGTCAAGCGGCACTCTCCAAAATCGGGATCAAGTATTCCTTCTATTGGAGTTGCTGAGCTCTCATCCCTGAGGGACACTGTGGCTTCTCTATTGGACCGCGGTGTCTTAGAGAGCCTACTACGCTGTGTCTAGCCGATGGAGTTCGACTCAAGTCCTGTTAGAACGAGATCGATGTTATATGGAGGACATACATGCCCTAACGTCCACCCAAAACCTATAGTCAAGGTTAAAGGACAGGACTGTTTTTCTAGCTGCCAATACATTCCTATCGGCTTTCTCGAACTACCGCAGGTACTATCAGTCCAAAAGATATTGTCCCGTTCTGATCACACACAAGGCTCCGCCTAATGGGGGAAAACATAGACCACCGCCTTGTTGCACGACTAAAATCGGACAGTACCTTTTGAACTGATAGTACCATTAGAGCATTCTCGGCGAGTTAAAATGGTAACCTAAATGAGGGAGTTGTGGCTATGGACGCTTTTCGTCGACCATTGTTGGTATTCAACAATACCGCCGTCAAGTTTCAGTCTTGTATTTAGCTGTCAGTTTCAAAGCATTGTTGTGTATTGCTGTGGATTACGCACCGCCTCTTGACTCAGCAAAATTCAGGCAGCTGAACCAACTGTCCCCTCTTCTCACCTCGCACTTGATTCTTCATGTCCCCTTTCAGCTCCAAGGCCTTTCGGCTTACTCGATCCTCCCCCTCCCTCCCTCGGACAAACGCATCGTGCCCTCTCTGTCTTCGCGTGCTGTTCCTCAAATCCGCAACCGGAAACCAGGACGAGATATTTTCACCGGAAACGGCTAAAAGCGCGCTGGATTTGAGAGTTTTGAGAGCGGAAGCAAGAATTTTAACCCATGACAGTACATGGATTGAAATTTAGCTTAAGATTTTTTTCCATTACAATGCGCGATTTCAAGCTTTGGAAAATGCCTAAATAATGAATTTTCAGGCTTCCAGAGAGCTGATACTTTTTAAATTGCGACAGTACTAAACTAAAAAGATCCTCTGATTTTTTTTTGATTTTTTTCCCGAACGACATCGCTGGGCGGTAGTGGGTTGAGGACAAACTAAAGGGTTAAATAAAGCAGAGGAAGTGCGGAAAGACTGACAATAAAGGTAAAATAAATTTTAAGTTTAGGGATACCGCATTGAGCATGATGCTTGAGAAATATGGAACTTTCCAAAAGTTTCCACTTCACCAACGAGACATAATCTAGACCGCTCGGGAAAACCGAAACATCATTTCATCAGCTGTCGTTGGGATTAAAGCTCAAAACGGAACCCTGGATTGTATCCAGTGATCTGCTTTCCATTGCTTTTTTTAAATTAGGAAAATGGGATGCATTCGATAGGGCCACAAACCGCAAGCGCCAACGCTGCAAACGCCAAAGTTCGTAACCGCCAAATGATAGGAAGTAGGTAGGCCTATCATTACATAGGTTAGGTTAAGTTAGGTCATTGGGCTAGGTTAGCGGTTATGAACTTTGGCGTTTGCGACTTTTCTATTTGGCGGTTACGAATTGGCGCTTGTGGTTTTTGGCACTTGTGACAGCTACCCACAAAAATCTCTCAACTGGGCTTTAAGTATACAATTTGCATAGGCGAGCGACAAGTCAACAATGGATTATTGGAACAAAACAAACCTTGCAAAGAATTGGATCGGCTTCGACGACCTAAAACGTCGTTTGGGCGTGATGGGGTGTTTGTTACTCAGTGAAATGAAGTGGAAAATTGATGAAGAAAACGACACACCCCCGAGTCGGAGAAATCGCGCAAAACTCATTGTTGAGCCCATACTCCCTAATTAAAAATAGCTCGCCTTGTAATTCAGCAACTCCACTCGACATCCGAGATATACTTGCATCGCGTTGGTAAAGTTATCCGAACTCATTCCTTTTTTTTCTTTTCTTTTTTTGTCTGAAAGCTGAATGACGGCTCAATAAACAGCGAAGCAAGACAGTTTTCGCAAACGCCCTGCGACTTGCTCTTGCAAAGCCGTTCGTCATTAAGAGGCGTTGAGAGTCAGCTCCACCGGTTATTCCAAAACATTTGTCTAATTGTGCGATAATATTGGAGTCTCGCCTCGTTCGAACGCTCGCTCTTAACAGTCGAGTGACTCTTTAAGATGTTGTCAACGAGTGTCGATCAAGACTTCTCGCATCCAAACGTTTTCATGGCTGAAAAAAAAAGTCTGCCGGAGGTCCATTACTGCTATTATTCGACGAATTTAGTTATATATTATATTTTGTAACGAAGAATCTCTAACACCACTCGTTAGTGAAGCAGTAAAAGTCATCATAAAAGGTACAATTTGTTATCGGCCACTGTTTTGTCGTGTTATTCAACATAAAAATGCTCTTCGCAGTTGGGTTTTTCCGAACTTATTTTGAATTCATACATCTCGCGTACTCCATGAAAACTATTTTTAACCTTTACATGGGTTTACCACGAGTTGAGGAGGGCTAGACCATAACGACGTAGAATGTGTATTTTTTTTTAATTGACGGGTATATTGTGGTTATAAATCGAGTCGATGCGCCCCCGACCCTGCAGTAAATGGTCTCATACACAAACCCCTGTTTTAGGTCGTCCCACACCTGTGGTGGGTCTGAAGGCGAAACAAGGGGAGAGCGTAATTTGGTTATTACCTGTGAACAACCATGTCAATGAAAAGATCTCATTCAGAGCTCTCCATTGATATGGTTATTCATATGGTACCTTTAAAAACAACCAGATTACGCTCTTCCCCCTTGTTTTACCTTCATACCTAAAACGGAGGGTACTTTAGACACGAAGCGAAGAAGTAATAATCGTACCTACTCTAGCGAGCTTCTTACCAAGACAATAAGTTATCTGATTGTGAGTGGCGGAGACGAAGTACACGGAAGGATGGATGCGAAATTGTGGAAATAAAAAAGGAGGCTCTCGAACCTAATTGCAGCGAGGCACACGTCAACCGCCCCTTGACGCAACATTCTTGGATGGAAAGAGTGAAGGAGAGTGCCGGAAATAAAGAGAGGGGAAAGAGCCAATCGGCTCCGACATCCGGCGCGTCGAAACTCTCGCGGGCGGAGAGTGGTAGAGAGCTGAGGAGTACAGAGATGAAGTTACCGAAAGAGGAGGAAAATGATCATGTGTGAAGTGGAAGAATCTGCCATTAGATGGTGGTGACGTTGGAGTTAATGGCTGGAATCCCACCGTTTTCCAAGTGCCGAGCTGCTTGCCTGCGTAGCACTATTGGTTTCCACGACTTTTATGTCCTCGTCATCACTTCTTTGCCTTTAAATGTATTTCAATAACAAAAATACTGAATTATTACGTTCGGCAAAAATCACCATTTCATTGCAAAACGAGAAAGATTATCCTCTGTATGTCATCTCCATATTCTTTCAACAGAGACACCTTTACGCTCGCTTCCAGGATTATTAAATGACTTCAACCCATAACAGCCCTAAGTATTTGTACTGAAATTTAGCTTAAAAGAAATTGAAATTATTTTTCCATTAAAACACGCAATTTTAACCTTTGGAAAATGCCTAAATTATTAAATTTCAGGTTTCCAGAGGGGTGATATTATTTGGAGTGTGACAATACTGAGCTGAAAAGATCCTCTAACATACATGTTTATGCTATTGAACGGCATCGCTGGGCGGTAATTCTTCTGGGTTAAAAAATACTCCATCCCTGTCGATGTATTACTGATCACATAAAGACTGACACCCGTGCAAAAAGGCCTGATCAGAGTCTGATCAAACTGATCAGATTCCTGATTTGATCAGACAAAGTGAGTCGGATCAGATTCTGATCAGGCACCGATCAAATGTCCGAAAAACTAATCAAAGACTAGTCAGTGTACCGGATCAGTGCCTGATCAGACATTTTCGCATGGAAACGACTACATGGCTTCATAACACTTTGTTTTTCATTGTATTGTGTCATACATCAATTATTTTTTACAATTGTGTTTTTGAGATGGTGAATTATTTAAACGCTCTAAACCCGCACATCCCCAAAGACCCCATGTGCGATACTTTTTTTGACCCGAGTTATTCATATAACTCATAAAATTCGTTTGTGTTGGCATCGCTTCTAGGGTGCAAGTGAGAAGCACGAGAATTCCATCCGTCCTCTTCATTCTCCTAACGCTTTGAGGAAAGCAGCCGGCAACGACATTCTTACAAGTAATTAAATATAATCTCAAAAGTAAGATTCTCTGTATTAAACGCATACGTTTAATCCTGCTCACGCTATAGGCTGAGCAGGATTGCAGATACCTAACATCATTGAGTTTTCAGCTCCAAAACTATATCTTTACGAACTATGGCAAACAACTAACCACGTGTAAAAGTTGACCAAGAAGTATAGTGCACGAGGGTTCGTATATGTAACAGAATAACATCAAACTTTGATCTTTCTCCACCGTGCTAGCGCATATATGGTATCTTTTACCCTTTTTTTAGGCACATATGACTAACAGCCAGCCAGCTTCTCCCATCGCGGTAGACAATACTACAAGTGAACTCTAATTTACACGACAATCAACGCAGAATTACATTTATGTGTCACGTTTAGTAGTGTAGCTATCTCTGTGCATTGTTAAGTTTGTAATTGATAGCTTGTTTATGCAGTTACAAAAACTATCATGCTAAGTAAACATCAAAGAGACTTTGAACAAACTAAGGTACGATAAGAAGTAAATCCACCTCTTGGCGTACTACCTTAGTGCCTCGCTGAAGTGCTCGCTTTCCAATTTAAAAAAATGTCAAACACTGCGTTTACAAAGTCTCTATAACATTCAATACACAACAATGAACAGAAATAACATTGTTTCGAGTGCTGATCTTTAAAATTGAAATGCCTTGGTAATGCCTGGTCGGTGCATAAAGCGCACAAGAATGGTCGAATGCAAAGCGCCGCTAGCAGCAGAGTTTGACTGTCGCTGTTCTTATGAACATCGAAGTTGGAGATGACGGAGAAGTTTAGATATAGTTCCTCTTCGCGATCGAAGCTCCATCTATCGGGATAACACTCAACTTTCCTCCCCGGGTATACTCAGCAAAATACACAACAATGTCGTTCTGGTGTGTGTGGACGCTAAGGAGTATAGACAAGACCCTAAAAGTATGGTAAGCTACGTCATCTTTACGTTACTTAGAGTAAGGCGCACTACTCTCATCTCATGCATGTTTCGCTAACGACAGTTTGTTGTACTGTATTGGGAAAGAAAAAAACCGCATGACTGAAGCGGTTCGCCTTGCATCTCTTTAACATTCCTTTGCGGGAATATTAAAAAAAAATTATCAAGGAGAAATGTCACAGCGTCGTTCAGTCAGTTACAATGTGTCAGATTGTTGTACTTGTCAATGACTGCGTAAACGGCAGCATGTGTAACTTCGACCTCGTGGTCCGGAGCTCGTGTCTGTAGAAGTATGACTAGGTAGGTCGTAATGGCTGCAATCACCTTCGACACGGAAAGAACGGAACTTATTTTCCATGATCGACTTGGCATCTAGCGAATGCTGCGTGGCTCACTTACTGAGAATACTTGAGGGTAATCCAATTGAAAAAATCCGCAAGCGGTGAAACGCAATCGAACATTTATAAGTTGTACCGACAGCTCACGGAGCTACAAAAGAAAGCCAAATAATATTCAGTTCGATGTAGACTTTCTTTAGCTTACATCAACGATACAATGCGCAGCAGTTTAAAAAGTACCCATGAATCTTCGAACGTTTTGTTCAAAGATAATCAAAACATGCCTCATGTGTTAAAACATACGATTAGTAACGCGTGCTGCGCATAAATAATCAATGTAAGTAACGTAATAAATGTAATATATGTATTTTACTTATAGATCTAAACATCTTAATCATCACCATCATCATTACGATTTGTTCCCAAGACACACGCGTCCCAAGCCTTCAAACCCAGAAAAAAATGACGGGACTTGAATTCTCGTAAACAGGAGATTTCGGGTTCGACAGTTCTGTACATGTACTAGATTGAATCTGTGACACATTGATCATGAAATCCGTTGCATATGATATTGGGCATATCATTTATAATGAGTATAAGCTCTTCCGAATATGCAGAGGACGCGTAAGATACGGATTATGTAAGCGTAATGTCAGTGCATTCAAACATATTATTTAGTTAAAACCTGAGGTGCCTTAATCATGAGACTATAGGGCTTAATGGACTGGAAACGGGCGACGCAGGAATCAGGACCCGCGCCCGTTTTCAACCAGTTTACGCGTTAGTCCAAGCCCGCACACGATAATGCGATATACCAACAGGTTCCTGAAACT
>Ga0058701_10004265_pt1 | contig 11568 bp, 7 predicted proteins | sample AgamicOrMae_FD_97039 | JGI IMG/M metagenome (GOLD analysis project Ga0058701, IMG submission 97039) | Agave microbial communities from Guanajuato, Mexico - Or.Ma.e | ecosystem: Host-associated > Plants > Phyllosphere > Phylloplane/Leaf | place: Guanajuato, Mexico | collected 2012-06-04 | reverse complement strand
GTGTATGTTTTAGTCATAATTTTTTCGGACCCGTCAAGCAGCCTATTCCAAGGAGTGTGTCCAGGCAGTAGCTCAATATTTGAAGCATTCATTTCTTGTTCGGTAAAAAGTCAGAATATTTTTTTCTTTTGAAGGGATTCGCCGAGGAACTATTAATTTTTATTCGGAAAATAAGACCGTTCTGCGGACGTGGACGGCGCTTGTGGCGGCGCTTGTGGCGGCGCTTCGTGGTGGGCCACCGCGCCGTGCTCGCTTACTCGGAATCTGAGTGTCGCCAGCCGACAGTGGGATAGGGACAAGGGTTAGGGAGGGACAAGCCAAGGCCCATCACACGGAGGGGACTACCTAGCGACCACACTGTTAATTAAAGGTACTATTTTCTATCTTGTTGTGTTTTACTTTTCCTCTCGAAGTTAAGCAGGTGGAACGAAGAACAGGGTATCAAGCATATCGCACGTTACCCGATATATTTGAAATAATTTAAACAAATTTTTGACGCTGTAATAGACAAATATTTGAAATGTAGTCCATCAGATTATTTACGGGACACGAAAATCGCTATATTTGAAGTATATTTTACATATATTCTGTGAATGTATTTCAAAAACTAATTCGAATATATTTAATATATATTACGGTCCAAAAAAGTTCCTCCCTGAATCAACCCACTTCCTGCCGCCCTTCTAAACCAACATATCCGCGACTTTACTTCAAATGTAGTTTTAATATATTTTAAATGAATTTACATATAGGTAAAATAAAATGTTGTTTTATATACGTTTAAATATGTTTTGAATGAATATAAAATACATTGAAACGTAGGAAATATATTAAAAAATATGCTTGATTTTAATTTTTTATAAATTGATCTTAGACAAATTATCTGAAGAATTAAAAAAGTAGACTACTGAATGATGCTCAAATATATTTACTACAATGTTTGCGAAGCTCAGCGGCATTTTTTTCCTCTTGAAATTCATATTATTTTCATATTATTAGAATGATGCTGTATTTTGCTTAGAAGATTTAAGTATTAAGGATTTAACTCCGTACACCCTATGAGTGACTGCCAGTTTTCAGTTGTGTGATGGAGATCAGAGTCTAGAGGCAGACGAAGTATTAAAAAACAAGAAAAAGTATTTTGTTGTCTACCAGTAAGTGTAAAATTTATGCTAATCATGTGCATTTAAACAAGGGTGTATCTAACGTGATTCCTTTTGGATCTGTTTCTTTGATTTGGTTTTTTTATTCGACGCAAGTTTGCTAATATTCTCAGCAAGCCATTTTTTTCTTTTCAAGTTTGCATGAATTCATGCTCGTTTCATTCAGGATGATTTGAAATTCTTGGCTTCAGTTCGAAATGCATTAGGTCATAATTACTGTTGATTTAGCTGATGGGATAAATTATCTCTCTAAACTTAACTTGGGGAAAAAATAACGATGTTCTCGAAATGAAGATGAAATCCACCAGCGTTGAAGTCATTCGCTTCGTAATCAATCCTAACGAATATCTGAAGGATTCTCGCGAGATTTTCTGGGTTTTACAAGGTTGCGAAAATTAGTCGGAAGACAAAGAAAGGCATCTTATATTTCAGAAGTTTTAGAGGATTCTTACAGGCGGCTACAAATTGTCAACGATTTTGGAAATAGGCAATTTTTTTTATAGTTGTTCGCTCCTAATAAACATTTGACCCTGCATCCCCTGGTAGATTATTTGTGATAACGTTTTTTTTCACACTCATTTTTTTGAAACCAGCACTACTTCATGGTAATACTCAAGTTCAGTTGGTTTTACTATACAAAGTCACGCAATTACGCGCTTGATTAGGTATTATACAATAGCTACTTGAACTTACAATATTAGGAGAAACGATTAATTTAATTTCCCCTGGTAAGATTTTCCCAGAGTTTAATGGCTGATAATAAGATTCAAATGGGCTCTTGTCAAGCTCACGTGTGTTAATATATTTAACCAGCTTAACATATGTAGAGATTTTGAAATGAGTGTGCGGAGCGAAACTAGGAAACAATTGATCATATTACTTAAAAAGTAGAGATGGCGTAGAGTAGATAAGTCGGTTCATTAACGACACATTACGTTTGTGATTGGGAAGTAGATTTTGATGTCGAAAGTGTTTTTATTGGCTGTAAACTTGCCTTGGAAAGGAAATAAGTTTAGCATACAGTCATCGGCTCAGCGTCTTTTATCTTGAATCCGCTGAGATTCTTTAAACGAAAGTCATCTGTCTTTGCGATGCAAATGTGAAATCGAATGGTCACAAAAACACGTGGCCAATCCTAACGTCGGACTAACGAAGTCTTACAAGCCCTCTCGATCTATTGGCGAACTATTTCTGCTGGTGAATAGTATGAAAGCACCTGTTTGCTGGACCAACGCCGGCCCCATCGGATGCGCTATTTTCCTCAAAACGCATCAAAAGAAACCGTATTTCGAATGACCCTCAGGTATAGAGCTACCACAAATAAACAATAGGTCTTTTCCACCAGGCCAGCCTGTCCGGGTCGGCCGCGCCCGGCCCGGTTCGACGCGGGCCGGGCCGGCATGCCTTTCTTCAAAAAAACCGGCCGCTGATCAACAGGTAACTCAGGTTTACGGTGGAATATCTTGGTGGGTGAAGCTCTCCGCTCCTCACCTTTTACCTGTCCATCTTCTGTCTCTCTCTCACCCACAGGTATTATGGGGCCGCGACGTCGTGATCCGCACCGGTGAGAACCGGGCCGCAGCGAGCCGCGCCCACAGCACGGCGAGCGGCAACTGCCTCCCAGAGGCAGCCCATTAGTTGCGAGATACGAACAAACTCTGGTGTGAATGCCTGCGTGTAGTAGTGCCGTGTGTTTAAACATTTTGTGTTTTGTGAAAACGCCATGGAAGTTCAAGTACAGTGTGAATCTATTTCAATTGTGATTTAATTTATTCGTAGATTTAGTGTTACAAAGAAGAAGAAACCCTTGTTTTCTTTTTTTTCTTTTTTTTTTAATATCTAGTCGAATCGCTCGTAACAAGGGTTTTGCAGTGCGGTTGTGTGTAGTTTTCTTCCCCGACCTGTGTTTTTCGCATCTCGTTCAAGTTTTAGTGTGCGCGACGCTGGCCCGGGCCCGATCGAACAACGTGAATGAAAACAGTTCCTAGCTAACGTGCAAAGTCATTGCGAACAAAAATGTCGACTGTGCGCGCTCTCGCCGTGCTGGAAACGGTTAAATCGTCCTTAAAACTTAGTTAAACGTCATCAAGTGTCTTATCCGACTTCAACGTTGCTCTGAAACAGTCCTCAGGTAATTACAGCCGTGCGGTTTTCAAGATACTGACTGTGATAAGGATTACTTGGCTCGTGTTTTCTGGGAGTGAGGCCGAACTCAATTTTCGGCTAGGCTTCCGGCGAATTTTGGATGGGAATGTACTTCCTTCTAGTTGTTCGTCCTTGAAAACCCCGAAGGGTTCCGTCTCGTCCCCGTCTTTTGCACGAGGCCAGGTGAGGAGGGCGCACGGTGTGACGGCGGGACGGCCTGAAAGCTTGCCTGCCCGCCCGAACCAAGGCGAACCAAGCTGATATTCATTCATCAGAGGGGAGAGGGGGAACGGGGATTTCGAAATGGCCGGTCGGAAACGTGGTAAAATTGTATGACCGGTTTTAACTCGGGTTAGAATTCCTGTAACGTGGTTACCCGGCCGGCTTTCTAGAACTGTCTAGCAGCACCACCATTAAAGTCTCCATGGGAGGATAGAGCTGGTACCATGTGTTCCATGTCCCATTCAACCGCGGGTTCTTCCAACCTCAAGATTCGCAGTGCGTAGGACGTGACGACATGTTTGAAAGGTCGTTGCCCTTCCCACAACTTCCATTTTCTTTTTCAAGATACCTCAAAAATTGAAAAACTCTCAAGGAGAAACATTTTGCAAAACAGAGTTCTGAAACTTAACTGTTTGTTTTAAGCCACTCAACTTCTCTCAGGTGCGCTGATTAAGAAATTCTCTCGTAAATATTTGAATTTATCTCAAGGGAAATGTTTTATCGCTCCTAACACTTAGTCACTAACTTAACAAACGGTATCCTTTTGTAGTTAACTGAGTTTTACAGAACTTTGGACTTAAACAAGACGAGTGGTAATTTGGGCTTATTCGTCGCTGCATCCTCTTTGACGGGTTTTCATCCATGTGAGATATTTTCCGTCGAGGATTTCCCCTGCCATACTTGTCTTGTTCAAGTCTAGCAATGTTTCCATGAATTACTTTCTAATTTAATCTGGCTAAAGCCTGACTTCGTACCGCGTGCAGTTTTCAACTAATGTAAACCGGCTTTCTAAATTCTTGCAATATTCGGCAACTTTTTGCTCCGGAAAATAACCGCTTTCTACATTTTGTGGATTCGAACGGATAGCAATGTCCATACTGCAAAACAACGGGACTTGTGGACGTTTTTGTTGTTATTCCTTCATTATTTTCTTGATCACATAACTGTTAGTTCCAATGGGTAACTCTGAACCGCCACTAATATTTCCCCAAATATTCCTTTGGATATCTTAGCCTAAAACTGTTGGTTTCTTTTAGGAGTTATTGTCAAAAGTTTTATTGTGCGTTTTAGACCTACCGTTGGTAATAGATCAACTACTAGTAAAACCAATGTATATCTGTTGCTTTTATGTTGCCGTTATATTCAATTTTATCCCTTTGTTTTCGTGAATATTACGTATTAACTTAATTTGAAAAGTATATTTTATTCCAACAGTTTTAGCATAAAATAACGGGGACTTATTTTTATGAACTAGTATCAATGGCCACATACCTTATGCTTTTTTATTTATGTAGGCTCAATAGTTCCTATCTAATGCACTTCAAAAGATAGCGTTCTCGTAAAGAAACCTTACATTGATAACAGCTGTTTTGAGGTAGTAGGGGAAACTGAGTATTCAAGAGAGGGCAAAGCTGTGGAATTGAAAAGGTCGTGACAATAAAAGTAATGCATCCCTTTTTCTTAACATTGGTGTGGGTCAGGAAAGATTTATCATGGCCCCTAACATGTGAACTCTTTTCCCCTTAATCGGAACAAAACTGGACGAATTAATGTCAATTTCCCGTTTTCTACTTTCAGGAAAAATTCTCCTTTGCATAGAATGGTGAACCATTTTTGCTTATTCGTCGGTTAATCAATTTTTGAATAGGTCTTCCTCGCTCGTTATCAGTTAATCAATCCCATTGTTGAGTGAAACAATACAGCGGGTATCTGTCGGTGATTCCGCCGACCTGAAATGAGTGTAACAGGCCTGCCAGTTATCCAAACATCCTAGATTTTTCATTCATGGAGTATTTAGCTTCTAACTAGATTCTTAAGGATGTTTGCTCGCTTTAACCATCGCTGGTTTCAGTCGTTAAAACTCTCAAAACCTAAAGCTGGCATGATCCTTGAACGGTTGGTTGAAGTTCTGGACTCTGTTGCTGGTGTGATTTTTAAATTTCTTGGAGGTAAAGTTTGCGAATTTTACACGGTCTATGGACGCTAACCTAAAATACCACTTTTTAGCGTTTTGTGGAAAAAGTAGTCCGGAAGTTGCTGTAAAAAATCTTTGTTGTTGAATAAGTTGAAATTAACGCACAAGGGCCAAAAAAATAAATAAATTCCATATTGATCATTTAATAGGAATATTGCACAAAAACCTCTAAAACCATTACGTTTTGGTGCAAAGATGAGTCAAATCAGCAACTCTTGCATCTGTATATAAATTGAAAGAATCTTGACTTTCGGTCGGACATAAATTGGGACGATTTATTTACGCAAGGGGAATGACTTTGATTGCTTTTTGAAATTTCCTACTTTGATTTTAAAATTTTAACTGGACTTGACTTATCTGAAGCGATCGTACTTCCTTATCATAGGCCTATAGCAAAAAAATGTTTAAAGAATCGTTTTCTGATAATTAGACTTGTACTTTCAATAACAGTATTACAGCGAACCGAGCAGCCGCGTTTGCATAGTCTCACGTGTGTTTTCGGTCGAGGAGACATTTTTTATTATTATTATTAACCGGCATATCAAACGAGAGATCTTGCTGGGATCTTTACAATTATGGGTCCATGATAAAAACAACCAAGACACGTTTCATACCCGCTGTACCCATTTAGCGAAAAGGGTATGGGAACGCCTCGAGCATTTTTTCCCAAACCTCGAATACCACTTGATCGCAAACACCAGTAACACATTCCAGACTGGAAGCAAAACCTGTGATGGTATGGCGACTTTGGGTTCAGTGCCTACTAATCAAACTTTGAAATCCGGTTTGCTCCTTGGCATACCTAAGCCCTTGGTACCTCTTGATTTCTTCTCTAAAGCACATCGTCTCTTCATCGTCCGGTTTTGGTTTTTGGAAGCGGCCGGAACCAGCAGGAGAGAGAGAGAGAAGAGAGGTGGTGATGCTAGGCATCGCCGACGCCGACCAGCGCTTCGCTGCGCCGCGCCGGCCATGCAATCTAAAAGTCACTCCCAGAAAACTGACCTCCAAAGGATTTTAAGGATGCTCTGTCGTCATTACCTCCTTTTTTTTATACCAAGACAGGATATTTTTAAGAGGTTTAACGCTGTTGATTGCGAAGTAGAGAACGTCTAGGTTTTGAGTTACCCTATAAACATGAGAGGTCCTCCGAAGTCCAAAGGGACACGCACATGTTTATTATTATTATCATTCATTATTATCATTTTTAACCTTTTTTTACCGTTTTTTAATCTTTGATCTACAACGTCTATTATTGTATCCTAAAATGGATCTTCGCCTTTTTTCCCTTTCTCTTTTTTCTTTTTTTTCTTCTTTTTCTTTCTTTAATAGTAATAATAGAATAGTAAAATTTGCTCATTTGGGGGAAAGCAGTCATTTGACTTCAACAGAGAGGGATATTTACAAAGTTTTTGTGTTTGCGACAGTGCATTTGGCCGATTATTGCTGAGACTCCTTCGAGTAGATTGATCATGACGAAAATTTAGTTCATTTGTTGGCACCTCTTGACATTGATTTTCTGCTGTTCATAGGTCAAGATGGCTATTTTTTTTTTCGAAAGTGTATTAAAATAAGATCACTGTTGTTAAGTGGTCTTTTTGTGGCCTAAACAAACTCCTTACAGTCTCAACGAAATGGATGTCAATAAATAGCAAGTGCTTGCTATTGGAGGTGATTTTGTGTGGCATAGAAAGGTTAGGGGCAAAGCGGCATACCCTCTCATTTATTCAGCTAGTACACCTCAATCTGGCCAAAGCTTGAACTAAAGCGGTTGTTTGCCTTAAATTCTCGTTTTATAAAAGTTTGAACAAGAGTGGATCACACAGGTGAACCTGACCTTTAAGACTGAAAGTGTGAAATCGTTTTAATGGGAGAGTGCTAACCTTGTTTTAAATCGCTGATTGGGTAATTAATTAGCTAACAAACTCTGAAATCAGCATAATTTGACTTTATTTTAATTGTCGTCACCCGATTGGAACTATCTATCTCCGCAGATAATGAGATTCTGAGCATCTAGTCCGCATCGGTGGGGCGAAGTATCTTCGAGTGTTAGAAATATAGAATTTAGTCTATGCAAATGGATATTCTTAATTATCTTGGAGTGCAGAGCAAGGTTACCGAGCCATGAAAGTCTCAAAAGACTCGTGGATAGTAAGCCAGTCACTTTCAAGCTATGAGAACCACCTAAATTGGCACCATTGGGTCGTGAGTAGAACAGATTAGTTTTGAGAAGATGCTGCGAAATGGCTCGTTCTGTCACACGAACGTTCCAAGATTGAACCGCAGCATTTGGTTGTTCAGATTTTGAGGCTCCTTGTGCCTTAAAATGGATCGGGCCCTCTTTTTATTATCTGTGGAGACTCATTGCTGGATGTGTACGACAGCTCATACTTTCTTAGTAAACCTATTCTGCCGGGAATATAAAAACAATGTTTCTGTGAATAGATCGAGGCCCGATTCCTAGCTTGACGTAAGAAAGATGAGATTTGTACTGAATAGTACATTAGGAAGACGCTGTGTTTTCAGAGGGTTAAAACTGGCTCTTATAGGGAGCACCAAAATTAAATATCAGCTTGTGGTATCATGTCCCCATTAACAAGTAATTATTCCTTTCAATTAAACCACATTCTTTTCTTTTTTACTTGTAGTCAAAGACGAAACTCTTCTCAGTTCCTGTAAACTGATGATATCGACTTGTAGACTGATAACACGCTTAAAATGCTATTCAATGGTATGGAATTTACGGAAGCAGTAGCAGTCAAAACCCACAATTATTTTGATAATTTGATCAATGTACGAGGATGAGGAATCCGCAAAATACGGGGTTCGGAGAATGCCATTCACGAATAGTTTTAAGCAATTCTTGGGCTTATGCATCGTATAATTTGTAGTTTTTGAATGAAGTCTTCAAGAATCCGTAGCTTTGTTGAAAGAACCTCGGGAGGATCATTTGTTTTTAGATGATCAGCCAGACTTTTCGTTTCGAACTTGTTGATAGTTTAGGAGTTTATCAGACTGGCTTTTCTTTGCAAAGATGCCTTGCGGGAGTGTTGTATTGAAGAGAGCTTTTGGCGAGCCACTGATTTGTCCAGTAGGCAAAGCATGACTTGCTCTGTTGTAGACGGATCACGACTGATTGTTTCTCCTGTAGACAGATCACGACAGATTTTCTCTCTTGTAGATCGACCCTGGTGGGGTGATGACTCTTGTAGACAATCCACGACTGATTAGCTCTCTCTCTTGTAGACGTACTGTACCACGACTTATATCCGCTCACTAGTAGACAGAGCACGACTGATTGTCGCTCTCATGCAGACGTGCTTCGACTGATTGGCTCTCTCTTGTAGGCATATACCACGACAGATTTCCGCCCCGTTGTAGACAGACCACGGACTGGTTGTCGCTCTCTTGTTGACAGTCCACGACTGATTAGCTCTCTACTAGACAGTCCACGACTGATTAGCTCTCTCTTGTAGAAAGACCACGACTGATTAGCTCTCTCTTGTAGAAAGACCACGTCTGATTGTCTCTCATGTAGACGTACCATGTCTGGTTGTCTCTCTCATGTAGACGCACCGGGACTGATTCTCTCTCTCTCTCACGTAGACGTACCACGACTGATTGTCTCTCATATAGACGTACCACAACTGATTGTCTCTCTCATGTAGACGTACCACGACTGATTGTCTCTCATGTAGCCGTACCACAACTGATTGTCTCTCTGCTCATGTAGACGTACCATGACTGATTTCCGCTCCCTTGTAGACAGACCACGACTGATATTGCCGCTCCCTTGTAGACATGAACAACGACCGATTCGCAGTCTCCTAGACCAAGGGCGTAGCCAGGAGGGGGGGCTACGCCCCCCCCCCTGAAATCCGACCCGGAGGGCCGGCTTTTGGCTGCGGACTGGCAATGTTTCTGGGGCTGCAGCTGAAATAAATAATATTTGTGCCAGGAAATGGGAATGGAATTCAAAAATAGGAAAAATTTGCTGGGTACCCCCTGGTCCTAGACGGAAGGCTTTCGATTCCATCCACATAACTTTATCGGGAAGAAGGGTAGAAGAGGCATTAAAGATGGGAATACTTTTTTTGTCATGATCTTTCAATTGGTATTTTGTGTGTGGCAGTGGTCCGGAGGCTCGGCGTCTCCATCGGATACCCGCCGCATCCAATGTGCCCCTCAGTCAGCATGGAGCGCATCCGCTACTTGTGCGCGCTGTACGTGGCGACGGCCGGCCAGCAAGGCGCCGGTCTCGGCTCCGACGAGGAGGAGATCGTCCTGCTCATATACGTCATCATCGACGTCGACATCAACAAGGTGAGCCTCAACTATCATATTTATCTAGGTTTCAAGTAAGCTGTAATTAGCTAATTATAATTTCGGAAAACGTGGTCGCCTTGTAAGGGCGATATATACCGGTACCACGAAGGTAGCGTGTTGAAATGTCAAACTCGGGTCATTTTTTTCCCACGCCGAGAACCTGCTACTGTCGTTGTATTTCATTGCGAATTATGTGTTAGAAATATTCGATCTTTGAGGGGTTTAGGGGTAGAACTTTGATGTAGTTGGGGATTTTAGCGTTTTAGACAAACTGTTTTTATCAGGCCTTGGTTTAGAAGGGCGAGAAAATTACCACAGAAATTAACGCAGCTTGTGGCGTGATATATATTGTCGAAAAAATCAATTAGTCGTACATATAATTTCCATCCCTGAGTTTCCCCCCCCCCCTTTTTCGTTTTTTTCCGTTTTTTTTATTTTAATTAATTAATTTTTTTCTATTTTTTTCTAACAGCTGATTGAACGGTTTTTCACATCTTTTTGTGAGACATTATCCTAATTAAAACTGGAGGTGAAAAACTTCTTTAAAAAAAAGTCCGTAACGTTTTCATTCTTAATCCTCACCCTCAAAACAGTTTTTTTTTCTTCCGTTCGGCTTTATTCGCCGGTATCAAAATCCTTTAAAAATAAAAAATCCACCTCAAAATATTTTTTTTGTTTATTTAACCACTTATTTATCTACTTTAAACCACGTCGTGTACCATATTGCTATCATATTTTGAGTAGTGACTTTTTGGACATGATGACCATGTGGTCAGAGGTATCCCAGTTGAGATTGTCTCTAGATGGTTGTGTGCCGGTCGGTAATAGTTAACTGCGAATCGTCAAGTGAAGTAGGCGCCTTACTTCGCGTCGAGACGTGACGCTCCGGTTGGCTAGATGTTGTTCTTTTTCGTCAGAGAGCGGGGGGGGGGAGTGGTAGGCCGGGTCACCGCCTTGCTCGCCGCCCATTGGCTGTCAAAGTTACGCAGACGTTTGGAACAAGGCGACATTTTTCCTCTGAAACAAAATGAGTGGCGGACAAATATGGATCAGCCCCTGTTTATCGGGTGGATTTATTGTGGGCTGCGATCAAAGCACACATCTCTTTGCACCTGTTGACGGTATCGAATCAAATACACAAACCGTGAAATATATGGAAAGGGGAATGCCTGCGAAGTGGGCAACCTCCCACGTGCACCTCTACCTGCCTTTCGATTTTTCCCCCATTTTTACGTTACAAAATTGGAAAGCAGCATAGAAAAGAATTGAAATCTTTACGACAAAAATCTCGTGTTTCAATTTTTTCCTCTTCCCCCCCCTTAATCTTTCTTAAAAATATTGGACCATTTTGAATTTGATGTTTAAAATACTTTACGTATACGCGTTATTGCAGTAAAATGCTTTTGATACGCTTGTTGAAATAGGCGAGCTTTTGCTTCAATCGTAAATTTAGGTAAATGCTCCTAATTTGACTGCGTTGTTTTTTTTTTAATTATCACTTTATTTTTGTCATTGTGAACCTTATTCCCGGTTCGCCAGTGTGGTGGTTGTCACTTCCTCAAATTCTTGCGTTAGTTATACTTAAATATACAGTGCCTGTTTTGGATTAGTCTTTGTCAGGGTTGTTGCGCGTCTGGAAAACCTGGAAAACCTGGAAAAATCAGGGAATTTAATTTTGCCCTGGAAAACCTGGAAAAATCAGGGAATTTCACTCCTTTGTCTGGAAAAACGATTTTTTTT
>Ga0058701_10004264_pt1 | contig 11570 bp, 5 predicted proteins | sample AgamicOrMae_FD_97039 | JGI IMG/M metagenome (GOLD analysis project Ga0058701, IMG submission 97039) | Agave microbial communities from Guanajuato, Mexico - Or.Ma.e | ecosystem: Host-associated > Plants > Phyllosphere > Phylloplane/Leaf | place: Guanajuato, Mexico | collected 2012-06-04 | reverse complement strand
TTTAAGTCCTGAAAGTTTCAAGAAAATCGGAGGCGGCAAGTTACGGCGCTCCCCTTAGATTAGATCATAGGGTTAGGCTAGGTTAGTTCAGGTTTGGGTAGGGTTGGTTCGGTTATCCGCCTTTTTCAGTAGCGGAGATTACCTTTCTAGGCTTGCGCCTTCCCAATGAATTTCGAGGCAAAAGCTTGAGAAGCTAAGATCACCAATCTTCATATCCGTTTCCACATAGAGGCAGGCGCAAACAAGTCATTGTTATTTCAGATAGGCTTTTTATGAGTATGACAAACAAGTGGAGAGAGGTTGCGTCATTGGCCGGAGCGGAGGAGGTGCAGATCGAACGGCGCGGCGAGAACGCAACGCGCCCAATGAGGCGAGGTGCACGCCGGCGCGCTTGGCGCCGGCTCGCCAATTCACGCCAATGCACGCCCGAGATATTGCATGCGCCCCGCCTCCGCTGCACTTACGCCCGCCACGGAAAACAAGTCGGCCGTAAAAAGCAATCTTTAAAGACAAGTTTGACTCAGCGTAAAAAAAAAACCGACCGCTTCCCATGTTATTTCTACACATATTTTGCGGATACCTGAGAATGAACAAATGCTTGCTTCGCTACGAGGAATCGAGACTATTTTTTTAATTGGAAAGTCCCTTTTAAGTTGTTTTAGTTCGATAAAACATTTTCGGAGAAAAAAATGACTTTTTTAAGAATCCTACAAAATGATGTCTTATTTTTTGGAGAGTTCATTTTATCCCAAAATATAAGTGCATTTTTTTAATAATCCTAAAAAGAATGTTTTAATTTTTGGAAAAAGGTAATTTTATCAAAAAAAAATTAAGTGTATTTTTTTGTTTAGAGGTATGAGATCTATCAAATATTTTTTATTTTATACATTGTATTTTCAATAAAAAAGTTTATTATGTACCTAAAAAGTATTAAAATATAACTTTAAAATATGACAATTTAGATACTGTACCTTGCAAAACATGTACTCTTTTCATTGCATAAAATCCTGAATGTTACATCATTATTTCGATAATAAACTAAAACTTATAAAAGAGCGTAACTTCGAACAGGTGAGAATTCTCACCTGCTTCGAACGAACGATGTTACTCTGAACTTTTATTCGTTTTTCGAACATTTAAAAAAAATGCAGCAAGGGTACACTCCGAACCTTAAAAAAAAGAATGCAGCAAGGGTACAAAGTCCCAGTCGTGACGTACAGAGGCGCGTAGGCAGACGACACAGAATGTAAACACAAGCAGACGACGCTGAAATGTAAACAGGAGGTCGCAGCGGGCAGCGCTGGTCAACAGGCCTTCTGGTTTATTCCCAAAAGGTCGGCAAGCCGCCGACCCGGGTTGGACCCGACCCGGGGGTCGGGCGGGCATCGCTATAATGATACTCCCCTGAAGGCCCGGAGGTCTCGCTGTCCCTCCTTCAGCTGGGCAAACAAAGCCTTAGCGGCGCTGACGCGGGTTTTGCCGCGACGCCGCTGGGGGCGCTGCCGTCGCCGCTAGGGGGCGCCCCCGTCGCCGCTTCAGTCGCCTTCACAGTCAAGTTCACAGTCATTGCCTTCTGGCTTGCCTTTCCTCACTTTTCGAATCCCTAATCGATTTTACACGCATTGATGCAATTCCGTTTGCATAAGACGTTTGCACCTTCTGAAAATTCATGAGCGGATCATTTTCTTGCGGAATCGCAACGAGCGCCATGCAAAAACATGGAAAAGTTTAATTAACTGTTTTCGAAACCTGCTGCGTGCGTTTTTCTTAGAGCAACCGAGTGGAGCGACGCAAACGGCATCTAACTATGCCAACTCTGACTCAGATGCATGCGCTGCATCATGCTACGGCCGAGCGGAACCATAACGAAGCGAGGCACAAGGCAAACCTAACCTAAACTACATTAGTAAGATCAAACTAGCCAACGAAAATCTTTAAGGGAGACGATGGAATGAAATATTTTACCTGCGTAGAACGCGGAAGATAGAAAATTTCATCTTTGAAGTTTAGTGTATCGGCGGAAATATTTCCCTTACCGGGAAAATATATAAACGTGCCAATCAACGTTCAAAAATAATCTACGTTCTGAAACAACCACACCCTTACTCGTAAAATATAATTATCTTGAAAACGGATGCACCTTCGAACTGGTAAAAAATAAAAACCGAAATGCGAAGAGTGGAGATCTTCATTTTAACCCACTACCGCCAAGCGATGCCGTTTGAAAACAGAAAAAAAATATTTTAGAGGATCTTTTTAGTTCAGTATTGCCTTAATTTAAAAAATATCAAGCTCTGGAAACTTGAAATTCAATAATTTAGTAATTTTTCAAAGGTTTAAATTTCGAATTTTAATGGAAAAAATCTTTCCAATTTCTCTTATGCTAAATTTCACTCCAAATACTTCGGGCTGTTATTGGTTAAGATGTCTTTACACTAGAGCGAAAATATATAAAAAGCGCATCTTCGAGGGCAACGACGGAATGCAGTTTCAATGCAGAGTATTGTGCCCCGATGAAAGAAGCAAATATTTACGGTGCAAAAACGGAAGATGATTCTTTTCTGTGTGCGACAAAGAAAGAAAAGCTCACCCCCTCAATACACTGCGAGACGTTTTCCGCGTAGCTTTCCCTCCCAAAATGCCATCAATTCTTTCCTTAAGTCGATTCATGAGATGCGAAATACAGGGAAATAATCTGCTTATTCTCCGAGCAAACAGAAAGATACGGTATATCCAGTGTTGTTGTGAACTCTGATTTTTATACCCTTGATGTTCTTCCTATCGCCGCTATGCCGAGCGGATCAGAAGCAAAGCGAGGAATAAGTCATCTAAACTAAATTGTTTTTGTCGTTTATCCTAATACTATAATTAAAATTGTATTAAAACCGTAACTCCAGTTGTGGGTATATGAAAATAAAACGGTACGTATTATGACTATTGTTCGAGATAGGCCAATGTTCAACCATATAATTTAAAACGTCTCGGCGAGCGCTTCCTATACATGTGCCTGAACATAGGTCAATCTTGAAAAGTGAGGAAAAAGTGCGTATTTTGGTTATTTTTCAGGATAGGCCTTTGTTCAGCCATATCATTCGAAAGGTCTTGGCGAGAGCTTTCCATAAATGTGGCTAAACTTAGGTCTATCTTGAAAAATTACCAAATAACGCATTCCCCCCGTTGTACTTTCGTACACCCAAAACGGGTAAAAATAAATCCAAAAAATACAGGTTTCGTTCTCACTGTGAACCAAAGTAGAACGCAAAAAACATGCGTCCTTAAATCTTAAGAACGCTGCAAGATCGGCTTATGCAGTTTCCTTACTAAAAAGCGAGTTTGCGTTCAGCGGAACAGAAATAAGTAACTCCATTTAACGATTCTGGACAAGGAACGCGATAATCTCGTATACTTGTTGTTTATACTCAGGTGGCAGCGAATGGAATTCGTACGGTATCTCGAGTCCAGGTTACACTATAAGTGCATTCCAACCGAAACCGGAAGTTTTATGCGATAATCCCATTAAACCTAGGATATCTGTGTGCAAATAAATAATGAGATACCTTTTAAAGGCTACTACCACATTCCTTAGACTAATCAAGGAGTATGCAAACTACTCGATTTGTGTCCAAAGGACAAGTTTCAAATGAAAATGCTCGTGAATTAAAGCAGCTCTTAAACTACAATGTATACTGAAAGGTACCAACTAGGCGGGTATCTCGTTTGCACAAGTGTTAATTACTGCTAGCGTTTAAAGGTTCTTTCAACAGCGGGGCCGCTAAGAGTGGCTGGTTTTCGGATAATGCTATCAAGATCCCGAGTCCCTCCCACAGAACCGTAGACACAACTTTTCACCACCACTGTACGTTGGGAACATCTAAACGAACTCGATGTACGATAAGAGAACTGGTGATTTGCATTGCTGACAGAAGAATAAGCAACAATAAGGAGTGATGTAATGGGGACCTGCAATCGCATTAGCATGTCTTCTTGAGGCGGGCCACGTGGCCAAGTGGAAGTGCACTTCATAGAGACCTTGTATCAAAATAGGGTGCACTCACCACACGAAAACAACTCGAGTGAATACCCCACACTTTGTCACTGCCGGAGAAATTGATATTGCATCGATCATAAATGCGGCATACTGAAGGCACTCCATCATAATGCGGCACTGCAAACATTCTATTCCTGTATGCAGACTGATTTTACAATGCTCTAAAGTGAAATGGCTTGAAGCTTAACACAGCAAATTTCAATGATGTTTCCTATATCCCTTGTTTCCCATCCCGGTGTCATCTTTCAATAAAGGATTAACGACAAACTACGTTAAACTAACAAGGGGAGTAACTTAACTTGCCGCCTCTGATTTTCTTGAACTTTTTAGGACTTTAAGATAGTTGTATGAAAAGATACAAGCCCAAACCTTGCTGCCAGAATGCATTTTTTCTACCCTTAAAGCAGCGTTATTTTTTTATTTTTTTAATGTAAAAAATTGCCAATATCTTAAAAACGGCTGAAGCTGGAATTATCGCAAAATCCTCAACATAGCCTTAGGCGCTACTTTTAGTTCTACCAGGAATCATAACTGGCTTTAAATTATATCGGAAAAAAATTGTTCCAAAAATTGGACGCTTTTTTTAAGGTAGTAAAAATGACTTTCGGCAGCAAGTTTGGGGCTTGGGTACCGCTATCTGGTAGTCCTGAAAATTTCAAAAAAATCTCCCCTTGTGAGCTAGGTTGATTAGGTATTTGGTAGCGCTTATTCACGCGGTTGCCAAGCGGCATCAGGCTTGGTGACCGTTAGGTTCACCTCATTTCGCAACTGCGAAAATGTGGCAACACTGCTCTCGAGGAATCTCAGTGATCTAACATTTACGTCAACACAGAGGTCTAGCGAAAACTTTGCTTCGGTAAATATTTAGGACTACTGACATTCTTCAATAAACTGAAAATGATCAAGAGGCAGCCACGCTCATGAGATCGGAATATTCTCTCACAACAAAGTTGCTCAAAAGTCCGACTTTGTGAGATGCAGCAGTCAAGGCGATGGCGTACAGGACAACTAACACCGTTTTTCGTCGAAAAGCTGGCGACAATTATGAAATAATTATGCTGCTAAGAAGCAAGGTAGTCAAAAATCGACATAAGAACCTAATTTTATTTTATAAATCCCTTTCTACAAGAGCCCTGAAAAGACGAGAGGTGCATACGGCCGCCATGGTGAGTCCCATTTTTCCGTAAGGAATGGGCTTTGGCAGAACTCTTCGAACCTCTCGACTTTTCAGGGCTCTATATCCGACTAGGTTATAAAATTATACTACCGCCCAGCGATTGCGTTCGGAAACCGAAAAATTTATTTTGGTGGATCTTTCCAGTTCATTATTACCACATTAAAAAAAAATATCACACCTATGGAAACTTGAAATTTATTAATTTAGCCATTTTCCAAAGCATGAAATTGTGTAATTTAATCGGAAAAATCCTTTTAATTTCTCTTAAGCTAAATTTCACACCAAATACTTTAGGCTGTTAACACAATCGGTTAAAAATTCTCTGTAGAAGTATGCGAATGAAAGTGTTGCTCATTAGATACAATTAGTGAAAAACGGTGGAGCATAGAAGCAGTTTCGCCGGCGGGGGGGGGGCGGTACCCCCCCCACGAACGCACTGGCTACTGAGCGTGTCGCATGTCTGCTCGTGGTAACAAAACAACGCAAACAATGACATATCTCTTAATTGTTCGCTGAGAGGTTTATTGCTGGGCAGTGGTTCAGGTGAATGGGGCCCCCATTCCTGCATTCCTCAACGCCATCACTTACAGTACTTATCAACACCTTCTTTTTGGCTTTGACAGAATGCCTGATTTGTCGTTAACTGGAACTCTTCTTCTTCTTTTTGATGAAGCACTGCTCTTCATCAAAATCGTACGCAGCTTTCGCAGAGCTCCCGATTTATGTGGAAAAGCGACCTTAAACTGGCTTCCCCAGAAAAAAAAATCCACACTTAATAAATAAGCGATACGTGTAGCGAATTCCTGCTTCGGGACGTGTTCCGCTAGTTTCTCATGTAAAACGTATGTTTGTTTTTTTCGTTGATTTTCAATAAGGATCTATGGACAAATTTATTAGCAGTCTCGCCAAGCCCGTCTATTTATTGATTGCAATTTGGAAAAAAAAATACTACCTGTTTTATCTTCATTCCCGAAGCAGGTGCATTATCGAAAACAGGTGACCTTTTCACTAGCTGAAATTTTATTGGGTACCTGAAAGCTGTTTCATATTCTGATATCATTACTTTAGAAAGTATACACTCTAACTTTGAATCAATAAGAGTCTCAGAGACTCTTAGAAAGTTTCAGCCTCAAAATTTTGCAAATTGCTATCCTGGAAGTGATCACACACTAAATTTGAATCAGTGAAAGTCTGTGAGATTCAATGAAAATGTGATGAATTTCGGTCAACATAGCAGCAATGAAAAAAAAAATTAGTGGTGCTATATTAAGATATTGACTGAAATTCAGCTAATTGTCATTGACTCTCAGAGACTGTCACTGATTTATATTTAGAGTGTAGCCTCTTGTTTTCGGATATTTATGATGAGTAGGTTCAGAAAGTATACACGCAAAGTATACACGAGGGCACAAAGGAGGTCAATTTTTTATGGGATTTCCTATGCACATGAAAGATGATGGGAATTTTGGATCACCCCACGAGGCAGGATTTCCCGCAATGTAGATATTTGAATGTCTACATTGCTTTTACATTCTTTAGTTTTAGTGGTTGGGTTCCCCATCTCTGTGATCAATGCACCCCAGTAAAACCTTCAAATTTCGAGGAAACGGTAGGTTAGGTTGACCTAAACCCAAAAGATTTAAAAACTCAAAAGTTAGGACTAAATTTCCTGAATTTTGTCAATTTAGCCAATGAGCAACTTTGGAATTGCATAGAGTTCAAATGGTTGCTACAGCAACTCAATAGCTGAATACGAGTACGAAGTTTTGCTCACAGAATTTTCACTGTTTCCATCAACTGAACTCCGCCAACTGTATCGACTAATAAAAGGCACCTTTTGTAGGGTATCAATTTTGTCAAAGTTGATCACAAAGTTGAACATCAAATACTGTCTGTCAGCTCTGGATCGTTCATTGTTTATTGGACTGGGAACAACCAAAACCAGGAACGCACATCCCATTTCAGTAATTTGTACTGCCTGACGCAACAAGTAGCCTCTGCAATTCATGATATACAGTAATGCTCCCGAAGCCGACTTCTGTAACAACTGAGATAAATTCTCATGGAAGTGGTGCTCAGCGCATACACTGTAAATTTGAGTGGTTCCATTTTCCAACTCTGGCGTACGACCCTCCATCACCCATGAGCGAAGCGGGGCATGAGATACTTAACCTAACGGTCAATAAGTCTGATGCAGCTAACTCTCTAAGCCGTATTACGCTTGGCGACAGCGGAGCGATAACAAGACGACGAGCAAGCCACCTAAAGTTAGCCTAGCTAAAAATGACCTGCACCGTTAATTGCGAACAATAACCGTGATTAATGAGGACAAGATTTGATGTCGCAAGTTATGGTTTTAATTGCGTCAGTTATTTTCTCTTGAACCGAAAGAACATCTTTAATATCATGACTGAACATTCGGTTATCCATTCGTATAAAAGCACTATATCTAGTCGTTGACGTCAAAAATCTTCATTAAAAAATAATAACATTACAGTCACGTGCGAGTCACCATGATATGTATATCATACTGATATATCTGCAGTATTTATTACACCTTCCTAACAAAAGAAAGGATTACACCGACGGACACAAATAACTTTCCGACGATTACAAAAGAGAAAGAGTGGCGAAAAAACACGACGGGATTAGCAGGGTACCTTTCTGATTTAAATCTCAACACAATGAGTAAGACATATATCTTGGAGACGATCAACGTGTACAATCCAGTAAGTTTATTATCACTTTAAAACATTCTGTCCCTGTGGGTGGTTCTCGGCCCATCCGAAATTATTACTTAACGACAAAAATCAATACGTATTTTATGCATTTTAAGTTAAATTACCAACTTAACTCATTTCCATAAATTAATATTTGCACTCTTTGATTTAGTGTGATTCTCTGGCATTTAGTAAAAATTTCAGTTAATACAGCACCACTGAAAAAATTCAGTGGTGTTATATTGAATTAAATTCAGTGAATTTTCACTGAATCTAAGAGACTATTACTAATTCTATATGAGAGTGTGATCACTTCCAGAATAGCAATTCGTAAAATTTTGAGGCAATGACTTTTTGTTTATTCTCCGAAATATGTTTTGTTGAAAATTCCCTGAAAATAAATTGTTTTAAAAGGCGTAAGAAGTTGCGCAAAGGTGCTCTACAGTCGTACGTGTTGTATTAGTGGTCCAAATACGTGGCGGAAGGCCTGCGGATTTCGTCTGAAGAAAACTGAGAAAAAAAAACAGGGTTTTCTAGGTAAAGGAATTGTCGGAATGAGGTAAGCGGGCAGTGCGCGCGCGCTTTCTGGAAATTTCTTAGGAAAAGCGTCTGTCTGCGAGAAAAACTTTTTCGCCAATTTCGCGAACTGGGTCTTTATTTTGGAACACAATTGATTACATGTCCTATTTTAGGATTACTGATAAAAAGACCTCTCAGAAAATGGGGCCATACGTCGAGGTAGATAACTTTTCGCAAACTGTCTCACTTACTAAACACGTTATACCAACATGTTATCCTATTTTGAATATCCTCAAGCAAAACTTAAAAATGGCGTCATACTTTACGATAAGTGATAAGTTTTAACTGCAAATCAAGTTTTATGTTATTCGAAAAACACAGGTGACAACTGATTTCCTTACTGTGGCCTAAAAGCGGCATTTAAAAACAACTTAAGCTACGATAGACGACGGTTTATCACTTTTTAGTTCCCCTCCATCAATTCCAAACACCAAACGTTAAGGATCCAAAACAAAATCAACCAAAAGTTTGAAAAAAATCTTTTTTTAAAATGTTTATAGCCCCATTTTTTTCTCGATTTTTTATTTGTGAACGATTGGATCTCATTAAGGGACACTGAAAAGATTGGAACCGATGCCTGTGGCTTAATTTGTCGATTTTAAATGGACCGGGAAAGATGGCAGTTGGTAGCCAAGAGATTGGGGGGACAAGCTTAAATTTTATCTTTCACTTTTTGACGCGATTAACCGACGGAGAGAGCAACGGACGATGGTAAACACATATTTTTCTTCCCCTTAAACAATTCTAACCGTTAAACATAAAAAATTTGACAAAAAAAATTTGACCGAAAATTAAAGAAAGCAAGGTAGTAACCCTAGGTTTTTTTTCAAATTTTTGGAATAATTTTTTTTGTGAGATCATTATGTTTTGACAGTTGGATCTGATTACAGGACATTAAAAGAGGTCAAAACCGATATGTGTTGTTCAATTTTTTCGATTTTAAACGGACCGGAAGAGAGGGCAATTCGCGACCGAGAGGTTGGAGGGAAAGGATTAACTTACAATGCTCTTCTGCGCGATGGCAGACACCGCGATCAGAGATCATATGAAAGTCATCGGTCCATGAAAATACATAATATCTCACCGAATGAGGCTACCTTGGATCGTTGAAATACGCATCGGGACGAGAAGTGATATGAATGACGGAATGACAAGTCACAGATATTATGTTTTAAAGGACAAGTAATAAACGCGACCCACTCGCAGCCCTGATGCTGAACAAACCAATCGGCGGCTCCTTCGTTGAGCCTAAAAATAAATGATAATAATAATGTTTTTAAAAAAAATCGCACATTTCTTAAAATGACCCGATGCCCGAAAATAGTTCCTCTATTAATTTCTAGGTTAAAGTCATTTAATACTAAAGATCTTGACACACTTGTCGGACCTAAAGTAAACAAAAATAGAGAAGCAAAACTGATTAGTCTGCAAATTTGGTATTTGCCTCGAGGCCAATCCAAATTGCTGGTCGGCTAAAAAATAGTCGCGTCATTTGTTTTGAATTTCCCGCGCGGTTAAGTTCGGGTCGGGTCGGGCGTCCTACGTGACCGCCTTCACGCGAGCCCACCGACGTGCCTGTCGTGTCACACCTCGGCTTCCATTCATTCGTAAAATCCAAACAAAGTTTAAAGAAACTACCAAAATCTGCGACAACACATTTCATTGAACACAGTAAACCTACTGACCCACGTTTCAAAACAATTATCTGAAGGGCTACTATTAACTTTAAAAGCTGGATTCCCCACTTATGTTCCAACTTTGGCCACTAAAAGGGGCACTTCACTTTGCGGTTATTCTATTCCACGCGGTTGTAACTAGCTTAATCCTCACTGATGCGGTGGGAGATTAAACTTGAAAAACACAGCGAGTAAAACACGATCTTAAAAGCTTAGGATGCTGATTACGAGCGCATAGTGAAATAGTTTACCTTTCCGTATAGGAAATATTTGCCGTTATACGCTTAATGATACGCGTATCGATAAATTATTTAAAAAAAGAAATAACTTAGGACTGCGTAATTTTAATGATTGTAGTGGCAGTACCGGGATACGGTTATAATTCAGAATAGATCCGGCTAGGTTAAGCGTCGTATAGATTGCTAAGCTGAATTAAACTGAGCTGCTGGGAAACACACTTTTAGTGGGGTGATTTTAATTACCTCTATGCAGTAAGGTCATAACTGAAAAACCCTGTGCTGTAGGTCATAACTTCTCTGCTGAAAATTTCAGTTCTTTTAGAATTTTAATTTCGACGCCCACGGGCTAATTTCGATGCATACTTCATGTTGGAAACCTACTTTGATACAAAAATTTTGTACTTGATAGAAAAAATGTCCGAAATTTTATCTGTGAGCTTAATAATCAAAATTCTAAAAGCGCTAAAAATTTAAGGCGGAAAAGGTATGACCTTACAGCACTGGATATCTCAGTTAGGACTTTCCTGCATGGAGGTATCGAGTTTTTCTGTGATCACTAAAGCAAATAATCACATATCAAGTGTGTAAGTTCCTTCTGGGCTACCATTCGTCGGTTGCAGCTAAACAATTAAAAACGATTAATTACATCCGTTTTGAGAGATGGCTCAAACTGAGTGAAAGAGAAGATACTATCAAAGGAAACTCCCGCTGAGCACAAAGATATGTGGTTTAATCGCGGTGAGCAAAAAGACAAAAAGGTTAACAGCCGTCATATCGCTGGACATCTCAGAAGAAAGCAGAGAAAGTCAGGCAACATTTCTATCCTTGGTCGTATCAATCAACACACTTATCTACAATAATAAGTTCAGACTGGTTTTCCGGAAGCGACAACCCGTATATTCTACCGATCAACCTGTCAGATATCGCAAACCAACATTAAAGAGCTAGTGGTTAAACTAGTAGATAAAAAATGCTTAATTTTGATAAATCACTAAATTACCGTCATCGATATACACTGTAATTTTTTAAGGTAGCATTTTCAACCTTTTAGTTTAAATTTGGTGCTACCCTCCGTCGTCAAGCCGAGCGGAGCGATAGCGAAGCGAGGCACAAGGCACCTAACCTAACTTA
>Ga0058701_10004263_pt1 | contig 11571 bp, 4 predicted proteins | sample AgamicOrMae_FD_97039 | JGI IMG/M metagenome (GOLD analysis project Ga0058701, IMG submission 97039) | Agave microbial communities from Guanajuato, Mexico - Or.Ma.e | ecosystem: Host-associated > Plants > Phyllosphere > Phylloplane/Leaf | place: Guanajuato, Mexico | collected 2012-06-04 | reverse complement strand
TAACAAATGATTTTGTTGGTATAACAAAACTTTTTTTTCCGTGTTTATTTGGTTCAATCTTCAAATTGTATTGAACGGTGGTTACATATTTTTTCATTCGAATGTAGCGGATGGATTCAACAAGCACTATTTAAAATGCATATTCAATTTCTTGTGCCTTTCACGGATCTTTCAAAGATGGCTGAATATTGTAATCATTAAAAAACCCTACCATGATGTGGCCTAAAATAACTGTGTTTGAGAAATAACTAAATTATTTCTAGAGACAAATCGGAGGTCTCATTTGTTCCAAATTTATCAGTTATATACAATAATTTAGTAGAGATTTACATAATTGATTTTTTTTGCAGTGTTCGGGTTTCAGACACTCTTACTGTTAGCGTCTTACCGACAAAGGAGAACCCTTTAGGTACTCGGCGAAAGCGTATTCCGCAAGGGGGAAGAAATACGGTTGCGTAACATTGCAAGCGCATTACTCCTTTTTCTTCTGTTTCTTTAACGGGCTTCTTGCGTCTTATTTCGTCGGTTACCATTGTGTGGAGAGACTCTTTTAATTATATAATTAATGGATTTTAATTAAATTGGTAATCACGTAATCCTTATGGACGAAACTACAGTATTAGTGAAGGATTTTGATCCGAACAGCTATCAATCCTGTACGGGAAATGTAAACGTTACCCTGGAAACGGCTTTCTTCGTTTCCTGCTCCTGCTAAGCACGGAGAAGCCTTCTTGACGTTTCCGAAAGAACCGCTTTGAGAAGTGCAATTTTAGGTGCTTTGTTTACTCTCTTGCTCCGACAACTCTTCCTTTGTTCTTATCGGAAGAAAGCTTCCTTTTATCTGCGATTGCACCGGATACAGACAAGAGAGATGCACACATAAGCAAGCAAAACAAAAAAAAGTAGTAAAAAGTCTTTTTTTTAAATGAAAAAATCAATCCAATTCCATTTTTTTTAAATTTGATTTTCCTTTATAGGAGTATTGGCCGGTTGGAAATGATATTCATGCTGAGTACCGTCGTTGCATTGAAAGTAGCATCCTCAAAGTTCGATGCCTGGCCGCAATATCCGGCTTTCGGGGTAATTTTCAGATTGCTCTCGAAACCTCAGTACCACATCAATCTTTTTATAGAGATACGCATTTAACTGAGACCCAAGACCCCAAAAGCAGGCAGTACAGTCGAGATCAAAAGTAGTGTCATCTATTATATGGGCCATTCCATGGTAGAGGTGACACGACTTTTGATTTTCACTGTACACTGAAGTTTCTCCTTTGAGCTCTATGGGCTACCTGTTTTGATCCTAAGTCAAATAGGCATTTTGGGTTGTAGTCAAGATTTTCCAGTCAATAGCCATATCAATGGAAAGCTCTCGCGAATCCTTATCAGGTTTATCTTGAAAAATAACTGTGTGCTATACCCGTTTTCTTCCTCCGAAAATGAACAAGAATATGAAAAGGTAGCTTAATATCGTGTATACATTCTTGCGCAGTGATATCGCTCTGCTTAGGATCCACTCAGACAGCCTATCAGTGAAAGCATGTGGGAACACTGTTGGGTGAAACGTAGCAAGTTCCGCAATTTTAAGTGGATTGGCATCGTCAGCTAGGAGAGTAAACGAGACCTATGTCTAGGGCTAGTTTTCAAGCTGTGCAGAGTTAATTTAGCAGAGGCATTTACGTAATGAAAAGGTACATTATGGTTAGTGTAGGCGCATGCCCGCTTTGCGACCCCGGCGCGATTCGATAAAGAAGCATTTGCCATCGATTAGATCAGCTGGGCCGTTGAGAGTAAACGGCCCAGTATGTTGTGGCTCTATGACCTTGCAGTCCAGCACCGACTGCACCCTGTTCAGGGGCAAGTACGTCGGACACTTAAATTTACCAGAACTTTTAAGTTGATTGCACTGCTCTGTGAGTAAGTCGAATTACAAGAGCTTCTAGTGCCCTGCACGTTCCTATTCTATCAGCAAGACAAAGCATGGTTCCCCCTCCACTGGAAACGGCGTAGCACGTGTGTCCGCGCGGAGATCCCTTCCCCCTCCCCTCAGCGACCAGACCGTTGCGAGTTCGGCCGGTCTGGGCTCGAAATCATAGCGGGAGAAAGGTCTTTCTCACACAAATAATTGAGGTTTTCGTGAAATCACCGCGGGAGGGCTGTGAGAACCTAGAGGCGGGACAAATATCAATTTCAGCCTGAGCTGATCCGCAAGAGATTTTGTGAAATAAACATTAAAACCTTCTTTCGCATAAAATTAATTCGACATGTTTTGAATACATGTGTGATACTGTTTTAGTATTTTCATAAATAAATATTCTGGGCGGAATATATTTCAGTTGCTGAACAACTCGTAAATGAGGACACTCCGAAAAAAAAGGCAAAACGTCGGCGCTCAACAACCATCGTTTGGTTTTAAAAAAACGTATCTGACTTTACACCTGTCATTAATGATTTCAATTCGTATACCATAAGCTCATCAGCGCAGGTAGAATTGCAACTTCATTGTTCTCGTATGTCCTGGATGCCATTTTTTCTGCGCGTATTTTTCTCTCCCCAAGAACACCCGGTACCACACCCTTTCAGCAACCCGTCCCCTTTTGGCGCGAAGAAAGTTTCGTGCATACCGGTTGTAAAACAAGTACGAGGTACATAATAAAAGGTAAGGCGTGCATTAGGTTCAAGGAGGGCACCACCCCCGAAAGAATACCATAAAAATAGATCCTCAAGTCACTATATATTCACTTCCTGGCTGGGATTTTGACAGATAAACGGCCACTTAACGTTATCTGTTATAATCCTTTGAATCTCAGAGCTCCGAAGTATTTTCCTATCTTTCAAAATATGAGGGAGATAAACGGTTAAAGTTCTGAGAATAATTACCGCAGGGGAGAGTGGAATACTTTATGATCGGACTTCCTTCAGCTTTTTACGATTTCAGGATGCTTTGGATATGAGTTTCGTCTCTTTGCGGTCTCGATGCTTTCATTTCCGAGAGATGTGCTCAACTCGTTTTGTTTTACTGAATACGCACCAAATGTTTCGCAGAATTTGAGAGGACTTGAAAATAATAGAAATCAGTAGTTTATACCTGCTCAACCTATGAAACACTACTTTGCCAGTGTTGTCACCGAAGCTCGGCTGTGGTTGGCCGAATAAAAAACAGTCTGAAATAAAGTACCCATTAACAGCGAATACCCTATTTTTATGACTCAATCGCACTTTACAATGACGCAAATCGTATGAGAGCGTAAAAAATCCATAGTGAAGTACTTTTTTTTGGTGTTCTTTGAAAAACGCAAAAAGCACATCAAAACTAAAAACAAAAAGAAAGGAAAATTGTCTCAATTTTTTTTAAACCGAAAAAGAAATATTTAGCCAACAAATAACATTAAAAATCCAGCGATTAGTAATAGCAATCATCACGAGTGATATTCCACAGTATGATTTAGCTCGAATTTAGCTTTATAATCCTCAAATCGGGAACAGATAGCTGGAACAATTTTAGGACAAAAATGTGATATGAACATGAATGGCTTTAAACGTACCGTTTTGCATTTCAACTCAGGGCAGTAGTTTCTGAATCACTTAGTCCTTAATGTCACTTAAAAGACAAGCACCACTCACCACTGCGCACGCCGCGTTTGGTGCCGTATGCCCAGCTGCCGCTTCGCTCATCTGCTCCCAAGCCTGATATAACTACGGCAGTTGCTGATTTTAGAGCTGAGAAGTAATCAACCTCAGGCGTTCCACGAAAGGTATAACACAAGAGGTTCAAAATACAATCCTGAAAACTGAGAGTTACTGGAGCAGCCAAAGCAGGCATTATTTTTATCTCTGTTGCCCCCTCGGCGCTCGCCACGTTTCTGCGTTTGCACGTGCTCGCATCCCTGCTTCGGTGGGTATGCCCCCCGGGGAGGCCGAACCAAAGCCGATCTAAAATAAACCTTTATCACAAACAGCTGTAGGCACCTTAAGTTGACAGACCCATCCGCGACTTCATTAAAAAGTTTACTCATAAAAGTTTTCCGGAATAACTTAATACCCTGCCGGGAAAAGTCCACGCGGCTCATTTGAAATTCCTCCGTCGCTTATTTTCCCGACTTTCTGCGGGATATTAATCTATTCATTTCAGCGGCCGAATTGAAGCAGCTGCCAATGGCGTGGATTAGGAAGTAAATTGTTTGTAGATGGTTGGGGGGGGGGGGGTAAAATTCTCACATTGTTAGGGGACAGGCGAGTGAATTTTTTCTCATTTGCTCTGGTGGAGGAACCTGTTTTACTTACTACCTATGTCTGTTCAAAGTTTGAACCTTAGATGTGAATCAGTTTACGACCCGATTTTGGTACCTCCATGCAAAAAGGGCACAATTGAAAAACCCGGTGCTGTAAGATCATAACTGAGATGCTCATTGCTGTGAGGTCATAACTTTCCGCCTGAAAATTTTAGTGCTTTTGGAATACGGATTTTTACGCTTGCGCATAAATTTTTCGGCATTTTTTCGAACAATTACAAACTTTACATCTCAAAGATCATAACTGAGATGCTCATTGCTGTGAGGTCATAACTTTCCGCCTGAAAATTTTAGCGCTTTTGGAATACGGATTTTTACGCTTGCGCATAAATTTTTCGGCATTTTTTCGAACAATTACAAACTTTACATCTCAAAGCAGGCTTTCAATATGAAATATACTCCGAAATTAGCCCGCGAGGCGTAGAAATTAAAAGTCTAAACGCACTGAAAAAATTCGGCCTAAAAGTTACGACTTTACAGCTCTGGGTTTCTCAGTTATGGCCTTACAGTAGTAGGTTTTTCAGCTATGACCTTTCTGCATGGAGTCATCGATTTGATTAGTTTCAAGAGAGACCTATCAAAAGCCCATATAAATGGCACCCTCTGGCCGTGATATTTTCTTTGATAGTGTTTATTAAACTGTTTATCTCGAAAGCAGACGAAAATACGTACTTATAGGACGGAGCTGGAAGCTCGATTGACATGAAGAATGCCAAAATTTCCTGACCATGCACCAGCAATTTTTCAAGCCTATTCTAATATTATATCTCGTGACATAAACCAACTATATCTAGCGTGCGTCAACAACGTATGCATATGGCTATTTTTTTTTGACGATTTTCAACTTCGACGAAAGAACTACTGTTAATCACATCACGTGTAAGAAAGTGAGATTACAGCGTAACTGTATCAAAAAGTCCTCGAACTGTGCGCTCCTTGTACCCTGTACAACTTGAAATATCGAAACCTTTCTCCGTTAGTGCCATTCCTGACGTCTTTGAGAAGTTGTCTCATCTCTTTTGCTGCACTAAAAACGTCATCTCGGGAATTTATTCCTCTTGATCTATTGTTCTTGCTCGCGCCACAGATGACCAGACAGGTCTCAAGACAATATTTTATCGTAAAGGGTTGTTGGGACTGCATTAAAAGCATAACTTCCTACGAAGCTCCCTGATTGAGGATTTTCCTTCGGATTTTTTTTTTCAATTTCTTGAAGCGATCAGTGTTGGGGTTCGCGAATTTGCCAATTTTAACTGCGATTAACTCGAGAGTTATTGGAGATAAACTGGCATGTCGGGTAGGTTTTGGATCGCCCGCGAGCCGAGCAATCAAAAGATCAGGCTGTTTGCTAAGTTCTCTTTAGTTTTATGAGTTTGAAAGTAGCAAAATATGGCTACAAAATACTCGAAATATTTTTTTTTGAATCCAGAGCAAGGTATTCAGAGCGCAGCTCTCAGCGCATCTCTGTCCTTGTCTTGCATGGAGTTCAATCTTAATGCCGCAAGTGCTTTCCTCCCCAGCGCTCTGCACAGAGTGCAGAGCACGGAGTCTTAGAAAAAACACTTTTTGAAAACCGCTTTTTTGGACTCCTGCTACCTTAAACCTAAAGATTCTTTAAAATCCATCAATATCGATTTTTTTTCACGATGACAATACCATATCAGGGAAAGTAAAACCTTGGCTGGCTTGCGTCTCTGCGTGGATGGCCCAACTTACTGCTCATTTGGCTGGCGCGAATACCCATCTTTACGTCCATAAATATCTATGGATTGATATGGATGAAATATCTACGATTTTTTTCTTTTTTTTTTTGGTCAATCAATAGGAGTTTGATGGCGAGGGTACTATCGATGAAGGTAAGGGTGCAATGACCGCCCATCAAAACCCAAATTGGTTGTCAAATAAAAAAGGATAGTCGTGACAACCGAATGGGGAAATAATTGAGTCTCCAGCGAGTATCCTGAAGTAGTCGTTTCCGCGCAGCACCGCGAACTAGTTGGGTTTATGATACCATCATGTCTCCAAAACCAACTTAAACGTGGTGCAACTTGATTCTAATTTTAAGACATCTTTTCTGTTGGCTAAAAGCCTTTACGTATCGAAAAAAAAACAGCTTGAAAGGTTTGAGCATAAATTGATTTTTTAAAAGTCCCGCGACCTGAAGTCCTTCGACTTCAGGTGAAGCATCATGCGAGATCAGACACGGTACCGGTACAATATCGACGTTTAATTGATGCAGTACTGTTTACACTGACTTACAAAGTTGAAACTAAACTACTTCTGATTTGATCAATTACGAAAAGTAAAGGTCTGGTTGAGTAGAACTAGACATTTTATTGATGAAATAAGTTTCCCAGCCGTAATGACTATGTTGGGACTATTAGATATCGCAGCTGACTTCACATTAGCCTGCATTTATTTTTAGTTCCATACCGTAGTCATTTCATTCGGATACTGGATGTGTATTGAGTCCGATACTAATGCTTTGACGTGAAAATATCGACCGGAGACTGTCGATTCAAGGTTGCCAGGAGAGGTAAACGCACTAATCCTTTGTAAACCTTTTCCTCGTTGAAGTGATCTTCATCGAACGGACCAAGGCATTCACGACAAATATTGCTGTTTTGAGAAGACGTATTTTTTTCAGGAACTGTGTTAAAACTGCATGCGTCGTTGCTATGTAATACTTTTTTAAAAAATCATTCGAGTACATATTACCTTTAGTTGCTTCAACGTTCCTGTAGGTAATATTACGCTCCACGCCCATTTTTGAATTAAAAGTACTGAAAAAAAGAGGGGGGTTCAGATTGATTTTTATTGACTGGAAAATTAGTTTGATGCCTTGGGATCACTCCGTTCAGCTGGGCAACGAAGGTGCAAGACATGATGTAAAAAATGCAGTCTTTTTTTTTAAGTGTACAAAATTACCAGAAAGGAAAGATTCTTCTTTGAAAATAGAGTTTTAGGAATTGGCAGGCTAGATCTTACTTAAGACGAGTCACCTCGCCCTCCCCCACCCACCGTTAATTAGTCGCCCCGTTTGCCGAAACTCTTTACTAAATTCTGCGAATTCCGTCTAGTATTCCAGTGACTGGCCAATTTGCGAGCGGGGCCCGGGTCGGCGGCCCCCAAAGCTTCAAAATGAGGGATTAATAGGGACCCGACGTAAACGACGTTCGGTTAAAGGCCTGGCATTGCGACCGTGGACTGGCATGGGGAGACGTACAGCCCGTGGGGGCAACGGCCCGCCCCTTCCCCGGAGTGTCGACGTCCGTTTTGGTGCCCCTCCCACCCTCCAGCGTGGCGCCGGGTGCGCAGCAGCCCCGAGGCAGGGGCTTTTCTTGAAGTGTCACTCTCCCTGCCCCCCTCCGAAGAGCAACAGTGGGAAAGAGGTCCGTTTACCTACCTTGTCACTTACAGGTGGTTTACACGTGGGCCCCACGTGTCGGGGGCGGCCTGATAAATAGCTTTTGCCCGGGTCCTTGGCCGTGACTGGTTGAAGTGGGTAAGGGAAGGGTTGATGGCGGAGGAGGCAGTACTTTCACATTGGAGACTGTTTTAGAAACATTCGGGCAAAAGCAAGGGGTTAGAGTGGCTGGTGTGCGGTGCACTGCGAGCTGAAAAGGATGTATTTTCTGTTTATTGACTCCCTCCGTTAGTCGCTTAGGCGTAGGTAAGCGGCGTGAGCCTTTCCCGGCAGCCGCACGAAAAAAAAAATGGCTTTGTAATGCAACAAAATTAGGGACAACAAATAAATTTTTTGTTGCTGCAACCAAAAATTTCGCTGCAGCAACCAAACGTTTTGTTTATAGAACTAAAGATTTTGTTGTTGTAACAAAATGTTTTTGTTATCCCTATTTTAACAAATGATTTTGTTGGTATAACAAAATTTTTAAACCGTGCGATGGAGCGATTGCGAAGCGAGGCTCCTGGGCCAACCTTATCTTTATCATTCACTATAAATTCCTATAAAGACTATCCTTACCTAACTAAAAAAATCTCCAAGTAGCCTGCACCTGTTTTTGGTATAAAGGTGAAAACAGGGGAACTGCGTATTTTTTTAAGATAAACGTATTAACAATCATATCAATGTAAAGGTCTTTCCAAGAGCTTTCCGCTGATATGGTTGTTGATAGTTTTACCTCCTAAAATAACCTAACTACGCTCTTCCGCTGTTGTACCTTCATACCCCAAACAAGGTGTGAGACTTCACGGAATAAAAGGTTTTGTTGTACTAATAAAATCATTTGATAAATTAGGGATAGCAGAAAATTTGTTACAACAACAAATTTTTAGTTCTATCAACGAAACCTTTGGTTGCTGCAGCAAAATGTTTGGTTGCAGCAACAAAAAAATTATGTGTTTTCCCTAATCTTGTTGCCGTAACAAAACCATTTTTTTCCGTGTATCTGAAACAGGAGCTCGTTTCACAGAATAACATAATCTCACATATTTGATCCATTCTTTGTTGTTATCTCAGTCTTTCCTTGCCCACCTCTCGCTTTCCATCTACCATCTCTGTTGTTTAATCGTCAGTATACCTGATGCAAAATGATTCTCAAAGCCGATCACAAATTTAACATTCTCCTCATTCACCCTTCCATGAAATTTGTCTCTCGTGAATGTCATTTCCCAATACTTTTTTCCTCTCCTCAGATAATATGAATCGTAAAATGAACAACCCGAACTAACTCAGCCTATGTAAGGCCCTAGAAGTATATTCAATCTACACGCCTTACTATACTACAGCAAATCACATGTTTTCAGTAACTTTAAAGACGGCAAAATTACTCTCATTAAGCGTGTTAACGTAGGTCATGTTGACCCAGGTGATCCGATTCATCTCCCTACTCAAAACAGATATCTAAATGGTTAACAGCAATTTTTTAATAACCAAACCGATTGTTTTAAAAATTCCCTTTGAACTTGAAACGTTTGAAATGTCAAAAACAGATTTTGGGCCACCCAGTGTATCATGCAGGAATTTTTTTCCGTGTTGGTGTATCACTTTACCCTCACGGCCGGAAATAGGCACGGGTACCTTTAAAGGGCTAAAGGACCGTAATGCAGCGGGGCAATAGAGCAATTCGACGCAGACGACCAATTTGATGGGCGTCCAATGTCGTGGCCGTTTCTTGCATTTTCGGTCCGGACACTCAAAGGTAAAAGAAGCTTGTGAAATTTGAATGAAGCCTTAAGGACAAAGTGGCAACATTAACTTAACGGTTTAGGGCATTCCCCGAATCATTAATAATTGATCAGATTCTGGATAAAGACGTGTCTGTTACGTCTTACTTAAAGACAACCAGCTTAAGATTTTTCCTGAGGACATTTTTTTCGACGTTTTTTGAAATTGCAAATTTTGGATTGCTGCAAAGCATTTATCTTCCTTGGGGGGGGGGGTTAGAAGTGTTTTAGTTTAAGCTTTTCTTTCTAAGCTCGCCTGCTTTAGGAAATAGGCTCTATTTTTTTTAAAAAAAAGCTCTGAGCCAGATTTTAAGATCTGATTTTTTAAATCCTAGGCGTGTTCTTGGATAAACAGTTTTGAGATATTAGGAAAAGGAATGAAAAGTATAAAATAAAAATTAATTCCAAGCAAGTTTTGCAGTAGAATCGTCCTATCAAACTGACCTCATTCTTTTCGTGTTGATTTATTAAAATTAACGGCAATTTCTTTTTAGTTACTGTGGGGAGGAATCATTTGGAAAAATTGAAAATAATTATGAACAATACAAAAAAAAAAGGAACTTTTTAAAAAGAAAATATATGTTATTGTAATTAAACTGTCGATTTTACAAGATTTTTAGCTGAATACTTTTAATCTTTTGAAAAATTTTCAGGACAGAAACGTCCAACTAGAAATGCGCCCCCATAAGCTCAATAATAAAAATATGTTTATTGTAGGCGTAATACGAGCGGAGATATCCTTTATTTGAACGGCCAGCCAGAGTTATAGCCCGTTCCTACCCCGTTTATTTGATTGTCTCCTATCGGGAATGAAGTTGAAACATTCTTTCGTGCCACGTGGACGATCCAGACGTTTACTCGACCGTCTCCATTCCATAACCCCTTGGATACACCGAAAATGACACGTGCACACAGATAGGCACCATCGATCCACCTCCCCCCTCCTCCTGCTACCCCCCCCCTCCCCGTGCTACCCCCTCCTGAACGACCTCTGCTGACATCGAACATTACAGTCTCGATTGCACACAACTCGCGTCTCATTATTATCCATGACTCTGCGGAGAGGAAAGGTTACTGTTTTACATCCTTGTTTCATCCCCAGCGGGAATTTGATACAGGGTAGCAGTTTGCAAATGATCGCAGGATCAAATAAAAGGGAGGAACTTAACTTGGAACTCGAACACCTCAGGGTAAAAGGTCATAACCCTGTAATGAAACGATTCTCAGGAAAATTCTTCCTTGGGTGACTTTTCGCAAATATTTGGGAAATGCAGTTAATGTTAAATTAAAAAGGGTGTTCTTTTGGCTTTGTAATTCACTACATCGTTAGACTTATAAATATTTTAGTTTAAAATTTCAATTCGGCGTAGTGTCGCGTGATATTTTTTTTCTTGAATTGAGGGATACGAATTCCGACGAGCTCTATTTGAAAGCTTATACTTATTGTAAAATATCCGGACTTGAGCGTTTGAACATGCTTCTAAACGTTAGAAAACACATTATTTTATCGGCCTTTTGAGGAAACACGGTATAAATATGTTCTGAAAACCTCCTGATCTGCCAAATGATTCCTTGCTTGAAACTTTCTGTCATCTGCCCCCGTCGAGGTGGCCAAAGTTTGAAGTTTTAAAGAGCGCGAAAGGGTGTTCAGTGCGTATTTGCTATTTGATTTAATTTCTGGCTTCAAGGAGTGAAGTGGTGGGAAGGGAAGGGAAGGGAAGGGAAGGGAAGGGAAGAAAAAACTCTTCTCAGACGCAACAGCTAGAAATCAAGACAAAGCGTCACAGAAAACCACCGAGTCTCTTCCGCGGTTACTTTCAAAACGTCAAAATTACTCGACATCGAGGGGTAGACGACAGGAAAGGTTCAAGCACCAATCACTTTTCAGGTATCGGAGGGCCCTCTAAAATCCAGCTGCCCAGTTTTTTCTTTTTTTCCCAAGGGACTACTTACACGCTGCTCCATATCAAATGTAATAGGTTGGTGTCCGAGCGTTCAAGTCTCCCTTACATTAACATAGGCGTGAGAATAGAACTGACTTTTTTTAAATTTCTTTTTATTAAAAAAAAATATTTTTACGCATGTTTTCTGGT
>Ga0058701_10004262_pt1 | contig 11572 bp, 7 predicted proteins | sample AgamicOrMae_FD_97039 | JGI IMG/M metagenome (GOLD analysis project Ga0058701, IMG submission 97039) | Agave microbial communities from Guanajuato, Mexico - Or.Ma.e | ecosystem: Host-associated > Plants > Phyllosphere > Phylloplane/Leaf | place: Guanajuato, Mexico | collected 2012-06-04 | reverse complement strand
TTTTTGAGAAGCCTTGAAAAACATGGAAAAGCGGCTCTTTTTTTTGCAAACTCGTGGATTTTTTTTATGCGCGCAAAGAATTTTTTTTACAATGAATATTACGATTGAGAGGCTTTAATGACGAGCTTCATCTTTGGTCCCTGTTTCGGTTCGAGGTTTTGAAGTATAGTGACTTCGAATTTTCCAACAAATGTCCTCATTTCTCAACTTTAAGATGAGCTAAACCCTAAGTAATCTTTTTGAAAAATATTTATTTTTATAGTTTATGCTTATATTATGCTAGTGGTGTGTGTTTCATACCTGTAATATTCTCATGGAAAGATAAACTCACTCCTACCCCCAACCTGCAACCGCCTACACACGGGAGTGTCGCGGTGTTGCATACCTCCGCAGGTGATTGGCTTATTCCGGGCGGAGGTAGGCAACCGCAATACTCCGTGTGTAGGTGGTTGCAGGCGGTGGATATGTACGTCGTCCTCTAAATTATACCTAAAAAAATTGAGTTACTCCTCTCTGGTGACACTATTTTATGAGAAAGTTGAATGACCTTTTTATGTTAACAGGTGTACGCTGAGTTGGAGGCTGTTGTAGACAAGTTAGCAAATGAATGCCAGCGAGGTTCTCTAACTCTGAAGAAAAACAATATCGCCTCATCCAAGTCGCCAGTCATAAATTCAACGTGAGCATCAATTGTGACTTGCGCATTTTTCATACTCGGCCTCTCTCCCATTGTTTTCAATCCGCTTTTTTTTCTTGTTTCAGGCTTAACAGTTCTACTACGTCACCCTCCTCACCAATCGGTAAGGACATAAAAACAGCAAAAAACAAAATCTGAAGAGGCTGGCATGGAAATTTCGCTTTCGTTTTACAAAAACAAAGTTTGGAATGATTGCCAAGATTCATTCTTTAATTACTCTTCTACTGACTGAGTCTCAAGCGGTGATACGTATTAGTATATTGGTATCTAATAATTCCAGGTATTTGAGAGTCCAGAAGAAAAAATCGTGGCCTTTGCTTGCCAGTTTGTTTGTAAACGTGAGAGTGTGAAGATTTACTAACTTTCATATTTATCGTGCATACAGTTTTTCATAACTAACAAGAGAAATTAAACCAGAAGGTAAAAAAGGGGGATAACAGCGGTTTAGAAGGGCAATTAAAAAAATATACGATTGATGCTTTAAATCGGGCAAACCATTGCAGTGAAATTTTTCTGAACAGTGTTAAATGAATATGTTCCTGTGAAAGAAATTAAAAATTTCACCTGGCATATAACATGTTTCCACTTCAGTACTCGTAAGTGCTGCAATCATGTCTTATTTAGCAGTGTGTTCACTGTGAAATCTCAAAGAAATATCTCCTAAAAACTATTAAAATCTCACCGAAAACGATAACAAACCATCTCTAAACAAACATTCCGAAGAAATTAGTAGGATCAGGTATTCGGACGTAAAAGGTTAATACACAAAACCTTTTACTAATTGAAATTGTTTGTGTTTTGACGCACCGAGTGCCGTGATGCCGATTTGACTAACTCAGAGGTTTTATCTGGCGCTCCAGCAATTTCATTATTACTTCATTTTCTACGCAATATCCAAGAGATTCTTATTTTGACCGTTGGTGTCTTATGTACAGGGGCATTAGCTTAAGAAATGAAAATAAGCCGTGCTGCTGTTCATAAAATTCTCGTGACTATTCGCCCGTCGGCGCAAATGCATGGAGACACTAACGCACGTAATGCATTTTAAATAGGAGGTGACTTGTACGCACGGAACCCAACCTGATACATTTTATGAGGGGCAGGAGGGGAGGTGGCTATTCGCCACTTCTGGCAGGTGGCTATTCGCCACCTCCCATTTAAAATGCATTACGTGCGTTCAAGCCTCCATGTATTTGCGCCGACGGGGCGAATAGCCACGACCATTTTTGAATTCTTGAAAATCTAAACATGGTAATGTTTTTTTATTATTTTTATTTATTGGAAAACATGGCCAATATTTAGAGACATGAACATTTTCATCGCTCCTAGCAGCTGAGCATTATCGCTTAAAAACCAAACGCACTTCTCACCAATTTATTCAGTCTATTTTTCGAACCTGAATTACTCATGTGACGAAAATCGCCAGCACTTAGGGATTTTGTTTCTAGTTAGAGCTTACATAATTAGCTAAGTTTATAACATGAACTTTCAATCCTCTCCGTTAAAATGCATTGAGTGACGTTACACAGGTACGAAGTATCGGTAAAACTATGTTTAAGAAGCCTGTTTGCGTGAGATACTGTATGTGGAGATTTTCGTCGCCGAGAAAGTATTTGTCAAGGGACTCTGTGGGATGAAGTGGTCTAAGCTATCCTTCTCACAAGGGAACTTCTCGAACCACAGGAATTCAGACTTTATTGAAAATTCACAGATGCTTTTTGAAAGGCTTAGAAATGTGCTAGAACTTGCAATCGGGTGCTGATATTCACAAGCGCCCCTGCTACAGAGCGTTGAAGTTGGCTTTTTGAATCCCCCCTCACCATGTGATGGCATCTTTACAGGTGAGCAGGGAGACAAAGGGTCACCTTTAACGCTTTATTGCACGGGCGCTTATCTGCATCTGATTTTAAGTTCTAGCATATTTCTAAGGCTTTCAACTGAATCTGCATCTTTTCAACAAGGTCCGAAATTCTACGGTCCGAGATGTTCTCTTGTCAGTAACACGGCAATCTTAAGCCAGGCTATTGACAAAGGACGCTAAATCGTGATTTTGTTTGCTGGAACGTGAAGTTTTCGCTGTGCTGTGGCATCGATAATACCTGTATGGTCGGCATCTGGTCGGCATGTGTGATGTTTGGCCGCTTAACAATTTCGTTGTTTGCTGAATGCGCTTGTGTTTTGTGTTTAGGAGGCAGTGCTCCCTCGCCACTGGATAACGTGTCCTCCACAACCACTAACTCGCAGCCCGCTTCCAGCGTTGCGGTCATAAGTGCCCATGTGAACGGCAATGCCAAGTCAGACAGCAACAGCCCCTCGTCAAATACCCCCGCCCCCTCCTCCCCCTCGTCCCCTACCCCCACCCCCGCCTCCCCCTCCCCCACTTCCAACCAGACAGCAACACCGACACCAGCCAATGCTAACGCCAACAACACCAACAACACAAATTCCACTTTAAACAACAGTGCCAAACCCCAACAAGAGTTGTACGATATCCCAGCGGGTAAGTTTCAAGTGAAAAGGCGGACGGGAAAGTTCCAACTCCCCTCTTCAGAGTTTACCAACATACGTTTTATCAGTGTCAGCTTATGTTAACACAGAAGACCTGATCAAAAACTGCGTGTAAACGTATTTACGTAGGTTTTTGGGGAGCGGTTTGTTAAGTTGATATGTACAGTGGGCCACAAAAGTCATGACCCCTGTTTCCGTGCATTACTCATGGCAGCAGGGTCGTCAATTTTGTGGCCCTCTGTACTCAGGAAATGCGTCAATAGTAATTATTTTTTTTTAAAAATAGAGAAAATTCCTGTTTTAGCCGAAATAAAAATAACATATTTTTACGAAGAATAGAATTCAAGTAGATATTTTCGTCCGTGAGTAAGTATTGGTTTAAAAAATCGAGATCAGCTTATCTAGGTGAAATGTATGAATGAAGTAACAAAATCCCGAAGCAACCACTTGAAAACGTCAAGTATTTTTAAAAAATCGACAATCATCTCATGAAGAAATTTAGTCGCCGACGTTTTGTCAGAGGATGCAACTAAAACTTCTTGCCGATATAATGTGTTGAAAAAAAAAATGATTAAGGTTTCGGTCATGTCTGGGTTTTAAAGATGTACGAACTTGATCTAGTCAGTCTATGGAAATGCCTACGTCATGCATAATGGGCTGTTTATGGAACATTGGAACCATCAATTTTATAACACCTTAATATTTCTGGGTACATTCAATGCTTCGCGCGGCCCGAGCAAAAGCTTTTGCTCGAGCCGAGCGAAGCCGAACTCCTCCGGACTTTCCCGAGCAAGCTGCCTCTAACCCTGTAAGTAGGCAACCCGCACAAGAAAGTGGCGTCAGAAAACGTCTCCCGTTATCGACGGGAGTGGTTACACCGTTATAGAGTCACCTTGGTCTGTGCGCATTGCTCGTCGCCGTCAGACTAACTCCGCCACAAACTTCCTTTCTGCGGAAAAGAGTTGTACATAAAGTAATTCATGTAACTGACTGAATGGAAAGTGTAACTGGAATCTTAAAATCGTGGCATGAAATGATTTCTGATTATTATTGAGTGTTCCTAACAGTCCGTCTCCTTAAGTCTTTTCGTCATTTGAACTGAAACACGTGCTGTCATTCAATGATTTTCTTAAAATCGAACGTTGTGAATTTTTCATCTTGATCGAGTAGATTTTTCGCTAGTTTCGGTGAACAATTTATATACTTAAATCAACTACCATCAGAAGAAAAATCGCGCTTTTCAATCTCGACAAAATCTGCTTTCGATTTATAACACGTGTATTACTAAAATTTTCAAGTAAAGCACTCGTTTTTTCGTGTTTTTTTTTATTTTTGTCTTTAAAAGTAAATAAGAAAATAACCAGAGAGGGAAATTTAAAAAAAGAAAAAAACATTGTCCCAGAGAGGAAAAAATGTGTCCCAGAAACGCAAGGGCAAGTGTCATGGAGGTTACTACTTCCGGTTCTGTAAGTAATCGGTATGGTTTCCATTGTAGGCGCCACCACAGATAATCTGCCTCCCGGCGTGTTGTACCGAGTCAAAGCTACATACAAGTACACGAGAGAAGATGTGGACGAACTATCGTTTGAAGTTGGAGAGATCATCCGAGTTGTTGAATACGACGACCCCGAAGAACAGGTGGGTGAAATACTGAAACAGCGGGAGGAGAGAAGAGCGTTTGCCGTGCACGGAGGAAAATTGGTCTGGTCCATTGTGGTCAGTCCACCAAGCCGATCACCATTGAAATCCCATGCCTCGCCTGTCAAATTATGTTTTTTAGAAAAAGACTTAGAATCACGATCCGTCGAAAATCATAATTTACGTGTCACCCATAATCTAAGAGGTTCGTTCTCCGACTGGAATTCGTCGCAACCTTCACTCAATCTAAAGTAACCCGTCCCATCTCAGCCTGACCTAGTCAAACCCGACCTCACCGAACTGAATCAATGGTCTCATCGAGTTAAAAGATTTTCCAAGATGCACGGCCCGGTGTATCCGTTCACGGCCACCTTGATTCGAGCCGAGCGCAGTGGTCAGAGGGCCTCCTCTGCTGCGGATCCGTGACGCCAACAGCGCCGCAACGCTCGAATCAAGGTGGCCGTGAAAGGATTCACCGGGCCGTGTTCAACTTTCATCTTTCATCGTGCATCTTGGAATCTCTCTTTAACTTGATGAGACCTATATTAAGAACTTGCGCGATGTCCTAATCATATCCGAGAACGTTCGTGTTGGACGAGTTCCCCGGCTTTGACCAAGTAAAAGAGCCTTTCCTTACCGGATGAAAATCCACCGCCACCTTGATTATGAAAGAATCAGTTACACTGTAATTTTTAAGGTAGCATTTTCAACCTATTGGTGCTTCCCTCCGTCGTCAAATTGAGCGGAGAGATAGCGGAACGAGGCAAAAGGAATCCAACCTAGCCCAACCTATATCATAAGCAAGCCTCTTGCGGTATACCAAGTTTAAATATAGTGCCTTGTGCCTTGCTCCGCTCGGCTTGGCGACCGTTTAGTTGGGTAACCCTAGGTTAAGTTAGGTTAGGTGCCTTGTGCCTCTCTTCGCTATCGCTCCGCTCGGCTTGACGACGGAGGGTAGCACCAAATTTAAACCAAAAGGTTGAAAACGCTACCTTAAAAAATTACTGGGTAGTGATTGTGGTGTTTATGTTTTCAGGAGGAAGGCTGGTTGATGGGCGTTAAAGAGGCGACCGGCGAGAAGGGCATGTTCCCTGCCAACTTCACTCGGCCCTTGTGAGAGGCCGTGTGCCCCTCGCCGAGGACCCCTCGCCGAGGACCCCTCGCCGAGGACCCCTCGCCGATGTGAGCGATCATTTGCCGGGGCACATGCCCGGAAAATCCTAGTGTAGAGGCGTGTATATTTGGAAGTGAATGCTTTTTTCCCTGGAACAGACCGGTAACTGCACCCCGTCGTTCCGGCTGGGCGGACGTTTCAGTCTGAAAAGGCCCGTTAATTGTTTTCATGACCCAACAGGCTGAAGTCTAAATCTGCAACCCATTCAGTATATTTTTTTTTATCTAATTGTCGCGGAGTTAGGGAACTCGCGAGTAATTTTTCTTTTCTCCGTGAATCAAGATTTTTGATTTAGTTTAGTGTGCTAAACAAGCGACTTTTCAGAGAGGAAAACAGGTCATTTTATTTTGTCGAATGGACAAAACTAACGGTGGAAATGGCTTTGTCGTCCTGTCGTTGGTCAAAAGTCGCTTTTTTAGAGCACTAATTTAGTTAATAAATTTAGTGTAGAGTTGAGAGTAGCTCAGATACGCTAACTGGACCAATGACGCGGTAACCAATAATTACATCTTTTCCGTGGTGTTGGTTATGTAATCTCTCAGTATAAGATCTAACCGAACCTTGGCGATGCCCATAATTGACGTGTGAGCCCATGATGCATGATCTGCTCCTTTTTTTCTCATCAGCTTCTTTTTTGTGAAATTGGTGCCTTCTTCCGGACTGTAAATGCATTTCTACTTATGAATACCCAAGGAGCTAGGTATTATGTGGATTTCACCGAAGTGCCTGTGGATATCATCCGAATTTTCCGACGTTATTTGTATTTTATCAAACTACGTAGGAGATCCAGCCCTGATGTATTGTCGAAGAAGGCGTTTGGTTGAGGTCGGACGTGCGAGGTATGAGAAATTACAGGTAGATTTCTCATTGTCTGCACGTGATGGCAGGAATTACGTGATTGATGTTCTTCGTCAGCGCTATGTCGTCACCATGCTGATGAACAGCAGGTGTTCCCTATTGGTAAAACTCGGTGACGTGTGGGGATAAACATCAAATATCTCCTTCCCTGTGATGACCGTGTCAAGAGCCTTCGAAAAATAGTAATATTCGTTGGGATAGGGCGAGGCGGTTGTGGCGTTGAAGAAATGGTTGATTTCATGCTAGGAGGATCTATGTTGACGTTTGTGGCCATGAGGAGGGGAAGAATGAATTGTGAATTTGTGTGTTAGATATCCGCGTGTGGCTTTGGTCTCACGTTGATAACTTGTTGTTCTCTTATCTCTGACATGAGTTACGGTATCAATTGTGTTTGAGCGCCGCTCAAGAAATCGGGGCGTTTCCTCCGTATTTCGGAGAGCGTCTTTTTTATATCCGGACTGACACGTCGCAGTGACTGAGAAGAGGAACCACATTTTACTATTAAAAAAAAGCGCCAAACATGTATTGTAAATGTAGGTTTTGAAATACGTATTTTTGTAGTCAACCGCCACATTTGTATGAATTACGTGTCTCGAGTAGCCTATTTTACTCGCATTTCTGAATAGCCTACGAAGTGCAAAAGTGCCTGATCCCCTAGCCCAATCAAAATGTCTCATGTTTGGATCATGTTCTTTTGCTGCTTACGTTTTCGGGACTGTCTTTCATTGTTGAATTGAATGAATTAAATCGTGCTTCTTGTATAGAAACTATGAAATATTATCGTGACAATATGAAGTTTGAATCAAGTCTTCTGCAAGGATTAGCATTCGAGCCCCTTTTTAAAAAGTGAGCGGTTTAAAGCTTTGCTTTTACCTTCTTTCCGGAAATTATTTGCCACCCGAAAAGCTGCCCAGCAGGCCTACCAACAGCCGCAACGCAAGCTGTCATGTCTTCCAGCTTTCGTGTGGCGTATTCGTGCGAGGCGGTGAGCGGCCAATAACTTTTGCGAGAGTGGTACTGTGACCGAGTCCCGCTCGCGGTGCACGTGAGAGAAATAGTATTTGCCCCTGCAAGCCTGTGGGCGTTTTCGCGCGTCAGCGCTAGCGTGAACGAATCGTGTGTTTGTAAGCGTGCAAGTGTGAATATGTGTGTAATGAAGTGAATGTCATGTGAAATTAAGGACAAGTCGCTTGTCTTGTCCTCACAAAAAGGCCATTTTAACCTCAAGCTCATGAGTACGGCTGTTTTCGTGTGTTTGTAATTGATTGTATAGTTGAATTCGTTGTCAGGCTCAACCTTCAAGAAAGCAGCTCATATTGTCTTCCCTTGGTCAAACCAAAGATCCTCAAGGGGAAGAGTGGCGAACGCGCCTCGGCGCTCTGATTGGTTGAGATCGTATCCCCCTCTCTTTTCACGAGTTGTGTTTGTCTGACAATGAGATCGGGACCGACTCGGCCGTCGCCCGCAGACAGGTCGCCAATCTCTAACACGAGGATCTTCAGGCCAAACCCGCAAATGCCTATGTATTCGTCCTGGTTGGTTGTATTTGTATTTTTTACGCTAAGAGTTTATTCTATCTTGCGTATAACGTTTAATATTAAGGTTGTTCAGTATACATTACACTAATTTATTGTTATTTCATGTCTGACTTGAAGTGAGAAACAAAAGGATTTTCTTTTCTTAATACCTTTTCCCCGTTGTTATTTTACGTAATATTGGATTGTACAGGAAAACCGTCGTTTAGAAGCCATCGCTCTGAGCAGTGATTGCTGTATATTTTTTTGTAAATATTACAGTTATTTGTTGTCAGATTGGGTTCTTACGATTTGATTGAAATCTGTAGATTTATTGTTTTTTTTTCATTAAAATCCTATTTGCCATTGATAAAAGTGCCAAGTGGTTCGTTGATTGGGTGTTTGCTCCTCTCTCCACGTCACCAGCTTCGTCGCTCCCGGTGTCTCTCGCTGACGCCGTTCTGTTCTTTCTCCATGGAAAATAAAACGAATCGGAATCTGTCGGTCAAGCGCTGCGAAATAAAGATTAACATTCGGAGAATATCGTCGCTGTTAGGTCGCCATTGGTGGACGTTTTCCGGGAAACGAACTCTTGGCTCAAATCAATGTATGCTGACGTTTCAGCATTGTCGCTGCTCCTCTCTCCTCTCTTTTTAATTCCGTAAACGCTAGCTAAGTTTACATTTTATCACCCAACTCACAATCCGCCTTTCTCACAAAGATTTTAGTTCTTTCTTTCCTCGAAAGATATGGGAGAGCTCTGCTTTCCTCGACACACGTTATACAGTAGTCAGTGCCAGATAATCACATTTTTAGTGCCGTGCTTACTAATAGAATAAAATTCAAGGGATGTGAAATTAACGGAAATCGTAGACGTCACCAAGTCTTTACAGATTCTGGAGAAACGTCTACTCAGAGTAGCATCACTAGAAGCTTTGCCCTCCTTAATCCCTTATACCTAAACGGTACGAGATCCATTACACCGATGATTGGTAATTAAATTTATGATGACATAGATCTTCGACGTTTCGAATCGAAAAACTATCGCCCAGATGTTGATCTGAAAACCTGCTCTCTGTCACAAAGACGGAAGCTCGATCGTCGGCGTTTCGTTTCCATCACTAAGAAGTCCCACCGCCTTGTGCGAAATTCGCAACAATGCTGCTATCGCTGTAAGTACAATCTCGATCGAAAGCCTGGTCACATTTCTCATTCTCATGGACCTTCCCATCTAAGAGAGACACACTTTTGAGCACCACTGTACCGTACTAACAAAGGCGTACCTTCGTCGTCTGCTCCAGTGGAATCATAATAATTTTGAGTGTGCCCGATCGTGTCAACGTTTGTCCTGAATGATTTTTTTGTAAAGGTGGTGGCTATTTGCCCGTCGGCGCAAATGTAAGGAGACTTGAACGCACGAAATGCATTTTAAATGGGAGGTGACTTGAACGCACGGAACCCAACCTAATACATTTTATGAGGGGCAAGTGGGCGAATAGCCACTTCGTTGGTTTTGTAAAACATTGCTTGATGCATTAATCTCTCATCAGTAAGCATTGATGAAATTTTCCAGCTCTAGACAAATGCAAACTCAAGTAGCGAGGAGAAAATCTCCCGAACCACGTTGCTCAAAATAAAGTGAATCGTTGCGAAAATGGATTGGATCGTGAATGTAACTGCTCAGAAACGTTCCTGAGACTTTATTTTTGGATTTTAGACATGTATTCAAATCAAAAACTACCGGAAAAGCAGACAAAATAACCTGTTTGACGAGGCCTTCATAGCCCACAAGAGATACCGGTAACAAGTGAAAGTCTATCGTCCAGAGGATTAAGACGAAAACCGATGATACTAGTCTAATTCATTACTTATGCCTATTTTCAGAGACACGCACAATAATGAAATAATGATTACTCACCTTCTAAAATCAAAGAGGTCAAGCGTTTAGTGTCGATCACATGCAATCTACCGGGACAGCAGGGCCGTGACGAGCTCTGGCCCATCTGTCGGAGGCTGGGGAGGACAGTGTATGCATTTGCTTTCACCGATTCGTTTCTTCTTCCTGTCTTTGTTGATTTGAGCCAAAGCTGAATATGCCATCCGTTGAAAATCTCTTTGATGAGTGAAAAGCTTTCGTTTATTGCAGAGCTAAACCGGATACATGGTGCCTATTGTGTCCGCCTTTAAAGCAGAGTGGGAACGCACGAGCCTGATTCTCATGGAGAGCGCCCGCCAACCTCGACGTAGGCAACACGCGCGACAAGGGTGTGCTCATGTTGCCTATCGTCGCGGTCACAGGGGCTCAACAAGTAGAGGAAACAGTCGATACGCTGGTCCCGAGTGAATTAGGTCTGTAGGCCTAAATCAGTTGGTACTCTAGTCTGGCAAGGGTAATCCAGAGAGTTTCTGGAAATATACAAATTATTATGTGGTGGATTTTTTCGGATTGGTTAGAGTTCAGGTCTGCCGTGATATAAGTCCCTTAAAATAGAAAAGTGAAATGGATTATTAGTCTCTGCTCATCAGTCAGAGCCTTCCATATCCATGCTGGACCTATATTTAGTCCATGATATTGTTCTTCTTTGGTGACTGTACTGTAACTCTCTGGTTCTCATTGTGTGAATAACAGCTGTTCATAAAGGTGACATTTATTTCGCTGTCCGTAAACCTTCGTAAGAACAGTTAGGTCCGGCCTGTGAGGGCTTTCCTTCCAAATCGTCAAGTTCATACAGAAGGTTGATTGCTACAACTGTGGATTTTGGTTGATTAAAACTTTGGTAACCGTGGCAATGAAAGTGTCCGCGGACTGTCGCGCATCCCTGATGGATGGAGTGGACGTGGAAAAATGGACAAAAGGGACGAAATGTGGACAAAAACCGTCTATTTTTTGTCAATGTGCAACCATTTTTTGTCCACTTTGACAAAAATCGTTCCCTCTTTTTCCAAACGGGTCCGAAAGTGGCGTCTGACTTACGTCCACAAATGCCCGTTTTAGAAGAACGATCATTTTACGTCCATTTGCGTACAAACTCGGCATCCACAGTGTGTTCTCATTTGTCCATTTTTTACCCATGCATCGCATTTAAGTCAAACTTTGTCCGAAACGGATTGTCGGTACCGGTACCGCATCCACTACTGTCCGTCCTGCTGATACGTCCGTTTTACGACCAGTTGTGTCTAAAC
>Ga0058701_10004260_pt1 | contig 11574 bp, 11 predicted proteins | sample AgamicOrMae_FD_97039 | JGI IMG/M metagenome (GOLD analysis project Ga0058701, IMG submission 97039) | Agave microbial communities from Guanajuato, Mexico - Or.Ma.e | ecosystem: Host-associated > Plants > Phyllosphere > Phylloplane/Leaf | place: Guanajuato, Mexico | collected 2012-06-04 | reverse complement strand
GGGAAGAATCGCTAGTGAAAACCCTTGGAAATGCCCTGAATCGCTTTTTTGAAAAATCGCCAGATACCCTGTAAACCATATGCAGTACATTAAAACCTTAAAAAAAAACAGCTTAAAAAAAAAAGCTTTAGTTGGGGTTGTCCGGTTTTGCGGAGCTCTGAAAAAACTTAGATAAGTCGCAGCGGTAACGAACGGTCTTAATATCCCCAAAGTTTGAACTAGTCTAAAAAAAAGCACTTACCGCTGTCAGCTCCCCAAGTGAGTCATTCCAGAGCAAGAGTCAGCCGAATAGAATAACTGAACGATGTAACTCCGTCACGGTATTGTTTTTGTTGTGCCTAATGCTGCTTTTTGTTTGGCCAGGCTACCGCGGAGGCGATTTGCAGGCGGATCGGCGTGTTTGCTGAAGACGAGGACACCACCGGCAAGTCGTACTCCGGCCGTGAGTTTGACGACCTCCCCATCTCGGAACAGCGCGCGGTGTGCGCCAGAGCTCGTCTGTTCTCGCGGGTCGAGCCCCAGCACAAGTCCAAGATCGTCGAGTACCTGCAGAGCATGAACGAAATCTCCGCTATGGTGCGAATCGACCACTTTCCTTGTCTCTCTCCGCGTGCGGTAATGTTGAACTTAATGTATCCTCGTCTTTCAGACTGGTGATGGTGTGAACGACGCCCCAGCCTTGAAGAAGGCCGAAATCGGTATTGCCATGGGTTCGGGTACCGCCGTAGCAAAGTCTGCCGCTGAGATGGTGTTGGCCGACGACAACTTCTCTTCTATTGTCGCTGCCGTTGAAGAAGGTCGTGCTATTTACAACAACATGAAGCAGTTTATCCGTTACTTGATCTCATCCAACATTGGTGAAGTCGTGAGGTTCGTATCAAATGGAGCGAACGTGTGAACCAACTTAGTATGAAATGATAGGAGAATACTTAGCTGTGCTGTTTGATGGATCACTAACTTGGATTGTATTTCCTGTACCGTTCCTATGAAATTCGCTGAACGAATTTAACCATATTACTCCGAAACGGCTGGAGAGTAACATTATCTCCACTTTCTGGTTTCATGGCCCAACTTCATGGCGTAGCTATTCCTTGACATCGATCACGTTGCCGGAGCGATGGTTGGCAAACTTGTTGACTGATTCCGGAAGTATAATAAACAACAGAAAAGTGATTCCGCCATTGCTGACGTCATTGCGCAGTAGTATCGGTGACAAAAGTGTGTGATTTGTTGAAGTTTGTCTTAACGATTGTCTTTTGTTGACAGTATTTTCCTTACCGCTGCCCTTGGTCTTCCTGAAGCTCTTATCCCCGTCCAACTTTTGTGGGTCAACTTGGTGACTGACGGTCTCCCCGCCACCGCCCTCGGTTTCAACCCACCTGATCTCGACATCATGGACAAGCCCCCCCGGCGCAGCGACGAGTCTCTGATCTCCGGCTGGCTGTTCTTCCGTTACATGGCTATCGGTACTTACGTGGGTGCCGCCACTGTCGGTGCTGCCACCTGGTGGTTCATGTACAGTCCGAACGGACCCCAGATGAACTACTACCAAGTTGTAAGTACGGACCTAACGCTCACCGTCGGGACAAGCGACTTGCAGAATAGCAGCCGACATCTTGTGTCCTGTTCCAGACTCACCACTTGTCATGCATCGGTGGCGGACCTGAGTTCAAGGGTCTTGACTGCAAGGTATTCAGCGACCCCCACCCTATGACGATGGCTCTTTCAGTATTGGTAACCATTGAAATGCTCAACGCCATGAACAGGTTCGTTTCCCGCCTCGAGTTGCGCTTTTTTTTGTTGGTTGCTTCGGGTCACTTAAGTGTCGATTTGTTGTTGCAGCTTGTCTGAAAACCAGTCCCTTATCGCCATGCCCCCATGGTGTAACATGTGGCTCGTCGCATCCATGGCTCTCTCATTCACTCTTCACTTCGTTATCCTTCACGTTGAAGTTCTTTCCGTAAGTGACGAACAAGTTTGTCCCAAGGGGCGAAAACTCATGATGTCTGGTGTACGAAAGGCCTTGATATCCGGTTATTATCCTGGATATCCGACTGTTGTGTTCGGTCCAATCATGGCTGTTTTCTGCAATTTTTCAAGTTTTTTTACTCTCTGACCGGTCCACTGATAGCTGGCTAATGTTTAGGTATATCCAGCAGATATTTTTCAATGATCTGCTGAAATCTGTCAGATATTCAATTTTGGTCGATTTTCTCTTGATATCCGTTTATTATACCTCTGATATCCGGCTGATATCCTGATATCCGGTGTACAGACTTCCAGGAAGGTGTTATCCGTTGGTTTGTCCTGGTTTATCCTAAGTGGCCTCTGGGGAACTGAAACTGCCTGGGGGAGAGTTGGGAAAACGCTCTAATGTGTGTTTGCTGTGCTTGTTCGCAGACTGTGTTCCAAGTTACGCCTTTGACTGTCGAGGAATGGATGACGGTGATGAAGTTCTCGCTGCCAGTTATCTTCCTAGATGAGACCCTGAAATTCGTAGCGCGGAAGTTGGCGGATGGTAAGAATGCTATGCGAGAAATGCATGGCATTGTACTTATGTGGGGCATTTTCTTCGGCCTGCTGTTGTTCGGGCCCTTCTAGACGGGTTGCCGACGAGCAGCGAGGCTGGCGTCACTTGACGTGTCGTGCGGAGACCGCATCGCCCGCTCTAGTGCAGTGCAGTGTGTTGTGTTCGCTAAAACTGAATGCAGCAGCCAAGGCACTGCAATCAGCAAGCTTTCGCTTTGCGGTCAGACGGGCAGGCTCGGGAGGACAAGCCTGTCTCTCGGCCCGGTCCGGATGGAGCGGCGTTTCGCCGCTCCGGGCGGCCTGTTCCAGCGGCTTGCGTGCGCTTATTTATTGTTGAGTGGGGGGCGGGCTTGTTCGCTTTTGCCGCACTGCCCTCCCCCGCGGGACCGAACCCCCCTTCGGTTTTTGCCCCCCCTGCAGTGATCGGACACCGGATTTTGTCCTCTGGACGAAGAGCTCTGCTACGAAGGGCTAGTGAAGTGAGCTGTGATGGAGATGGGGCCTCCCAGAGTGCTCCAATCAGACTTTTTTGTAATATCATTTTTTGTGCAAACAGTACAAAAATGTTACTTTTTTGTTTTTTGTGCCCTCCCTCAGCCACACTTGGCCTGCGTTTCCCCCCTCTTTTTATTTTTTTTTGTTTCGTTTTGTTTTTGAAAATTTTTTTTATCGTAGAAAACAATTATTGTGAGGCTTTGACGGAGAGGATTAGTTCTGAATGTTCGCAAAAAACTAAAACCAAAACAGCTTTTCTCCATTTGGGAACAACCTCAGCTCATGAAAGACATTAAAGAAAGCGGGTATATTAATTACATTGGCTTTTAATCTGTCCATTGAACAATAGAAATTGCCTTCTCCGGCCCTACAAACGGGAAACCTGCCAAATCTTCTTTCATTTTCCTTCGGAGAAGAGCTGTATTTTTTTCGAACACTCGTGATTCTTCAAAGTCTTTGCCAGGACGTCTGCCACTGTTTTGCCCAGTATTGACTTTCTCGGAATATATTAGGATCCGGCACTCAGTATTCTCTTCCCGTTTTAATTGAGCTTCCTCGTTACGGGTCTGTTTTTGATCAATTTTTCTTCGCGACAATGAAATCAAGTTGCACGCATCTTCTTTTTTCTTTTCTTTTTCGTTTTTGAAATGTCTCATCATCCGTTAAGAACGATAAAGTTTTGCATGAGAATCCTTCTTTTTCATTAATTTTTCATAGCATGAATTTCTCCCAGGGTCCCCAATCATGCCACTCTGCTAATCTGTGCCTAACGCTGAATTTTTCCGAGCGCTTGGTTAACGAAGCGGACTGAACCTATCAAGGCCTTAAGGGGACCAATTTTATCGAGCCAACATGAATGGCAAGGGCATGGAATCAGTGGACTGTACCAAGCCTTGGTTGTGAGATGCATTTTGTAACTAAGTCTAAAATCGCTTCGTTGTTTTTCTATTACAAGTATAAATTAGTGTGGTAAATAATTGAAAGTAAGTCAGTAGCTACAACTAGACATTAATTTGTTGTGTTGAACGATGCAGGTGATAACGGGGATTGCTATCGGACGAGAATTGAAAAGCCGCATGCAGAGTGACAAGATGGGAACGATCTTCTCTGTTTTTGTTTGATTTTATTTATTTTTTGTGTGACTGGATTTTAGTGTGAGCAAGAAGCAAACGGTGGTCCCTTGTTGTACTTATCGATAGAACCGTCAGGGCGTGCGTGCAGTAAGTGGGTATTCGTGAAAGGGTGATAGTAGTAAGGACTTAAAGTCGGGTCGGTTCCATATTGCGTGGCCCTGTAGCGTCCAAAGTCGAACCTGTTTCCGTCAGCGTCCAGCAACGGGTTGACATCAGCGAAAGTGCTTGCGGAAATACCTCGAGTTGTACTGGTTTTATCGAATTCATTCAAGTGCCTGACGCACATTCGTAACTCTGTGACTCAACCCGCAAAAATGGGCGGCAAAAGATAACTTGCTTCGATGCGCGGAGTGTTGATAGGTTATGTCACCTCTGTTCTTACTTCCGAATGTCTTAGATAGAATTTGGTACATTTAGAACTGATTTCACGTGCTTTCTTCGAGCCATAGCGATAAACCGGATATTGTGAGAACCGTTAACGGGATAAAAGCTGACGGAAACTTGAAACCGGTTCGATTTAAGCAACCTGAGACCTCGAGATGAACCACGACGGCTAGCTAGTTTAGGAATTTGTAATTTCATAGACGAACTGAGCGCTTTGAGTATTACCGTCGAAGGGCAGGGCTGTTGAAACAGTGTCTTTTTTTCTTCTTTTTTCACCCCCTTAGAAATTTTAGATCTTAGATACTTTTGAACTGGTCAACTGCGGAAATGGAAAAATAAAAAAGAGTGAGGTGAGGTAGTGATACCTCCGGTTAAGGGAATAGCCGATGCGCAATATTGCTTCTTCGTATCACCATTCCACTGCTTACTCAGACCAAGCAATGCACAAATAATTTATCTATCAAGATGGCAATACTTTAACGGTAACTGTCAGAGCAATATTGTCGTCCGGCTGTTCGTGTTTTCTACTTGAGTCTTCCATAGAAAAAGAAGTAATCCGACCTAGTACTTAAGTAGCTCACAAAAATATTTGTATCCTCGTTGATTTTTCTTTTCTTTCGTGTCGATATCCGTTTTCGCTTTGCATGAAATTTTCGAGTAGCGAGTTTTCTAACCCAACTTTTTGTGATGATTGTTCCCGTTTGATTTTAGCCCTTCCCGAATGAGTGCCTAAGTAGCTTTTTTGAAGCGCATTGGACTAGACTAGGGCCAAGTCTGGTTGTTTTGTTAATCATTGGGAGAGGTGCGGGTGGTACGATAGTCACCGAATCCAAGCGAGCAAGCGTCTAGCGTGCCGTTGCCGCGCTACTAAGCGTGAATACGCTGAGAGCCTAAGACTTGTATTTCTGGTTGTGTTAGGTTTAGCATGCCCGCTATTCTCTTGGGCAAATAGCGTAATGCAACATGCATTTCATACTTGAACAGCTTTCCCATCCAAGAACTACAATTATCTCCAGTTGCTCTCTAGAGCGTCTGCTTGTAAAAAAGAAGAAAAAAAAGAAATCTGGAAAGTCGGAAGAACACGAATTCCGCGACAAGTAGGTCAGAATCCTCAGATTCATCTACATCTTTCATTGTATACGTCGAATTCACAGTTAGTGTGCTATTTAGTTCGGAAGGCTAGGAATTTTTCGTAGATTGAAGAGACCTGAGACAGTGCCACTTTCACCTCTGTGGTGAGTATGCTTGGAAAATTAACACAGTGTGAAAAAGTGATGAGCTTCGAGAACTGAAGGAGTCTGCCTGTGAAATGAAGTTACTTGTCACGAATTTGTCTTCCCGTACGATCAATGCGTCAAGTGAAACCCATGATATGAGTAGGCCCAGCGTTATTAGGGTCGACGTTGCCTTAACTGTCCAGCCTGCAGCCTGTGTTCAAATTTTTGGCGGCAAACCGTCGCCAGGGGTGTTTAAGCCTCCTGTAAAAGGCAACGAATTTCGTCGGATCCAGGCCAATATCACTTACTATTGTGGCTGGCGGGAGGGAGTTTTGGTTCGGTCAAACTGGGCAAATACGTTAGTGGTTTCTTATTATTGTAGTTCGATGCCAAAATACAGTTTTTCCCTTTATAGTGAGACGGGGCGGAGAGCCATAGTCATAGAATAAATTAAATTTTAGCGATGGGTGTACACTTTTTCGACTGTATCCAGACAGTCTTTGTTGAAGTCACTTGTGTGATTAACATCAGGCCCAGTTTGACCTTTGTAAGAACCAACTGGTACTATTTTGACATGAATTTTTAGTAGTGACCGCGTCATGTAAATAAATGGAAAGTGTACTGTGGTTAAAGATCAACCCGCAAGGTGACTAATAAATTTGTTAAATCTGTTTGGTTGTTCTGAGTGAGTCTAACACGCCCGCCGCTTTCATTGCCAGCAATCATGCTCCTTTTTTTTTTTTTTTTTAATATCGCAAGTCGTTACTGGTATCCTCCAGGGAACTTCGAGCTAGAAATCCTCATGTGAGCATTTATCCATGCTTCCTTCCCCAAGTAAACCCAGCCGTTCCATTGACATGACTCCCTCATCTGATGCTCTCCAGTGCTTACTGATTTTGAATTGCATGAATTGATGTACCGGTATGCCTTTTCACTACAATGGCCTACTAACAAACTTATCGGAAGTCGCCAATTGTGTTTCCGACTGGGAATATATCTGAAGTCCCGACAAAAGTACAACTTAATCCGAATTATGACTTACGCCGGCTATTTAATGATTTTACATAATGACATTTTTGAATCCCCGTTTTGTTTTTTTTTCCCTTTTTTCTAGAAGTGGGTTTAATATTGCCCTAATTTTCGAAATGTTGAGCATCCATTTTTGTTTCATCATTGGAGTAGGGCGCCCTTCTCTCAGGGTTTCATCGTTAAGTATTATTTCTCAATGTCAATCTAGATAAACAACTAACTTCTTTTTTTAGTTGCTTTTTCTGCCGTGTTATAGGGTTTTATTCAATTTACCCCATTTCTAACCTTAATTTTGGTATCTAAACTTGAATTCATGGAATGCCTACCTAAATGTCTTCTATTTTTTTTCTGACATATTGGTTATTTTGTTAAATTTTAGCGCTTTTGATTTTAGTTTGGTCTAGATTATTTTAAACGCTGGTACCTCAACCCCGCCCTGTCCAACCCTCAAATATCGTAATAGTGTCGAGGAAAGGAAAGGTTCCTGGAACCCATTCAAATGACTCGAGAATCTCCGCTTATAACCATTTTAACGCGAGTGGTTTGGTGCGCTATTTTTATGAGTGAGGAGATGTAACAACTAAAGTAAAACAGTTGTGTGGATCGCAACATTGATGGAAAGCAGCTACAGCAAGCAGCTGTCTGAATAACAACGTTGTTGGATACACCAGCTGGGTGAATAACACCGTGGATTGTCGATCCAACTGATAAATGGATCACGATAATGTTGAATAGCAACGTTGCAAGACAGTATAGCTGAGAGGATGGCAACACTGTTGGGTATCAGCTGACATAAACAGCTGAGTAAACGACAATGTTGTCTCTCCAACAGCTGATTGGATTACGTCGTTGTTGAATGGCAACATTGTTATATCACGAACACTATCAGCTGAGTTGATGACAACGCTGTCGGATATTATCTAAAATAAACAGCTGTGTGGATGACAACGTTGTTGGAGAAACGTTGAAATGGACTGTTCGTGTTTCGTGGCTACATTAACAAACGCCTGTTTCGCTGCTCTTTTACTGTTGACACCACCATCATGGGCTTGAGTTTTCACCTCATCTCTGGATGACCAATCGGCTGATGACTCTTCAACTCCACATGTAAGTATCCTAAATCAAGTATCAAATCGTTATTCCGTGGTTTCCGATAGACTTACTAGTTATCGTCAAGACTCATGGTTCACTCCTGTTTTTCGGCTCATCTATTTTTACAGAAGAATTGCATGATCCTCAGTGGATATTTCATGAAGTGTAGTTTTAATACTTCCGGTCTTTTGGAAGTTAAAATGGAAAGAGTATCGATGTATTTATAGAAGGCGGAGACTTGAACGCGAGTCGAGTAGTTATGATGGGATGCACCCCAACCCAATCTCGCTTAATCCTAGTTGAAAACTTCCGGCAGGATCGACTTTGTATCGGAGAACATTTTCCTTCCCAACTTAATCTCACCTCACAGGTATTGCGCTAAACAAAGCGCCTGTGAACAACTGGTTAGGCAATAGCAATACACTCGAGTTCTCCGTGCTGCCTATAGCAATCTTTGCGGGCGGGCGCTCTGAAGGCTTTTCAAATCCATCATAGGGCGCCTTTTGAGTCGGACGGCTTAAGAACCCTTTTTAAGCGTTCAGTTGCGATAGGATTTAAGTGGGAATGTTCACACTCCAGACTAACTTGTTAGTGAGTGGTTTCTCTGGGAATATCTATGACCAACTTTACCAACTGCCACTGACTACTTGTGTCTTATGGATGTATGACCTTCCATGAATGCTTCAATTTCTTTTGTTTGATTAATTTGACTAACTCGTTTTGGAAAATACATGGCGTGTTTGCGTGTGCACTTAAATATTAGGCTAGTGTGAAAAGAAAATGCTTTTGGACGAATATGACCTCTGCTTTGAAAGAGTTTGGGTTTAAAATTTTCATAGTTTTCAAAGTGCGTTACGTGATTTGATTTACTGGTGAGGGAGTTATTTCTTCAAGAACAAGCCAGGTAGCATCGAGTCATGGAACTTATCGTTACTCTAAATGTCGACCTTTGCATTAATTTTTTTAAAAGTCTAATTTACTCCTGTAACTTTCCTCGGCAAAATTAATCGTATGCAAGATAGACCTAGGTTGTCTAGGTAACAAAATTAATAATAATTGCGAATATTTGGGAGGTTATTATTTTTTATTTTATTCATTTTTATTTCTTTTTGAGAGAGAAGCTTTTTTTAGACCAAAAGAGGTTTCTTTTTTTTAAGGTAGGTATGTTCTTAGGAATTGGAGCTGTCCGAATAGTTTGCATTGCATTCAGAAATCATTAGATATGTCCTGTTGTTGGGAAGTAGGGCGCCCGAAATTATTGTGATTTCTTCTTTACGTCATGTACTTTAAAATAGCTGGAGCTCCGAGAGAAAATGCTCCAAAGACTTTAACCTTTATTGGGAACAGTTTGCCCTCAGATCAAAGAGACACCCTAAGAACATATTTTCGACCGTGAAATAAAACGAGGAGAGGACACTAATGATGCTTTTATTTGTTTTCGTCCAGTGCAAGACGCCAAGGCAGAGAAGAAGAACTGGTGAGCGGTTTCAGTTTGCGGTGTCTGACGCAGCCACCGCCGTTGCAACCGTTGCCGCGTGCGCCGCCCGCGCCGCCAAAGCCAGCTGCAGGGCGGACGGTCATCGAGCGGGCCTTTCCGCCACAGCTCGTTTTGTTCCGTTTATACATATTATATATTATTCCCCGTTACCCCATCCCTTTCGTTTAGTGTTTTGACAGCCATCTGCAGTGCGCTCCTTTCCTACCCATCCCCTCCTTCCCCGCCCTCGTCCTTCATCCCTCCCAGCCCCGTTCCCATAGAGTCGATGGAGTTCCTTGCGATTGTAGCATCCATACATATCCATTTTGTACTCCCGCCGACTCGTTTTTATAGTTCCGTCATTGTTAACTCATGGTTACCGTAAGTCTTCCCTGGAGCCGTCTGGACAAAGACTTGAATGTGCAAACGAACCGGATCGGTCCGGCCGGTCCGGCCCGGTGCGGTTCGGGCTGGCCTGATCCGGGGCAGTCAGTCCGGCCCAGCAGTCCGTATCTCTGGACGAAGGACGCCGCGCCGGTTCGGGCCGAAAACGCGGACCGGGCCGGGCCCAGCGGTCCAGTTCGGTTCTGGCTGCCGGCCGGGCACGGGTCTGTTAGGGCCCGCCCACCGACCCGGGGTTCGGGACGGTCAGTCCAATCATCCGGCCGATTAAGTCGGTTGTCGGTCACCCAACCCGACCAGCGACTCGGCGAGCTGGCAGGTCCAGCCAGCGCCAGCGATCTGCATATTGCAGTGTCAATAAAGCCGTTTTAATTGGCTCCGAACCAAACTCGACTTATTATTTTACGCATCCCTCTACTTCCGATACGCTTACACTCTCGAGAAAAGGATTTGCTTCTAACGGATAGATTTACCTCTTGGAACGCAGACGTTCATGATGGCAATAATGGGCATTTTAGCTTAATGGTCTCTGACGTCAAAATACCGTAACAAATGTTACCCCGTTTGACAATATCACGACAAAACATTTTCACTGCCATCTTTTACTACTTGTTAGGTGAATTTCAACTCCGTGGATTTGGTTGAATAAATCTGGGATGTGGAACACTGAAGATCTAAATAACGGTCGCGCATTTTAGTCCAATAACGTTCCGGATGAAGTCGATGCCCGCTTATTACTGCGACGATGCCTTACGAATTTTTCGTGTAATATGATTTGGACGACGTCTTTTCAATTTACAACAATTACGTCTTCTATCGGAACCCAATTCGATTCACTTCAATAGTTTCATAATAACTTAGTATAAGGTGCCGGTATAAGAGCTCCGCTCCCTGTGCAATCGCACGCATCGGTCCAAAAATCCTCAGCATTTGAACTCACTGCAAAAAAGGCACCGCGATTGGGTAATAGCCTATTGGCGTCGTTATTGCCTGTTTTGTATATTTTTGTCTGATGACGCCTTTACGACCGCTTTTATAACCAATACTTAATTTTAAAAAGATGAAGAAAAGCAACGGCTGAATTAATTACTGTAATCATTGCCAGTTTGTAGCGTCACAACACATATAGCGACTTTTACTTATTGTCAGTTCAGAAAGTGCGGTACCGATACCTACGATGCTTTCTTCGATAAATCGCTGTTGTGAGTCTACATTCTAACCATCCGACATCAGCAAGCACAAGTTGCAGCAAGGTAACGGTGCAGTTTTCCTTAACGAGTTGAACACACTGTCCTCGGAGAGAAAAGAGGAGAAGATCGCCGTGCGTCATGCAACGAGCCTCTTCGGACTCACTGATTAGATTTTTTTGTGGTTTCATAACAAGGCGCTGTAGCACGGCACCGGTGCAGTAAGCAACGCAACTACAATATTCGATGACGGCAAAAATATTTTATCGGATTTGTCTCCCAAATCGATGGTGCCCCACAAATCCTGTCGTTTGAATATTATTACAAGTTTTATTACAGAGACGGTATCGTTGAGGTCGGTGCCCTTAGCAAAGCAGGGACAAATAATCCCAATAAAAGAAGAAGAAAAATGCGGGAGGGCGCGGTTAAGTAGTTGAAGAAAGGTGTGAACTGTGGGAGGAAGGTATTTTTCATGCGTTCGAGATCTTTTCACTGAGTGCGCTGTTGAGAGACTTTTTGTGCTTGTTTCTGATCTCCAAAGCCGACTCTAGATCCTTATATCAGGGAGAATATTATAATATTTTCTTCCTGCCCTAATACTAGGTTCCCCAATGCACAATCCGATAGTC
>Ga0058701_10004259_pt1 | contig 11574 bp, 9 predicted proteins | sample AgamicOrMae_FD_97039 | JGI IMG/M metagenome (GOLD analysis project Ga0058701, IMG submission 97039) | Agave microbial communities from Guanajuato, Mexico - Or.Ma.e | ecosystem: Host-associated > Plants > Phyllosphere > Phylloplane/Leaf | place: Guanajuato, Mexico | collected 2012-06-04 | reverse complement strand
GCCTGCCGCAGCCGCAAGCAGACGACAAAACGCATGAAAAACATTTCAAAAAAATCTACTCTCTATCGCCTTTTTAACTTAACCCATTCGAGGTCAAAGACACTCATCTACTCTCTGGTTGTACTTTTTTTTTTCGACTGTCTTTCTGTGCTAGGGAAATATCGCAACACACCATAACCCTTTAATATCCGACGTAAATTAACTGGTTTGTGTTCGCTGAACGCTTAATTATTTTTACGAAGTGGCTATTCGCTCACCTGCACCATTTAAAATACATTAGGTTGGTTACGTGCATTAAGTCTCCCTATATTTACAATGGCGTGTCAATAGCCACGATTCTTTTTCGGAGACTTATATCCACGTCAAACGTCAATTTAAAATGTATTAGGTAGGTTTGTAGGTTGGTGGCCGTGCGTCAAAGTCTCCCAAAATGCGTTCTAGTCCCATATGGAATGCATGTACAGTACGTGGATATAATTTTTTCATCATATAGCTCACGTTACGTGGATATAACGTCTGTCTATTTTTTCAAATCATTAAAATGAAACCTTTTTTATAAATTTTTGACAGTTTTTACCCATTTTTTTAAAAGATTAAAAGGTAAGGATATTATTTTTGCTTTCAGGAAACTTGAGGTCGTATATTTACTGAAAACAAAGTTTTTGCAATTTATTAATTTTTTAAGTAAATGTGTAGTGGGTTAAGAACTTCTAATTGGGATAAAATAATATTATTTCCATGTGATTTTTCATGCTGTGGACTTTTTTTTATCAAAGTCTTGTAATGGTTTTGCTTTTTTTTTCGTGAAAGATCACGAATTAATTTCATGATTAAAACTTTGTAATGTTTTAGTTTATGGTTTGTTTACACACAACGCTCTCTAGATAACTGACTTCTTGAGATCTCTATACGTTCAAGTTTGCGTTCTCTTTGTCTTTTCTCAATAGTTTTTTTTTTCCTTCGTTTCTTTCTTTTTTTTCGCGAAGTTTGGCGCGCAATCTCGTGATTGCGCGCGCGGCGCTGTAGCACCACAACACCGCCTTTACAAACTTGAAATATTTACGTTCCAAGCTTTTGTTGTGGTGGCTGAAAAGCGTTAGCAGTGCTGCCACTACATTCCATTTCCGATTGAAGCACTAATCTCTATGCAACGAGCCACAGCCAACGGTCGTTTATTGCCTCTAAAAGAAAAACTTCATTGTTGCGGTGAACCGTCTTTAAGGGTTGGCAGAACTGCTAAAAGCGTCCCAGCCAAATGAAAGCCGTTCTGGCGTTTAATAAAGTCAACATAACCTGTCCGCTCCGGGGAAATCGCTTATATGACGTACCCCTCCCCTCCCCTACCTGGAGAAAAGTCACGTAAAGCGCTTTTTTCACGTTGCGTTTCCGGTGGTGCACGCAGTCCCAAACATTGGTGCGAATAAAGGCGCTTGGAGTTGAGATGTCGCCCGACAGGTCGTAAAAATTGGAGGAACAAGCCGTGCCCCGTTTATGGCGCGTTTGCGAACAGCTGATCGCTCCGAGACGATCCCTCGATCGGACCCCAGAAGGACCTCTCAACACTAGCCACTTCATAGATTCAGGCAGCGTTTCCAACACGTTTTAGTGCGCTCACATCTGACCTAATTTTTGGAATCCTATCACCAAAAAACACATTTTCAAGGTCATTTAACCCATAACAACCCGAAGTATTTGCGGAGTGAAATTCAGCTTAAGAGAAATTGGAAGATTTTTTTTTCCATCAAAACACGAAATTTCAAGCTTTGGAAAATGCCTTAATTATAAGATTTCAGGTTTCCACAGGGGTGATATTTTTGAAATTGTAACAATACTGAACTGAAAACATTCTCTAAAATATTTTTTTCTGTTTACTAACGGCATCGCCTGGCGGTAGTGGGTTAGGAAGTTATGTGTTTGCAATGGGTAATAGAAGTTCTTCGCTGGGGCGGTTTCGGCATATCAAAAACTTAGCTTTTGTAAATAAGGGTAACTCCGGTGTCGTAAGATGTTTTTTGGGGATCCCCGAGGGACAAAAAACCGCCGGAGTCTGTTACACTTTCCGAGCCACGCGCAGCACGAGGATGCGAAAAGAAATACAAAGGTCCAAACACAAACACGATTGCTCCATTTCAAAGAGGCCGCCAGCCCACGCCGCTGGGTCCTCCAAGTGGAGAGACCCTCGCCGCCGCGCGACTTTGACACAACGGAAAGCTGACACGCTCCACTCACTGATTGCTTATAAAAACTGGTGGATCTGAGGCAATGTAATTGCTGACGTGTCCTGCGGCGACACGTCTGAAGAGCGAACAGAGAGGATAACCTTATTTGAATTTGATGATTTTAGGATATTTTTACGGGTATTTAAGTGTCCCTCTTTAGGAAGAGAGCTCATGTTTTTCCAGGTTTCCAGTGATGGTGTGGCTGCAGTCGCTAATGTTAACCCTGTTTCAGCTGATTATGCCAACTTCATGGAGAGCCGCGAGTGCGTGAACTGTGGCGCCATCTCGACGCCGTTGTGGCGACGCGATCGCACTGGTCATTACTTGTGCAACGCGTGCGGCCTATATCACAAGACCAACGGCATGAACAGACCTTTGAGCAAGCCGCCGAGACGGCTGGTGAGCCCGGGATTTCAAAGTGGGGGTGCCGCAAGGTGCCGCGTGAAGTGTTGTGTGTGCGGGTCGAGCGAGTTGGAAGTCATTGGAAGGCATATCGGCCACAGGAAACTTGACTTGTTGAGATAGACGTCCGTTAGAAGGCGGGAACGCTTTCCCATGCCATGTATGTACACCGCGCCGTCGCCGTCCTACTTCCAATTCTCTCGCCCGGAACACCGCGCCACGCCAACTCGAGTTCGAGCTTCACTTGTTGCGCTTAGGGCTGTGCGATATTTCCTCATGACCTTAATTCCATAGGCCTCATTACTTTTCACCTTCCAGTATCTCCAGCATACCAGTTTTGGTTTAGATTGGACTAGTAGTTCAGGGGGTGTTATTTTCTTGCCCCTGTGAAAAATCGAGATTTGTTAACGTCGATGACTATGAGGCCCTGGTGGAAACTGATGATGTGAGAGATCGCGCAGCCCTGATTGCCTGTGTTTGGGTTTGTCGATTGAAAGTTGTAGCTTTGTGTAGCTCGAACTCATTGTCAGGAGAGGGTCATCATTAGACATTAACTCCTTCATGGCTTTTTCATATTTCGGCTGTGTGTACATGTATATGCTTTCAGCATGGGTGGAGTTTGACGGCATTGGGGAGATGAGTTGGCTGGGTCTGTGAGTACATTTTTTATCTCTTAGCAGGCTCGCCTCGCTCGAGCGAAAAAGCCAGGAAGGAGCTAGTAATGAGGGACCCTCTCTGTTATGAAGGCAAGCCTTGTAGAAATCCCTGGTTCACTAGCTGCTTCAAATTTCTCCCTCTCGCAAACATTTCGCTAATGGCTGCCTGCGTCCTGTTTCCTATCTTTCAGTGGCAGCGGCTGGGGATTTCTACAAGACGAGAGGCTTGGGGTATAATGCTGGGAACCCGACAAGGTCGACCTTGAGCGACGACAAGCCTGGACGTCGAGTGGTAGGTGTCCTGTCCCTGCTACATTTAACTCACCACTCAAACCCTTAATTAATTTGCATCCGAACAACAATCCAACTAGAACAAACTTTACCGCGGATTTCACGAAAATCGCGCCGTGGCACGGGTCGCTTCGAAAGGATCTCGAGGTGCTCAAAACCATAGATTAAGTCATAATAATAGCCTTCTTCTGCACCACCCGGATTCTTTCATGGCGGTTCCGACGACGCTGCTAAAGTGAAGTACATTCTCGCGGTCCATCTTTTTCGAATGGGAATTTTTTTTCTTTGTTTCGACCGCGGAAAAAAGAAATACATATTTCTTCGTCCTGCTCGGAGTCCCCCCCTTTTCCGACGACATTTCTGAATTCATGGCCGAATTTTAAACTTTACCCGTTGGTCCTAACATGAATGCCTTTTCTCTCTCGGAACGAAGAATTAGGGTCATTTAGGCTCGAATCACTTATTATCGGTTTCGTTTCCTTTCTTTGCGTCTCTTTAAACATAGAAACTTTTTCGAGTTTCAGTTTTTAGTACAGAAGGTAGGCAGCCGGTAAACACCGCGAGTAACACCGTTTTCAGATAACTTATTTTTTTTCTCCGCCTTCGCAAGCTGCCTTTAGGAAACGAAAACATACCATAAACGTAAGCTCTAAAGGGATACGGCATGAAATATTAAATAGTGTTCAGTTGCTATCATCTGAGTCGAACTCTGAGGCTTGTCTTGCATGATTATCGCTATTACATCGTGCTTTCCTCGTTATGAGAAACTAAATTGAATTTCGATTCGAATTGAATACGAACTACCCTACTTCACACACATTTTCTAGTATGAGCTGTGTTCATATCGGAACTTTTTCTGCCTTAGAACCCCCCCCCCCATGAAGTCTTTTTCCCACAAACTCGCCTTTTGTCGGTGTTGGACAAGAACATGTGTGTGGGTCCTTCTTGTTGTGCCAAATGTAAGGGACTTTTTATCTGTTCCAAGACAAGTTCATTTTCCACTTCGATGCCGCTATTTCGCAGCGTGATACCAGAAAAGAAAAAGTTTTTGCTGTGAAATTTCCGCTCTATAAATACGGATTTAAGTATTCGGTTTTCTGACAAATTGTTTACCACCTCACAGAGAAGACATTTTGCATGTTTATATTTCCACTGCATGCAGGGAACAGGGAAGCTCGTTGCATGACCTAAGGAATTTCGTTGCTAAAAGAACATTCTTTTTTTTCTTTTTTTTACGCAGATGTTAGGTCTGATTCGGGTTAAACTTTTTAAATACTCATTGACCGATTTTTTCCCACTGGGCTGATATCGACCCATCAAAAATATCAACCTTTATGCCAAATTCTCCCAGAAATCACTTATTTTAAGTAAAAAGGTAACTCTAAATTAGCCCAAATAAAAAATTTGATCATTTCAACATCATTTAGCAAAATTTTGACACAAAACGTTTTGATTATTCCCTTAAATTATTTTTTTCAAACTCCCTCTGGGCACAAATCGGTTAATGATTGCCTTATTTTAACTGATCTTGCTCTAATCAGAGTTTCTTTGTCTGACAGCAAGCATCGAAACGGCAAGGCATGTCATGCTCAAATTGCGGCACCTTAACGACTTCGCTGTGGAGACGCAACGCCCACGGCGAATCCGTATGCAATGCTTGTGGACTGTACTACAAACTGCACAGCGTCAACAGACCTCTAGCAATGAAGAAAGATAGTATCCAGGTAATGAAGGAGTGTTCGCCGTTGATGTAGTCCTCTCGTTTTGGAGACTAACTCTCCTGTTCCCTTTTCCAGACTCGGAAGCGGAAACCGAAAGGAGGCGGCGGAAAATCCGATTCCATCTCGCTGCCCAACAGTCATAGCCATTCCGCGGCTAACCACGGACACAACCACTCGAGCCATAATACTTTATTGCACGCCGCCAACGTCAAAATCGAGCACACGGGTAAGTTACTGCGTTACCGTAGGCAACCACGCGACATGGGCGTAAGGAGGGTTGCCTATACACCACAAGCCTCTTTAAGAAGAGACATCTGTTATTCTACCCGCGATAAACATGTGTGAAATGAAAAAAATGACGTTTTCTTATCGAAGTAGTCCGATAGAATCACAAATTAACTTAACCTCTACGTGACCTAATCAACTTGACCCACTACCGCCGAGCAATGCTGTTCGGAAACAGAAAAATATATTTTAGAGGATCTTTTAAGTTCGGCATTGTCACAATTTAAAAAATATCACCCCCCTAGAAACCAGAAATTTAATAATTTAGGCGTTTTCCAAAGCTGAAAATTGCGTACTTTACTGGAAAAAATATCCTTCCTATTTCTCTTAAGCTAAATTTCAATCCAAATACTTCGGGCTGTTAGGGGTAAAAGAACGTAGACTCTACGTAACTTAACTGAACCTAAATAGGAAAATTTTCTTTTAGTGAGACGATTTCTGTGTGGAAGAACGACTTCGCCCTCTTTGAGAAAGCAGCTTTTAACGCTATTTTGTTTCTGTGTCAACAGGCGACAGTTACATAGATGCCCGCAATGCAGTTCAGCACAGCCGGCAACTGATGGGCGTCACATCACATTCGAACGGCAGTCTTTCGTCCGTCATGGCTACTTCGCTGTCGAACAGCATGCCTGCCGGCTACTCCCACATGTACGGCACTCCGCCGCCGCAGAGCACCCCGCAGCCCAGCCACAGTCAACATACCCACAGCCCCACCAGCTACCACCACCATCACCAAGCGCACTACCACCAAGACGAGCCCGGCGTGGGCATCTACTTTCCCCTGAGCCAGGTGAGCGACGGCCTGGCGTCGAACCCGAGCAGCGTGTCGCCCAAGCTGGAGTGCCCGTCGCCATCGAGCGCAGCCGCCGACCAGCGCCAGCAGGTGCTCGCCCCCGAGCTGGACATGGACTCCCCGCACATCGTGAGAAAGCGGGCGCATTCCACCAGCAATAATAACAATAACAATAATAACAAAAAACTCAAGCTGGACTCTGTCGGCGAGCGGCCCACCGTTGTGTCCTTGTCATCGTAAAGTGCTCACTGTGCGGCGCACCGCGTGTGCTTGTGATAACGGGAAATCGAGGAGGCGGTGATCCGTAGTACCTTCGAGAACAATCGACGCCCTTTTTCTATTTTTTTAATATTTTTTTTTTATTTGTAAGTTCGTCACTTATAAGTTGCTTAGAGTTTGATTTAGGCAGCCGTGTCTTTAGAATACCAAAGAAAGTCTGTTAAGTGTGGTTCTGGGCTTGAAATTCCAGTTGGAGGTGAGCGTCCTCGCCTGCTAACAAGACTGAGCCGCAGTAGTTTTAATTTGGGGTGTTGACAAAGCATCACTAAGGGTTGCCGGGAAGGAGATCGTCTAGAGGCATTTGGATGAGCGCTGGCCGGCTTGCGAAGTGAGTGGTTAGCTCGTACTGTATTTTCACTCAGTTGGGGTTTTTGAGGTCAGGGGGAGGGGATGGGTTGAAAAGTTTATCGCTGGGTACCTGTTCGCGAGAAAGAGAGCTATAACTTTGCATAATGTAAAACGATGTAAAATAACAAAGGGTTTGTACTTCTAGTTTCATGCTTAGGAGGGGGGAGGGGGTATGCATGAAGGCTGACAGTGCGTATTTATAGACGATATTGAGAGAATAAGTCTGCTCGGCGCGTTTTTGGATGTTTTGACTGAGACTATGTTTGGGGCAAAGGGCCAAAACTTTTCACGATAAACATTTCCCGCCCTGGACAAGTACATTTTTGCAATGCGGACCCATACCGTGCGCACCGCGTTGTTCTCAACGATACGAGTGAAAATCTCAATTTGTAGGCTTAACATTGAGACGTTGTTTCCATCTTATAGACCACTATTTTCGCGAGGAACGTAATTTCTTAGGGTAACAGGTTACACACTCGGTGTATATGTTTTGTGTACATAGCGCAGGTGTACAGTTGTTATGTTTGATAAATACAGATGTTTTACTCAATTACTTCTGTAGATTTTTGATGAGAGTAACAATGTGTACGAATGCTTAGAAAATGAGTTGATGTATCGCGGTTTTATTTTTCACTAGTGTCAATTTTAGAGTAGTCTTAAGCTTGGCGTTTTTTTTTTTTGGAAATTGTGACATATTGCCTTCAGTGACATTTTAGATTGCTATAACGTTACAATCATTGTGATCACATCCATATCACGACACAATTTTCCGGGATCATAGGGTTATAAAGGTGAGCAATCTGTCGACTCAAGTGGAAAACGCATCTGCATAATGTTGTTTAATTTTTTTCATCGACAGTTGATGATCTTCCCAAAGCGTCGCGTTTGGGTAATCGTAATCTCAGCCCTCCATCACGCATTGTAGACTTTTTTTGAGAGCAGTGGGCGAACAGTCGGTTTGTACGATTTTATACTCGTAGAATAAAATGCAAGGTACTGCAAAAATCTCGTGTATCATGAAATTCTTTGTCGTTGAGGTGACGTTGAAGGCGTGCGTCGTCGATTCATTTTGCTATCGAAAGTAAATTGTTGTCTGCCCGTTTAAGTCACAAGCAGAATTTACAAAAATTGCATCATCCATCACGTTTTTTCTTTTCCACATAAAACTTTATCACCCATTAACTCTCTTAGTTAAATTTACCTTCTACCTTGAACAGTCGATACTTTTTCCAAACTCGAAATTTGGACGTTACACTTTTACCAACCTTGGCTACTTTATTGTATAACTGTACATAATAAATATAAACAAACATGATCTCTATATGCATTATGCACACTCGGCAAAACCACCTAGTTTTGCATAATTTTTAATTCTCAACTTTTATCTTTGTATCCTAAATTGTCAGTGCTTCCGTCGTGGCTATGCTAATATCGAGACAAGTTGTTAAGTTCGGCACAGAATTCATGTATGTATGAAAACTTGTGATGTTAATTTTTATTAAATGTGCATGTGAATATTTTATTAAGTTCCCCCTTTTTTCTCAGGGGCATTGAGTGTGCTTCCAGTCAGTGTATTTATATGAATAGATAAATATAAGACACAACCAGTGCAAAAGCAAGAAAGAGATGAGGGTTCAGGACATAATTAATATGACTGCACTTAACTTTTTGTATATAATTTCTCATGTACATTAATCTCCTTTTTATATAAAAAAAGGAAAGGCCAAGAAAAAAAAAACACCCCAAAAAATATTTTTAATGTTTAATGTCGCAAAATACGAATCCTTTTAAATACGATTTTATATTGTTGATTACAGGACATTTAGGACTGTTAAGAGTATGTTATTAAAAAAAAGGTTGAAACAGCTGCCTGTTGAACATCCTTGTTTTGTTCCATACGTTAGCTGGGTCTGGATCTTAATATTGTTTAAATTGTTTATTAAAAAAATGTGCAACAGACTTTCGAGCTTTGAATATTCCTTGGAGTTTTACGAGGAAAAATTGAACAAATAGTTACCGGAGGATAATGTACATCATTACGGGCGCATTTCTATTTCCAGCCTTACTTCAAGTAAATATTTGCTCATTACACGAAACACACCCCTTCCTTTTCTGATAATTCCAGTTGCTTGCACAAGAGGTCTCTCTTCTGCAAGGCGGCTGCCGAGGCTGTAGATGAAGTCTTGAGCTGAGCGCTGTTGAATTCTTGAGTAGCCTCAAAAAGAGGATCATCTGGGAGATCATTTTTATCCAAACAAATGTTATACAAAACAACGTACGCGGCGAAATAAGTCGGAAGCTTAACATTCGGGCCCTCAACTTCTAATGTCGAACTTAGAGAAGGGAAACGTCTTTTCAGGCTTGAAATAGCTTTAGTTACAGAATTGTGAGCTAATTTCAGATGCATGTTAAACCTTGCTTGCTCGTTGGTTAGATGTACGCCGCAATAGGGAACCAAAACGTTTGAAGAAAGATTGAAATCTGGACCAGCAACTAAATGGCTATCGTCGGGAAATCTGTCCAACGGTTTTGAAGTAAACATTGCCAAAACAGAATCGTCGAATACTTGTTGCTTTTCTGTCTTCCCAACGGCTCCGGTGGAACAAAAAGTGAAGCGTCCTTCATGATCAGCAACCACCTGAAATGTACAAATAATCCTTTACACACACACAAAAGAAAAAGGATACTAAAGAAAATTGTAACAAGGTCTCAAGACTACTATGCTCCGTGGGTTTTAACCGATCTCTCTATTCAGAGCTCATGGATATGACTAAATTATTTTTTAGAGGCATGAAAAATGCGTGCTCTGAAAATGTGAGGGTGAGGTTCACAAGATGTTAGATACCCAGAGTATTCTCAAAATAACCAAAGATTTTCACTTGTTGGTTACTTACTTGAAGTAGAACTGAATATGCATTGGAAGGTCTGTTTTGTCGTCCGTTTTGGAGACTTGAGACCGATATTAAAGTGCTGTCTAGAGCTCCAATGATATTAGGGATTTTGCTGGATGTCTCAAAGCCATGACAGACTGCCTGAAGCCGTTCTCCTTGTGGCCATGAGATAAACTTCGCGGATCGTCCGGCTAAGGCGTGAACCACACGATGAACGACCGTGATAGCAGTGACTTTATTGTACCCAAATGTCCTACTCAGGTCACTGAAGAAAAATAAAAAAATGAGTCATTGCTATTATTTGTCTACAGAGAGAAATATGGTAAAAATAATGAGAACCCTTGTCTACCTGTAAGAATCCAATGAACACATTTTTCGAAGGGTAAGAAGTAGCTGCATTGCTGGTGGTACGTGTGTTTCACAGCTGTGCTTTAATCCACTTTTATGGCACGTGGCTCCTTTACATCTCAGGTCATATTTTAAAAACTCTAAGATGTAATCAAATGTTTCCCTGGAGATCCTGTAACAAAGTGGTCCACAGTAAAGAAGTTGATGAAATGAATAAAAGAAAGTGCGAATCCTCTTTTAAAAAATCAAGACTATCTGGCGGTACTATGATGTTTCCGTGCAGGTTACTGGCCTGTAAAATGCAAACTGTACACACTAAACAAAGCAAAACTGGACGCAATGCTTAGCATGACTGCAGATAAGCATTTAGATCCCAAAATGAAGGTCAGGTACTGGCAGACTCACTTGAAATATTCTTTGAACTCTTTGTGACAACAAGTAGAAATTAAAATATCAATAATGCCTTGTCTTGTTAGTACAGCTTCAGTATATTTCGAGGAGATGTTCCGTCGAAGTCTTTCGAGCACAAGCTCGTTCTCTGTGGGAGCGTCAAATGTACGGACATTGTCATCCGTATGCGAAAAGTCTTGGACACCATCTTCAATTGTATCCTCGTCGGACGAAGATGAATCGAAAATATCACTAACAATTTTGTCAAGAAACAATCCTAACACCCCATACTTTTGTTGTTCTAATTCCATTGGAATAGAGAGAGGTTAGGACAACGAGAAACAACACCAAATGTAAACAAACACAAAACCAGCCACAATCAGGCCACTATTCTTCATCTATGGACCTCCGCCTTGCGGTTTTGAACTGCTTTTGGAAGTAGTCGTTTTGTAGAGGGCGTTCTTAATTCAAATTCAAATCTCAACGTCTCACAAATTAAGGCGGGAATCTAAAACCAAACACATTCCATGAATACTTCTGAATATTATTAATCTTTTTATTTCTGCTCCTCATTGAAAGCGAGTCCTACATTAAGGTTGAAAGCCGTTCCAGGTGAGTTATGTTCCTTTTTGCCGCGTGTGTTAAGATGTTGCGCTTTTTCGGTTACACGAACATACGTCAACTAACCCCTTTGGTATATTATTTATGCTTCAGCGTACTTCTCTTACGTTCATGATGCCTTCATATTTTGTTATTGTTTCTTGAGTTATGATACAGGAAGAGCGTTAAATGCTGATGGTATTTTAAAAATTTTAAGGGTGGCAAAATAAGATTATTACGGCCATTCTGAGGGACTAATAACCTCAAAGACGCCTCGGCCTTGGCTAGCCGGGTCTTCTTTCTTGTAAGGTAGCTCCCCATTCCTCACTACCATTGAACCAACGCTTTTAG
>Ga0058701_10004258_pt1 | contig 11575 bp, 5 predicted proteins | sample AgamicOrMae_FD_97039 | JGI IMG/M metagenome (GOLD analysis project Ga0058701, IMG submission 97039) | Agave microbial communities from Guanajuato, Mexico - Or.Ma.e | ecosystem: Host-associated > Plants > Phyllosphere > Phylloplane/Leaf | place: Guanajuato, Mexico | collected 2012-06-04 | reverse complement strand
TTTTCTTGGCGTAAGAAAATTTTCTTAAATTGTTCAAATAAACTTTCATTGCTGAACTTCCTAAAGAAAAGAATTTTCGACTCTTGATTCAATAAAATTTTCTTAGTTTAATACAGTCCTTGTTCAAGAAAAAAATTCTAATCGTAAGAAAAAATAGTATTGTCACATTTTTAAGAAAAAAATTTTCTTGACTCAAGAAAAATCGGGTTGCCTGAAGAAAACATTTCTGTGGGTGAACCTCACCTAATCTCAGCTAACTCTCACACCTTACAGTCTACTTTTGGAGATACTTAGGTCGATGTAAATCTGTAGAATTAACCGGCTGGAACACAGATTCCTTTTTCAGTTCCTCGTTTGGCTGTTTTTTGTTTTTTTAAGGCCTTTTTCCAGCCTTTGCTAGGTACCGTACATTTCTTACTTAAAAGGTTCATAAGTATTTACATGAGGTTTTCGTTTTCATTTTTAACGTTGCTATTCTCGCCATTCCCCGCCCCACTTCACTCCGTCCGTCGTTTAGCACAAGAAAATTAGGGTTGAACCGTGCCAAAATGACTCATAAGCTGAAAAGTGGCAAAATCGGTTCTGCTTAATGTCTTTAAAACATCGGCACCTGCTCGGAAGAGCTCCTTTGTAAAAACATCCAAGCTACATGCAAGCACCTTAAAGAACACCTTGACTGCATGGGCACTTAGGAGTAAAATGTAACTTCAGCACGATTTTGAAGAATATCGTGATATATTTTTATGGGAGTCGATCTCTTAACGACGTTCGGAAGAATCCAACAATCTCCTTTCAGCATAAATTTTTCTGTGTGCTAGTTGTTCGATCAATTCTTAAGTGCCAAAGCCTTTGTGCATGAAATTTCGAGGAGCTTCCAGTCTTATTTACTCTTAAATTGATTGTCGAAGAATGGTAGGGTACGCATTAGACGAGGCAAAAAAGTGTTAAATATCTACCGATGCGCGTAATTTTTGAAGTACAAAACAAATCAAGGAAACAACTAACTATCTGGGGCTTGTGTCCTCTAGGCAAGGTAAAAATATCATCTGAACTGAGTTGTTCCTTTTCGTGAGTTTGAAGTTCCCTACAGTTGCTTATTCAACAAAGGTTTAGCAGCCCTTAGAAGTTAACCACCGAAGCAGGGCATTTTAATATGGGTCACGCGTGAGCTGCTCCCCGTAGTGCATTGAACAGAACGTCAATCTTGATTAGAGGCGACTTGTGACAGCGCTCCCATCGGGTATCTCTCGCGCGTGGAGTGACACTGAGAGAAAAATCCTCAATAGTTCAATTGTCAGGTTATACGCCTGAGCCCTTTTCAAAATATATGCAAATGGCCTCGGATGACGTGTAGACTAACACCCCGATGACCGACTAGGCTCCTCACGGCCTATTTACATAATTGCCTTACATTCTGCCCACAGGTTTCAAAGATCCCATGTTAACAGGGACAGCTCTTCAGGACAGCCATTTACATCATTTGAGCTTGCTTAATTAGCCTGCTCATCACCGTTCACAAACTTTCGTCCAATTAATGTCGTCTTATTAAACAAACTCTTCGCCAAAAAGTCTACTCGGTTTCTTGTCTAAAAGATGGAATCTGGTCGACATCACACCGAGCTCGGCAAACACTTCGACACTGTCCATAATAATTACAGAGTGCGCAAACTTGGATGAGATGCTGGTTGAGCGAGAGGAGCCGCTAAGCAAACAAGTTCTCAATTCTAAACAAGAGTTTATTTTGTTCTTAGGTGGATCAGTTTTCAGAGCATGTAGGATTAGGTTTCCTGCGTAATGATTAGATGCTGCTCGTGAGATGCCCCTCCGCATCTTACAAGGAGCACGCACAGCTCTTCACTCTCCGTTTTGATCGTCTATAAATTCTCCTGAAGAGAAAAATGTCCACGTTACAAATCCGAGGAAGAAAAGGCCAGCCGGGGGAATCACAAAGCAAGCGTAATGCGCGCTGCGTCATACAAAAAATGAGATAAAAGCATACGGGGAAAGCATTAGTCTTGGAAACCAAATCCTGGTTGGCAGACATATGTCACGGCATCAAGTCCCTTCGTTGTGTTGACGTGACGCCTCTGGTGACAGCGTCGTCGGGAAGGTGACGGCTGGCTCTGGGCTGGGTAGTGGAATCCTAGCGGTGCTGCCCGCCCGCCTGCCTGCCTGCCTGGGGGCACGACTCGCAGACGTTTCTGACATGGACGGACGTCTTTCACGAGCTCAAAGATCATACCACTTTTTCACCTCCATGAGCATCGCTCAGCATTTTCAGTTAATGTCTCTATGATTTGACTGCTTCCTCCAACCTCCCGAGGGTATTCACGAGTCCGACTCGCTCCTCCTCTACATCTAACCTCTTCCTCTTTTCCTAAAAAAGGAGGATGCTCTTGTTTGCATCCAAATTAACACCGACAAAAAAGGAGAAACCTTGTTTTGGCCAGGCTGATCATGGTCTCCAGTTTGAAGGTGATGCAAGCAGAGCAGGTATCTTCACTGTAAATGTGAAATGTTCCAACTTTAGTCGCCATGTTGAGCGACATCAGAGCAAGTCACAAGGGATGTAACCTAACGTAACGGTCGCTTGATACAACTCGCCCACCTCTCAGCGTCAGGAGATGTCGCTAAAGGTAAACGCAATCAGGCTAGGTGACTATCAAGCGGCGTTGTAGCGAAGCGAGGAACATGGCACCTGACCCAAACCATCCGAGATAAACTTCATACGTAAACAGAATAACTCTACCCTAGGTAGGTTGACATAACCCACTGAACTTATCCCAGCGGTTTAATGTCCTCAATCCCCATTTTTATAAACCAGAGTGGAACCCGTGAATTCCACCTTCGAAATTCACGGTATGGGGTAGCTTTCAAAACTAACCTACCTAGTCATATCAATGTGATATGTCCTTCATACACTTAATGAGGCTCTTGATAGACCCATCAAGGAAACCAATCTACCTTTTCTATTTCAGCCTTTCTTCCTAAACAAGTGTTCCTTCCGTCGGCGAAGAGGATGGTGTCCTTGTTTATATTTCAAAGGATAATTGAGCAGTCTTTGTGGATGAGTTGCAATGTCGTAACATCGTCAAGCAGCTCTCCACCCCTTCAGCCGTCATCCAACGGGACTCAAATATCAACTCGAACCCATTAATTTCAGCCAATGGCAGTTCCTCCATTGTCGCTTGGAAGCGCGACATTTGCATTTCAATTTTCGTATACGAGGCAGACACGTTTGAACTTCGACAGCTTTTTCTCTCTACTTGTCATGTAGCCCATAAATGATGCCGCGCAAAAAAATAACATAGCCTTAATGCTGCCGCATGCAGGCTGGGTGACAGCTGTCATCCGCCTCAGCTGTTTCAATGTATGAAAGATCTTGTGACAGGTTGTGACGTTCAGGTACCCGTACAGGGCCGCCCTGCTTGGCGTGTATATGGTACTCGTGTAGCAACCCTATTTCGTTTTCCAGACCCGTGACGTCCATGCGGATATTTGTTATGAAAAGGCTACCTTGAAATCGGAATCCTATGATTCGAGGTGGAAGGAAGAAGTCTGTGCAGCGATTCAAAAATGGCCTCTTTGGCTCCCGTTTATAAGACCTATTCTTGTCCGACATTATAGGAAGCTTACCTGATCCAAACTTACAATCTGCCCTAACCTTTTTTCGGCAGCCTCTAGAAATTGTGAATTATTAAGTCAATGATCTCAGACGTACGTGCGAAAAATTAGTCACACGTAATCCCATTGTCATCGGCTGCTCAAAGAATCCGTTGAGGTAAATCTGCTCGTCAAACACGTCAAGAAACATAACTGCAACATCTCTTAATCCGTTCTTGTCTCACTTGTAGTCGCTTAAAAGGATGGACAGTAGACGTCTTGGAAGCAGCCCCCGACAAACAGCACAAACACATCTGTTGTCAGCGGAGGGATTAGGAATAATTATGAACACGTCAAAGAATATTTTCTTCTCCCCTCATTTCTGAGATTACTCGCGCAGTGATTTGCATTAACGTAGGTGATGGCGGTGATTATTGCGTCGGACAGGGTGTGAGCTTCCGAAGCGAGCGTCACTCGGCGAGTGTCTTTCCGACTGAAACTACAAGTGAAACGAGCCTTGCTTTTGAGCGCTCGACTTGACGGATTAATAAGGTGTTTGAAACGGAATTTATTCACTCCCAGTCACCCAGCGTATCTGTCGTACATGTTAAGTGAAAAAGAAAGAAAAGTATTAAATGTTAATCCAACGTTTGTCGTGTCTTTGTTTCGTCGTACAGCATTCACAGTACTCCCTAGGACATTTTCCAGATTTTTTGCTGTATTGTTCTCATTTTTTAAATCAATAGTTCACATTTTTTCATCACAAGAAATGTGAACTACTTTGCGCAAGGAATAGAATTAGCTGCTCATCGGGCCGCGAAGTGTGCATGTAGCCTAGCGGCGGGTGAAATCGTTTCGACAGCCTTTCGTTGTCTCGACTTCGGCTAAGACCGTAACAATAGCTGACAAAACAATAACGGTCACAACTGATTTGCACACAACCAAACAATGAAGCGTCGGCACCGGATTTAATCATGAACGCTAATTATTGAGGGAAGATAGAAGATGCCGCGTTACGCGAGGCTGGTCTGATGGAAAAGGACCTCCTCCTGTTTTTTTGTTTTGGCGGGTCGCCTTATTGACTTTAAACTTTTTTCGAGGGAGGTAACGCAGGTATTTACTCTTACCCATCCTTAGGGGAGTTCAGTTCCTCCCCATAAAAAGCAGTCTGGTTTTAAAAGGCAACATTTTTTATCGCATGCTGTGTTCCACCTTGGAAACCAGGATCAACGATACGCAGCTCCTTATAGGTCTGGTTAGCTTCTTAACTGTGTTGTGCCTCGCTCCGCTGTGTTTGGCGATAAAAGATATCAATCACTGGTAATTAAAAAAAATAGACTTTTTGAATTTGCAGCGTGCACTTTCTAACGAGACTGTAAACATCTCGAAGTGACCTGTTCTTGCTGGAAATAGTCTCACTCTATTATTTCACGGTTCGCTGTTATCTTAAGATAATCTATCTACTGATGTGTACGTTTACGAGTAACGGGACCTGACACAAGAGAGCATAACTCAGATTAATGCTCAACATAACTTTTCATGGACTCGGACAGACGGACAGGTTCTAACGTCCTTTCTAATCACTGCCGCGAGATAAGCTAGGATTGCGCACTTACGGTTCGATATTGCGTCAACCAAACCTAATTAATCTAACCAAAGCATATTAAAACAGGTTGAACGCTTAACCTTACGACTACCCGAGCCCACGTGACATGACTTGACACTATGCCGAATCAAAAAGTGAAACTTATCTATCCCAACTTGATCTATCCTAAGTTAACCACAGCACTTATCTTTACCCGACGTAACCTAAACAATTACAGTGCACTTAAAATATTTCCTTAAAAGGATAAAAAAGAAGACCAAAAGAAAATACTTCCTTGTGTACGTTAATTAAATACAGAACCTAGTCTTTACATAAAGAAAGGATTTTGTCGGCTTCAAGGTAAGTATTTTTCTCCTAGTATTTTTAAAATATTGCTTAGTTTTGACATATTTTTTAACATTTTCAGGGCACAGATCGGTTACTGTTTAGAAGGGACCTAATCTAGAAAGACTCGGTTGTGACTGGAGTGGTTGTCTGATAATGGTAAGTCGATTTTACCTACCGGTAAATATCACCTTGCAAAAATGCTCGACTTCGTGAGAGCTCTCGGCACGCCAAGAAAGCCGGCTTCATTGCACGTTGCTGCCAACCAACCAGTCATTACGTGTACTTGTTTTTCTGTCACGTCTCTCGCTAAATAATCTGCTTTGTGTCAATTGCCTGCCCAACCAGAGTTTCTTTTGTTTCTAATTGCAGGAGAGTATCATGTTAGTGTTTGTCCTTGTGAGCAGGAACTTGATTTTCTGAATAACATTTTGCTTGGTTCCGTAGAAGCTTTCTGCTCGTTTACTCTGAACTTGGTACCGTTTCTCACAATACCTTACAATGTTTGACTTAAAGATTGCACAAAGCCGTTATTTTATTTTTGACAAATTGTCATACATCTATTTTTATGTGTAAGAAATTTATGACAATCGTTGACAGTTTTAAACTTGTTAGAGAGTTTTTGCTTGAAAGTAACATAATCGCATATTGAGAGTTTGTTTTTGCATCGTCATCAAGGTCGTATCGACAGCTCTCGACGACCCCTCTCGATTGATATGATTGTTGCAAGATCTATCTCCAAAACAAACTAAAGATACACAAGCGCGGTTTGGAATAGTGCTTTTAGGCCCGTTGGTCAATGGCCATTCACGCATGGCAGATGGCTTCGGGAAAAGAAAAATGTTGAGCTAAGTGAAGTCGATTGTTCATTCTGTCATCCCTTGTATCTGGGTTCATCAGAAATAACAGCTGCTGTAGGCAGTGCGGCCAACCACAGCTTCGCTCGCACAAGTATGATTCGTTGATGACAGCTGCGCGCGCGAAGTGCGGCGAGCACGCATGCCAAAAGTGCTGCTGCCATTGGCATTTGCCACGAGTTTCTGACTAGGAAAATGCGAACTGCAACTTGCACCAGACGTTGATATTGCATCGACGGCAGCCAACATCCACAAATGAGCTTATAAACTTATGAAAACTGATTCGCTGATTTCTCGGCTTATGATTTTGTTAAAATGATATCTTTATGATTTCCCTTCATTTTTATAGAAAGCTTTTGCTGCACCTTGTCCGTTTCAGTGAGGAGACTATAGTCAGTGATTGATCTTAAAAGCTGTCCAAAATGCGACCTGTGCTTTCGAATGTATACCTTACCGATGTAAATCAAATCAAACCGAAGGACGACTATCCATTAGAGGCATTTCCCAGTGAATGTGGACAATTTTAACTGTGAAACCAAGTCCTGAATATAAGCAAACTATGCTCTGGCAAAAGCTGGATCAATTTTAAATTATTCATATGTACCTCAAGGTTTGAGGTATGTATTTATTGCGGTTATTGTGTGCATTAGGTTCTGGGAGAGATTGTAGCGTATATCAACTAAGCAACAATTGCAACTGTAATTTTAATGGACTTGAGAAGTTAGAAATGTTTGGTTGCAGAATATCCTAGTAGTCAAAGACTTCTCCATTGTTAGCCTGATAAATCCTTCAGGTGAATGAGAACTGGGAGAGCAACAATAGAGAATCATAGAATAGAGATGTGGTTCGAATAACAAAGTTCGAAATCCAATTTACATGTATACTTGCTCAAAAACCAGTAGAATAGCTTTGAGGAGTTGCTGCTTAGCGAACATCATAAGATTGTCCGTTAGAGTTGAGAATCAGCATTTAGACCTCATATTAAAATCTAATTGTTGTTACTAATGAGCTCTAGCTCTCGATTGCAAAGCTTCTGTACATGAAATTATACACTTCCATAAGAAATTCTATGAGAGTAAATGAAAACGGTGCAAAATTAATAGAAAATATATCAAAACCAGATGTAAGCGACCGGATTCATCCGCTAATCGAATGAAGTGGCCCTTTCGTTCGTAGCAGTTCATTCGAAGTGGTAAAGACATATCCGTTCCTGTAAAACTCATAAAGGTTTTACCAGCTGGTGGTACTGCCGGCTGGGATTTGGACTTTTGACCAAGTGCGATACACCAGCGATTCAAGACATCATTTTGAAGATCATAGAATGCTATAGTGACTGCTTATATTAAATTATGTTTTTCCTTTCAGATATTATTTCGAAGTTGTCAGTGACAATCCAAATTACATGCTGCCAGCCCGAAATCATTTCGAAGGAAGAAGAGGAAATAAAAGTCTTCCAAAGTGGCATTATCTTGTCAGTTACGTTCTACTTAACTTTTACGATGGTGGCTCGGCTCATTAAGGCAGCCGGACTTATCGGCGATTACGGTTTTACTACGCTAATATCCTGTTTCGATTCCAACGTCAAAAGACCTCTCAAGAAATCAACGTGACGCCTTCACCGTCTTGCTTCTCTTTTTGCGTATTTATTGCCGTGATATACTCCCTCGCGCATTCCTTTCTTTAAGAAATATTTGGCAGTGACTGTATGCATGATGGTGGTCTTGTTTCTATGAAACGACCCAGTCACACCCATACTAACGTAATGTAAGACCATCTAATTTACCATCACCTATGTAGAGTCAGGTTTTGTATCCTGTACCACTCCTCCAAGTCGCTCGGCTTGATAATGTAAAATACAAAAATGAAGGAAGTTGTAAAGAAGTCGAAGATGCAGCCTCGAAGATTTAGATTGCAGTGTAGTGGCACCCAAGAAGCTGCATAAACATAGGAGGGATTCGTTTCTTGTAATTACTTGTTTCCCGTGACTTTATTTGTTTATGTAACACGTCGCAAACGACTGTAGAAAGTGTCGTCGTCAGTTGTAATTACGGCGAGATTGTGTGCCAAATGTCGTTTGCGTTCCCCGGGGGCGTCCCCTGGGGCCCCTCTGTATCTCATTGGGCCCCCAGCACCACACTTGGTGGCTATGACTCTTTGAGACCCACTTCCCGCCTTAAAGCTGTTACGAGTCTCATCTCGGGCTCAATAACTGGCGCGAAACGATCCCCAAACGCGGTCTGCGCCAAGGCACACCACTTCACCCCAACTATCCCCATGGGACAGAACACAGGCTGCTTGCGTCTTTGCTCTCACCTCGCCTATGTTCTGTACATGCTGATAACGCATAATGCGCGCCCGCCATTTCATTTGTAAATAAGTCGCATAAGAAAGAGGCCTTGATTTGGACCCTCCTCACGGTCTGGAACAATTTCATTTTCGGCTGGATAATGACGCGATTAGTCTCAAAAGACGCGAGGGGAGCTATATTCGGTGAGGCTGGAGTGTGCTTGCCCGCGTCAGGGCTTATCAAAGGAACTTCCATCTAGATAAATGGGCGCCACGGCCAAATCCGTTTTGGCGATTGATATTTTTTGTCAGATTAGACAAACTATGGGAGATCAATTTGACATCCGAGCGGTGGCCCTGGATGAACAGGCCGTACCCTACTGTGTCGGATCAGTTACCATTGGATACGCTCTCCAAGTTGTAGCCCGTGACGCATTTGTGTTTGTTAGCCACGTCGGATATTTCAAACTGATTTGACAGTCTATTTTTTTTCTTTTGGCTCCGCGGTCCAAAAAGAATTGAGAAGACGTGTGAGCCATGAAATCTCTTTTAGTTCGGGTCATGCGTCACCCCTGCTACATCCTACTGACTTCCGCAACCGAGGCAGAGCGAGGCAGTGGCGTAGGAACATTTGGCACGCCAAGACGGGGCACAAGTGATTTATTGCGTTACTTAGAGGTGCCCACTAGACGTCCATGCCTGGCGGAAAGAGGGGTGAGAAGAAGTTGGCCACGACCACGATCAGGCTGGGCCGGGCTGCACCATTGATGGATTGGCGCTCCGATCGGAAGATTCACTTTGTTCTACGCACTGCCCTCACATCACATCCATAATGAATTTACAACCTGAGCGATTGCTTTGCTGTGCGGGAAGGGTTATGCTGCAGCCGACAAAACGAGTGATGCGAGCAAAAACGCGTGTTGGGAGTCGGAGTGCAGGATGAAGAATGGATGCTGACACCCGGACACATGTAGGGTTAACAATCCGAGCCATGAGGTTGTTTCGCATTAGTATTCACTTTTTAGTGAATTACGCCCCCATAAATCTGGTAGGGGCCGACGGGCGCCGCCGGTGGGGCGAGGCACACGCACTGGTGCCATGCCATGCCATCCCAGCCCGCAGGCGCATCCTCTGCTCTGCTGCCGTCAATTACAAGAGCGCAACATATATCCATCCCAATCTCAGTCAGGACTCTGCCCTGCTAGTGTACGTCCGCGTGCAGAGCACCCGCTGCAACAGCCACCGCGCCGACTACGGCCCGGTCGGCCACGCCAATATTTTAACAGAAGCTAAAACGTGAAAAGAGAGCTCAAGAATCTCTACAAGAGAGAGTGAGAGAGGGAGCAGACAGTGGCGAAGACGCGAGGGGGAGCCAGTGGAAGACACATCGTCCCGATTTGCCACGACGAAGACAGACGAGGTGTCTGCCATTAACCTCTGGAGGGCGGTGCAGCATGGCGTCTCTCTTGCACCCCCACAACCGCGTTTAGCTCCCTCTCAGTCAGACCTTTTCCCCGCGGCCTTGTCGTAAATCCTCCATTGTTTAATCTTGCTCCGAGCAGTGCCTTCTGGCCGTCGTTCCCACCACCCTGCCCCGCTCCCACTCTCGCCTCTCAGCAAGAGCGATAGAGCACCGCTTGTTCCGGAAGAAATAAACTAGAAGGCGGTGGCGGTGGCTGTAAACGTTGCCCGGCTCGGGCTTGGTGAAGGCGGTGTGCTCATGTCACACTGGCGGGGTACAGTGGGGAGGATCAACTAAGAGGAAACGAAATTAACAGGAATAGCGGTAGTTTTGGTGGCGCTGCGGTGGCGCTGATCCTTGTCGCCCACGACCTCTCCCCTTCCCTCCCTCCATTCGATTCCATTCCATTCCATGCGGATTAATATTTCTCGCCTTTTAGATCGCCAAACTTGGCTTGAAATCGTGCTGGTCTCAGTAATGGGGTGCCAAGTAGCAAGTTATGGTCACTGCGCTCGCTGCTGATTATTTCTGTTTCGCCGAGGTGTGAGATCTTGTCTCGCTTAAAAATGCGCATTTTTATGCGTTGGGAGCGAGTGAGGTAGCCTAGCTGCCTCAGAATGCAGTATGCAATCATCATGATTGTAAACCGCGCATTAAAAATGTAACTGATTACCGGATTAGCTATCCTGTTGTTGCCATCCAGGGTTACTAAAAGATCTGTCATTGAGCGCATTGCATTGCTGATGCGACTTCCTATTCCTCAACGTGCATATTACCTATACAACCATACTTATTTGCCCTCTCTGCTGTGTGTAGGTTATTTGTGTAATGATCTGAGGAGTGGGCCTTGTAATCATATAGCGTGCTGTGAGGAGGTACCTTCTGCTAAGGTAATGCGTTGCGGTTTGTGCAGCCTTCCTCTCTTCCACTGTAATTTTCAAAACGGCGGCCGATGAGTTATAATCAATACCTTATTGGGGACCTGAGCGCTTTCAACAGAACTAGGCCGTTTATGAGCCGTAATTTTGCTCTCTAACGATCCTTAGGCGCTTTTTCTGTGAACGACTTGCTCAACTAAGGAGCTGTGCTGTGACCTTATGCCTACTATTTTTCTTGTGCCGCTCCACTGATTTATAGACTTTTTATTTAACGATTTATTTTCAAGCGAATGCATTACGAGCTATTGTTCGTTCAAACACTCTGCGCGAAAATCAAGCGTGTTTAAAATCGTTTCTTCTTGTTCCGCTGTAATCAGTTCATGAATGCCGACTATTTCTCGGGTTTCTTCTGCCAAAAAGCTTGTTTCGTCAAAGAGAACTAAATTATCACGGACTGCAATATTAGCGAACGACTCCATCTCGTATTTCCAGGAGAAGACGTAGATGACATAGGTATGTCCAGTCCCTGCGGCAAACGGAATCCCAACGACCAGTGGAA
>Ga0058701_10004257_pt1 | contig 11576 bp, 4 predicted proteins | sample AgamicOrMae_FD_97039 | JGI IMG/M metagenome (GOLD analysis project Ga0058701, IMG submission 97039) | Agave microbial communities from Guanajuato, Mexico - Or.Ma.e | ecosystem: Host-associated > Plants > Phyllosphere > Phylloplane/Leaf | place: Guanajuato, Mexico | collected 2012-06-04 | reverse complement strand
TAACCGCCAAACGAGAAAAGTCGCAAACGCCAAAGTTCGTATAGGTTAGGTCAAGTTAGGTTAGGTTAAGTTAAGTTAGGTTAGGTTAGGTTAGTATTGCGGTTAACACCTCTGGCGTTTGCGACTTTTCTCGTTTGGCGGTTACGGACTGGCGTTGGCGGCGTTTGCGCTTGTGGTTTTTGGCGCTTATGACAGCTACCCGAATTGGTGGCATCTGACTTAGCGATATTCAAGCGGAGGTTTTACTTAACATTATAATACAGGTTCAGATCTATAACGAAGGAGATCGTTAGTTTCTCATGGAGATCTGGGAAGGTTTGAGATGGTAGAAAACAAATGGTGGAAAATACACTCATTAAATTGCGAGTGTGTTGGAATCAGAGTGTTTTTCGCGGTGTCTGCAGCTCTCACCACCGTGGAAACACTCCAACTTTCGTTACAACATAAAAACGTTTTGGCGGGCTGCAAGCCGACGTCGTTTCGTCGTTCCCCCCGGGGAAAGCGTTCTCCCTTCAGGTAACCACCTCAGTCAAGGTCACATCTCGTGGGGTGGGAGGCAATAAAATTGTCGCATAATTTGCCGGGGGCCCCACACGCTCTCGGTAACGCCTCTGGTAACCGAATTTTCGGGCTGCGACAAGCCAGTCCTTCGCCTATATTCACGCGAAATCGTGTTTACTGTACTTCAGCCAAAACATAACCGTTGTCGGAGTACCTACAACCCTGCAGGCATCTTTGCATACGATCGATTACATATTTGAATAGCTATAAACGTTGAATCGACTCAACAAACCCAGCGAGGTGCCTTGAAAATTACTTGTTATGGTATCTTTATAACACAAAATACAATTAAATTTTCCTTGAAGGTAGACCACCATGATGCCTTGAACTCTATCGTCAGTTTTAAGATTCAGTTTTCCTGTTTGTTTTTTCTTACGTCACTATACCGAGCGAGCCGACTGCGGAGCGAGGCTTGAGACCTATAAACAACGTGAATTCAACAAGATAATATGATCAAGATCGAAAAATCTTTGAGTGCAAGAAGGTTATGGGCCTTGGTGTCGATCAGTCAAATTAAGCATCTTTCTTTCAGGGTTGTTTCTGCACGAATATATCTATGTTATATCCAAACAAAAGGTTCGGTGAAAATAGTTTCTTACAAAGATGTTTTCTGTGGAAACAGATCTCTGAGATAAATAGTTCCCGAAATCACAGAATAATTGGAGGAGCAAAAAGCTAGCGTAACTTTCTGGCGGTCATAAAAACAGCTCAACTCTCCGAAACCTCATAACCACTCTTTGGTCCCGCCACATCTAGCCTTCCGTTTTTTCCTCTTATCTCCGGACAAAACAGGGCCCCTTTTGCGACGAATACTCGTAATGAATTCCCAGAACCAACTCTGCTGGACTGACATGCCTGGACGTGAAAATGCGGATTAATTAATTGAGGTAACGGAAATGATCGCTTTCTAACCTCTCTAATTTGTCACTTCGTAACGCTTCTAAGCGATGGACTCCAGGAGTATCTCCTAGGGGAGACGAGGATCTCAAGAGGGAGGAGAGAACATAAGTAATGTTTACGCGCATCAGATTTGGCGGCCTTTGAGCGGATCGACAACGGAGCGGGGCATAAAGCACCGAATTTTATAAGGCGTAACCTGATAAGCTTAAAATAAGCGGGTAGCTGTCGTAAGCGCCAAAAACCACAAGCGCCAACGCCGCAAGCGCCAATCCGTAACCGCCAAACGAGAAAAGTCGCAAACGCCAAAGGTCTTAACCACAATACTAACCTTACCTCACCTAACTTAACCTGACCTAACTTAGCCTAACCTAACTTGACCTAACCTAACCTATACGACCTTTGTCGTTTGCGACTTTTCTCGTTTGGCGGTTACGGACTGGCGCTTGCGGCGTTGGTGCTTGTGGTTTTTGGCGCTATCGAATGGCCCCAAATAAGGGATTGTTTGTCGAGGATCAATGTTATGAAAAAATAAAGCAGGGTACAACTTAAGAGGCGGAAAAATGGGACCTTTAAAACTAAAAGTGATAAGGAATAGACGCCTCAATAAAAAAAGCGGCCTCGTCATTACGATGGCTTCTGGCAGTGCCGTTCGACGGGCCATAAGCCTAAAGCTGCAGAGGGCAGCACCTTACGGACATGATTGAGCCATACCGTAAAAAGCACATGGGCTATGAACAGCCATGAGTACAAGATCCGATGGCTGCGTTGCGCTCTTCTAGGCGGAAGCGCTCGTTGCTGGGGGGGGTCGTGGGGGGGTCCCGGGAGGGGGGGGGGCGCCTAGCAGAGCGCAAGGTGCGCCAAGAGCGTCGGTGCGTGGGCTCCGGCCGGCGCCAGCTCTTGATAAGACGCCGAAACTGGCCTTCAGTGATGATCAGTGCACAAAGTGGAAAATGCGCGCTTAAGTGCGCGCCTCTGCCGCCGTTTTAATAGGATGCGCTTGCCTGCCTTCTTGGCGGGAACCTTTTTTATTTCAAAGTCTCAAGAAGATGAAACCAGTTTTTTCCTGGAAAAGAGATTGTATTTTATATGTATATTGCGTTACTCTCTAAAAATAGAACATTTTTCGTCTTTTTTTTTGTCGGGTTGCCTAGAGAAAAACAAAGAATGGTGGCACAGATGAACTCATATTTAGGAACTAAGCCTGATGCGGCGTACTCATCAGAGTCAATAACTTAAGTCCAGGGAATTTTTACCGGGGGGTAACCGTTCTCTAGGGAATCTTCACCCCCCGTTAAAAAACACAGGGGGGGGGTAATCCAACCCTACTACACCGGAAACCTAATGCCGTATACCGATTGTGACTACTAGGCCAGCTTCCGCTGAGAATTTAGCACTTGTAGACCTTTTGCCGAGGTTAACTCAAGTCTTTGCTTTCCTCGACTCAGAAACGAGAGTTGAAACACAAGAATCGGAAATTCTACCTTCCTAATTCGCATCGATAAAAGTCACAAAAGCTGGCATCAGCGCTCGTTGAGTTACGTTCAATGCAAATAATAAAGGTCCTTGAACGTGAAGGAGCGCTTTGGGGGAACAGCCTTAGTAATAGGCTCTTGAAGTGCGCCCAAAACAGTGGAATATTTTAGTCTTCTTTTGTCGACGGAAGGGATCACAAACTACTTGAAATCCATCACGGTCAATACGAAGCAGGGATCCGTTCCAAATCCCATCGCAGGGAACAGCTGCCTAACCTGGGAGCAGTAATGCAGTCAATACTAATTCCGGACTCCGGTGAATGACAACGATGCAGAATAACGGACACGTTGCCGGAATTTCCGTTAGCATCTGGAATGGTCCCCGTCGTGGGGAAAGATCCAGTTCTCAAGACAGATTGGAGGGTTTTGGGGTCCCTTCAAGAGGCTGCCATACCTGCGGTGGCGGCTTCTCTAGGCCAGTTTGATGATTGAAGTGAACTGTTCTTTTGGAAGTCGTGATTGTTTCTGGAATGATCGCCAACTGAAAAGGACCTTTTCTTGCATATCTAGATTCTAATTAATGACTGAGATAGTTGTTTTGGGTGTTATAGAAAATCAGTATACATTATAGTTGAGTTATGATTTTGAATTTTGGTTTTAAATCAAGATTTGAGGAGCCTTTCTCTGTTTTGGCAATGTATAGACTCAGTAGAGCAAAAATGCGCTGTCTGCAGAATATAGACACTTGGGACTGTGGACAGAGGAGAACACCTCAGACCACATATAGAAGTCACATACTGTAGGCTAAGAGAGGAACCGGGACATTAGGTGAATGAACATCAAGGGGACTTTGGACATACGGTAGAGACGTTTGAGAAGATGGGTGGATATGGAAATGTGGACAAAGAGGTATGTTGAAAGAGGGTAATGTGTGGAAAGAAGGTGGACAGGGGAAACTTTGTGAGAGAAGAGTAGGCGGCATCCGAATAGAGAGAAAAGTGGATAGAAGAACAAGTGGACAGAGCGTTATGTTGACATGAAATTTTGAGAGTATTGACGGAGTATCTACGAGTATCTGGAAATAGTGGTATCTGGACTGATGAGTTTAAGATAATCTAGACAGAAGGATATTTACCCTGAGGGATATCTGGAAAGTTGTGTATCTTAATAGATTGTAGGAGGATACGAATAAAGCCGTACGTAGGTGTCCATCTCGCTTTCCCACCCAGTCCACATGCTTGTTTGTAATCTCCCATAAGCATTAGAAGTTTACCACCATGTTGCATGTAGCTAGTTTTGCAGCCAATCATAGCTAAGAAACCTCTTCCAAGACGCGGATAGCTAAGCTAACCGCCGAGTGCGTGCAATTAGTCTGCGGTTAGAGTAGATGTTAGTAGTGGCGTCGACGAAGCCTTAATGTGGGTTCGCGGGGTGTGGGGGAAAGTGAGGGTGATGGAATCCCAAGCTCCAGTAGGCGGTGTTGCCGGAGCGATGCAACGCTCCGGGACATGACAAGACGAACAATGATAAAGGCTTGCTCAAAGTTCACCAAGAGGTGCTGACGTACAACATCTTTGACCTCCCCTTCAAAGGAAAATATTTTCTTTGAGGGATAACAACGAACGAAGCAGGCTGAATCTTTTTCCTTACGTTTCCGTGACTCTGTTTGGTCCCAATGATCTAATATGCCGTGGTTTTTGGTTCATCAAAAGATAGCGATGCTTGGTTCACCTCACCGAAACTTTTTCTGCTTTTCTAAATTCTAAAGAATTTGATAACGCTAAGCGACCGTATTCCCCAATGGTCCATGAACTTAGCTACTTTCCTGCAGATATCAATTCTCGGCTCCTTGGAGACTCCCCCGACCTCCCCCATCTCTTCCTGTCGCGCTTTATCTAGCGCAATGGACAATCTGTTTCGCTCTAATATATTTTTTCCCTCTTCATTTTATGTTGCAAAAACAGAAGGTAATTTATGGCGGAGCTGGGGTTTCTTCTCAACCATTGATAGATTTCGAATGGAGGGCACTCCCGGGGAGGCCAGTCTTTTTCCTCTCAGATGAAAATATTCTTTGGATCTTTTCTCCTGTCAATTACGATGCGTAATGAGCGATAGGCCTCTGGAGCCGTGAGAAACTGATTATGAATACACGGTGTACCCTGCAGCTTTAGAAAAACATTTTTCTGGCTAGGATATTTGATTTTTTATGTAGGTTAATTGACGTAAATCTTTATAAAAAATATCATAACCCGTTTTTCATTTGACCACCCACAAAAATATCTAATAAAGTACGCTATGCATAACAAACAGTGGAATTGACGATCGCATAGCTGATAATTATTTACCTCAAGTTTTTTCTCAAATCCTGTTTTCTGAAAATACGTAAATCAATAGGCTTTATTTGTAATTTATAAGTTTTAATTTCTGTTCCCTCCAAGTTAGCTTCATAAACCGAAAAGTTATTAAAGCAAACTTGTCTAGTGATTCCAAGAATATTATCTTTTTCTTCCTCTTTTATACTTAAAACAGAGCAAATTATACGATTTTGAAGTGACCAAAACTTTTGATAACTTACACTACCTTTGCTTCAACGATCGGCGTCATTATTTTGATGTACTTAATGGAACAAAGAGAGTGACCTAATTAGTGACATGTATCTTCATAAATTTTTTGTTTGTTCCAGGTGTGTACTACTATTCACCATTGAACGGTGGGGCTTGCTTCGCCGATAGTGAGTAAGTGCAAAGTATTCACTACTTCTTGAAATCGGTTAAGAGTACGAGTTGCCCTTCTTGGGAACTCAACTTCGCTCTGTGATCCTCAAGGTTCACTCAGCGTTCTGAAATCTCTACTCTACGTCGTTATTAACCAATATGAGCCCAGAACATGCTTCGGATAATGATGAGAATTATTGATGATAATTGTAAGAATTATATATGATAATTATAAGAATTATTATTTTTTATTTAATAGTTTCGATAATAGTAATTAACCCATAACAGCCCAAAGTGTTTGTAGTGAAATTCAGCTTAAAAAGAGAAATGGAAAGGATTTTTCCTTAAAATCCGCAATTTTAAGCTTTGAAAAAAGCTTAAATTATTAAATTTCAGGTTTCCAAAGGGGTGATATTTTTTAAATTGTGACAATACTGAACTGAGAAGATCCTTTAAAATAATTTTTTCTGTTGACGAACGGCATCGCTGGGCGGTAGTGGGTTAATCTCGAGGGGATTATTTTTTTGCTTTTAATAATTTGATTCCCATATTTTCCGGAAATGCATAGACCAAACGAATTGTAAATATCCGACAAATATTTACAGGGTTAGATAAATATTTGCAGTTGTTCAAAATAAAGAAGAACAGGGATTCAGTGAGTTAACATCGTGAAGAAAGACCCGGAAGAATACACGTATTCTTACACGTGTCATTTCTTGTCTACAACTTTTATGGTGTACGGTAGCAGGATCAGCATTTCTAAGAGGCCACTTGTTACTTCGGCCAGCATTAAATGTTAGTAAGTATTGCGTAAGCTTAAAGGCAAATATTTACGGACGAGACTTTTTGAAGGGGTACTTAGATTAAATCAAGTACCGATGAGTAACAGCTAATCCGCTTACTCTGCACTTTGCCTTGTGGCTTTAGTACTCGCTTTTACTCCTGCTTCAGTCTTTTTCTTTCTTCTTTTCCTTTCTTTTTTTGGGCGATATAATTGATCTGGAAAAGAACCCTGCTAGAATACGCAAACGGTTGCTTAAAGTCTAGTTGAAGAAAGCTTTTTTTTCCTACTTTTAAAAGAAGCTAAATCTGTAAATCATCCTACAACTAGCTCTCTAATCTATTTCTCACACGCTGACCGCCTTATATCGTTTCATTATTGCTCTCAAAACCATCGGATTGATGTCATTTCAACTATACCGTAGATGCGCAATACTGGACCAATACTGCGGTGGTTTAGTTATAATCTATCACAATAATAGTGTGTCTGTTGACGCACGACGTTCAAGTGCTTTTTTCGCGACATGGGGAAATCGATTTCATGGCAAGTTACGCCTCCATACGGAAATGAAACTTCGACGTCTATATTTCCGTTTAGAATCTCTGTATTTCATGTTGACCCAAAAATGGTCCAGAGCAATCCTGCGCCCGTCTCTTGGAACCACTGTCGAATTTGTCGCTGACATTTGGTCTGAAATTACTTTTAAAGAGGTAATCTGTGTCATAATTATAATTCTTCAGATCTTGTAGCAATATCGATAAACGTTCGTGTAGCCATTCGTAGCATTACTTTATTACCATCACAGGTATAAATTTAGAGGTTATTACAAAACTCTTAGTAAACGAAACCCGATTCGTTTTTCTATCAAAAATCCGATTTCCATTGTGCAATAGCGTATCTACTTCCAGGCAAAGTTTGCGCAAAAAGTCTTAAAAACATTAATTTAGGATAAACCAGCTTACGGCAATTGTTAGTCCTTTACGGGAAGATCATTTTATGAAATCAGATTGTTATTAAATTCCGATATTAGTATACCTTTAATGAAAGCCAGCTCCCGTTTTCCGCCAAAACACGTTCGCCATAGCATCATAAAAATAAACAGGAGTTGCGTCCGGAGACTAATAAGTGGCCAGAGCTCATCGATACAGCATCCTGGGTAAACTCGGTTTCATTAAAATGGCGCAAAGTTTGAACGTTCAAAATAGCTCGTGGCTGGATTGTTCGTAATCTGGTAATTATCGACTACTCCACGGTTTGAGATTATCCTCTCAGCAAGACAATGCGATGGCAACTATTTTAGGGGCGTACTTGCATGGAGTTCCGGTATTCCTATGGCATCGTAACTATTCACGTCCGGCCTTAAAGGAAACTTCTGTAGGTAATGGAAGTTGTTCTTAGGGAGACACTCGGATTATACATACAGGCCGACTTAAAATGAGCCGAACTCATTCATGGATTTTAATCATGTGTATAGGGTATCAAAAATCATCGAAAACGCAGCTAAATCGATGCCAAAATTGTATATTTTTATTTTTTCATGCTCTTATGTTTCCAAATAAATAGTCCCTCTTTTTTGACGTCTTTTGGGTCATAGAGTGACAATTTATTGAAATTATTTTTAAAATGATACTAATAAAAACACTTGATGCCATACATTTTCAGTTGTTGTGAGCTTGATATTTTCAGGTCGATGATGTCCTTTATCAACTCGACGGTTCACAATCAATTGAGTCCGAACTCGCCCCATTTTCAATCAGATTTTATCTAAGCCATAATACAAGTTGCCTTACTGTAACATTGCTTAAAATACCTTAACCTTATAATCACACTAAATGATATGCAAAATTGGTTCAACGTATTAAATTTTTAAGTATGCTCGTACCATTTCTCTCGTGGTCAAGATATCATAACACAAAGTCTCAATCATGTAATCTCTCGCATGCCTACGCAAACCACCATTTTTTCTTTCCTTAACCGTCCGAACCCGCTATTTCTTTCACCGTATCACCACAGGAGGATATTTGTAATACTGGAACTCGGAAGCAAATATTTCGTGAGCGTGTCTTGAAAGCACTCAAAAAGAAACTTCGTTAGTACCACCCGGAAGTTCCTACTGTAGACAACTTATGTTCTGGCAAAGCCAATATTTACTATGTAGTGTAATTTAATCTTGAAATGGAAGGCAGCTTTTCCCCGAGGACTGGAGGCAAGGCTACTGAACCGCCTCTGTGGCCTTAGTTGACCACTGCGCCCGCCGAACAGAGCGGAGCAACGCTCGAGCGTGGAGCGTTCTGCTGGGATCGCCACCCAGCGCCAATCCAAAGATCGCTTTGGACAAAGCTATCTTGATTTATGTGATAGACAGAGTAGGCCTATATTGCTTGGCTCCCTCTTTTTGTGTCTTTTTTGCGTTCTCATCAGTTTTGATTCAGTAAACACCGCGTGGGCCGAATAGGGATCATGTCGAGTTTGCTGAAACGGTTTTCTTTTTAGGTGAATAGTTTTTGCTCTCACATCAGAAATGAAAAACGAAGTCTTTTTATCATCGCATTTATACAATGTATTTTTTTAAATTAAGACTTCGTACAGAAAAAATCTCTGAAATCTGATCTTCGCCAATCTATTTTCATTTTCAGAATTTTTCTTTCTGATATTGTTGGCCAATTTTTTGTTTCTTGGATTTGCAAAGGTAAATTCTAAATAGCACATTATTAGTTTAAAAAAATACAAGTATTTTGGACAGTTATTAAACACCCTCTACAAATAGCATCATTCGAATTAATTAAAGCAGCTGTCAGCGGGACTTCGCGAAAGCTTTTCCCCAGCTTTTTTGAGGCATTCAGCTCGTTGGAACAAGGATGCCGCGTTTATAAAATATTATAGCATGTCAAAATGCCGGATTAATCTCGAGCAAAAGTTGCTCATCTAGGAAATCCTAGACAAGATAGAATAGTTTCGCGAACAAACGTCTGCCTCCAACTTCTAGAATTACCATTCGTCAAGTGGCCTTGGGAAATCTGTCCCGAGAAAAGCGTGTGTGCAATCGGAAAACCTTTCCAAACCTTACTTACAGCGGAGTACCCAAACTTATAATTAAAACGAAATCAATATCACGCTTTCGCTAATGCAAAGCAATAGCGGACGAGCATGCGGCTGACTTTCAATGGCAGTACCTCTCTGAGTTCTAATTACTGATCCGCTGTATGGCATAATTCCGTCACCTAACAAACAGTGGGACAGAAAGGATCCGCTATTCCTAAATCCCGCGCATTGGAATCCGATCAGACCGCATTACTGCGAATCAACCGAAATCAGATATTTTATTCTAGGAATTTGGCGGACGATGGCCGTGAGGTTACGTACAGTCCAAAATAATACGAAGATCAAATTATTTACCGTCTCAAAATAAAGGACAAAATAAAGGTTATATCTTGTTTCGAATAGTTATGAGAGTAGGGCCGCCCTTCTTTCATAGAATAGTATAGGAAATAATTTTGGTACAAAAATAACTTTTCCGGGGGGCATTCGATAGCGCCGAAAACCACAAGCGCCAACGCCGCAAGTGCCAGTCCGTAACAGCCAAACGAGAAAAGTCGCAAACGCCAAAGTTGGTATAGGTTAGGTTAGGTCAAGTTAGGTTATGTCAGGTTAGGCTAAGATAGGTTAGGTTAAGTTAGGTTGGGATAGGTAAGGTTAGTATTGCGGTTAAGGAACTTTGGCGTTTGCGACTTTTCTCAATTGGCGGTTACGTATTGGCGCTTGCGGCGTTGGCGCTTGTGGTTTTTGGCGCTTATGACAGCTACCCACTTTTCCCACAGATTTATAAGTTGTGCTTTAATCCTTATGAATTTCACTTATTTCAAATGCATTCGGTTGATTTTAAACTACTTTGTTTTGTGAACTCCCTTGCATATTTTTTCAGAAAACATCGTGAGGTCGCGTAATGATCTTTGTATTCTCCACCGTTTGGAGAGGCAGAGGGTCCATTCCCATGATTTTTTTCCCATGGCGCTTCGGCACTCGCCATGAGACAGGTATAGGCAACATCTCATGGAATGATGACCATTGCCCGCCCTTACCAACCCAGTTTTTGTTTGATCGATTCCCCTGTCAGTTTCCGCAGTTGCTGGGAAGTAATGGACAGGCTGCTTGTTGACCCCAGCGGGGTTAGGGGGGGGATCCCCTGAAACCCCCATGATCCCCCCTGACCCCCCCCTACGGACGGCGAATGATGAATCGGGTCGAGTAAAGACGAGACCAGCCCATCTGTTTTGGGCGACAGGCGCCTCGAACTCGCGACCTCGGTGGACTGCGGAGCGCAGAGCTGCTCGGCGGGTTGCCTACGTTATGCCCCTGGAGCCCACTTTCCCCTCCTCTATGGCGGTTTTCCGATAGAAGGAGGAAGAAGATTAAAAAGGAAAGGGACTGAGGAATGTTGTCTCAGTATATTTTATTGTAATCTAATTAATCTTATATCTGTTTCGCATACTGCGACATTGAGCCCATTCGTGTAATAATCTCGCTGAATATTTCTTGGGATAAATTTATGCAAAAATAGCACCGGTTCTTTAAGCTTACAACTTGGTTATAGCAAAAAGACGAACCGTTTTGATAAGTGATTGTTTAAAATAATCAGTGGATTTCATCAATAGTAATGCGTAATCCAGAATTTCGCGGTATTGATAGTAACCTGGCCATAACCAGAAAAAAAATATTCTGAAATTATATTGGGATACATAAGTATCACTGGGAAATAAGTTTTTACATTCAACAGTTTCTTGTAAAATTAATTTCATTCTTCCTTGTAAAATCCTGTAATTTTCTGTACTTTCAGTGGGTTTCAGCAATATTTTACTGATTATCGCTGGACCTATGATGATTATTAATCAAAGATAATATTAGTTGAACTCGCTAAGAGTTTGAAGTTAGCTAAAATTTTGAACAGCGAAGTACCATGACTGAAATGTTGGCATCTCGGCTGGGCGCGCCTTATCCTTGACGGCAAAGAAGAAATAAACAGTCGGAAATGAATCCGGAGCAAACGAAGCGACAAGCAAGGCGAGGTCGGGAAGGTCGGACTGGCGAGGTCGGCTGAGCAGCGGACTCAATGGTAGCGTGCCGCTCGCTATTCGACTTCCGCTCACAGAT
>Ga0058701_10004256_pt1 | contig 11577 bp, 7 predicted proteins | sample AgamicOrMae_FD_97039 | JGI IMG/M metagenome (GOLD analysis project Ga0058701, IMG submission 97039) | Agave microbial communities from Guanajuato, Mexico - Or.Ma.e | ecosystem: Host-associated > Plants > Phyllosphere > Phylloplane/Leaf | place: Guanajuato, Mexico | collected 2012-06-04 | reverse complement strand
TATCTTAACAGAAAAACAAATCTTTAGCTTTTATTAAGGGAATATCATAACAAGGATTTTTGGTTTGAACTGTTTACCGGGGCAGTCCTCTGGATACAACGGTATATATTCCGTCTCTTTTCCCGCGGTTTAGGCATCATTTCGTAGAGACTTACTTTTTCTGTCCTCGTCATAAGGATGCGATGGTGAGCGTCGAGATGGAATATCGTCGGCTGACGAGTCCCACTCAAAACATGGAAACTTGTCTGACAGCCGCCGTTAAGCCACTTCGCCACGACGAACTGGATTTCATAGAATAAATATGGCGCGAAACGATCATTCTAAACGGCTAAAGACGCACTTTTCGACGCCCTCTACAAACGTTGACGTTTTCATCTCAGGCAGTGCAATATCAGAGGAAGGGAGACATTTCTGCTGACTTGACAACAGAATACGATATTCTGTATTAAAAATTGTACCACGCCCCGTAGGCTACTTTAGGGTCACCCTTTAGACTCAGTGCCTAAAGGGGTTCATCAAGAGAATAGCCCGGAGAGTTATTATTTTGATCTATGATAAACAAGATATGAGGTAGAGTATTCCGATATTAATCAGAAATCCAGAACATGGAAATATTTCGAATTAAGTCTACTTTAAAATATTTCGGATGCCACGCAAGTTTATTCCGAGACGCTTATAATACACGTTCAGAAGCTTGAACGCCACCAACAGTTCGTGGTCGTTCTTTTAGAATGAATAATTTAGTTTTACGAACGGAGCTTGAGCCAGAGATATTCTCAGAATGGGGCGTGAGTTGAATGGGACTGGCACCTCTTATGCGACAGGCTCAGAGTAACTTATGGTTAACGGGATAGTTATGCTTAGACAATCATAAAATGATTCAATGGGCTAATGGGGCAGCTATCTAATGGGACAAACGTTAGATGGGACGAACATCAAAAGAGGCAAAACAATCTCTAAATGGAATAATTGTCCTGAATAAGAATGTCATTGCATGAAGCGATAATGGGAGAGTTCACAGATGAGTCAAATAGAACAGGTTCCTCGTGGTGTAGGTTGCTAATACGATACGTATCTAATGGGATAGGCGCCTAATGGGACACTTTGCACAGCAATACGGGAGACAGACGGGAGCAGTCGGCCATCGCGATATTCAATGAGAATCGCTCTCTCAATGGATATCTCGTTATTTTTATGAGGTGTCCCATTGGAGACTAGCACTCCGCACCTTACGTCGTCTAACTTTCCCGTGCAGAAATATTATTTCAATCTGTCTGACAGGAAAGCTGTGGGTTATGGTGACTGGCCGCATATTGAGATTTCTGCGTCGGAAAAGGAGATATTACGTGTCAAACTTGGTGACACAAAAAGACTTTAATATAAGTGAAGCACGTCTCGACAAAACGCGAAAAGTTAAGGAGGAAATGGCGACCTTCGCGGTTTCTTGACAACCATACTCACGTCACTTTCCCTTTAGTTATGATTTTTAGATTTATCAGAGCCGTAAAAGCGGCTACATGGAAACCATAAAAACAGCTTACGGGATAAACATAATATTCATATTTAGAAGAGTAAGACATACACTTTGTTTTAAGGGTTCGATAAATTCTTGCACCTTTGTGGTACACTCTGATTCAACTTTTCATAAAGAATATGATAATGAAAGACACACAACCGCTTCAGTTTGGGAGAGGAAGGTTTAAGTGTCTTGTGCCTTGTTGGCGGTGCGGCTAAATTGATTAATTAATAGCTAAATTAAGTTAGGTTGTATATTGTGCCTCACGCCGCTTTCGCTCGGCTCGCCGACGACAGATAAAGAACTCAAATGTTGGAAAATTCTACATTTCGGTTACCGAGCACAATCCTGATTACTACAAAAACTAAATTTTCAAGCGGCTTCCGTTGAAACCCAGCTATTTTCCAATCAACCGGAAGTCGTAATCAGTCGGCGTCCATTTCCGGAGATGAACCGTGCCCGCCAATATATATTCCGGACTCGTCGCTGTGCTTTTGCGTTGCTTGGGTATTCTGCAAGAGCAGATGGGCCGAGTCCACAGCACTTTGCTAACTTTAAAAATTGAGGGCTGAGGGGGGTCTGGGGGAGGGGGACCGAGGAACATTTCTTCAAAGACCGGAAAGTGTACACATACTTTTCTCCGCAGAGCTCCCGAAACAAAAGTTTGGGTTGCGTTGCCAAACGAAGAGGGAATTCATAAACTGATTGGATTGCGGTATCGCGCTGTTACCGATTGAGCCCCCGCTGCACGGGCCGCAGCGTTTAACTGGAAAACTTTTTAAACGTATCCACCGATAAGAACGTGATTACTCAGCGTAAGATCACGGATTGGAGATTCTTCACTGTAAAAAGTCAGCCCAGTCTTCAGAAGCGAGGGCCAAAATTACTCGTGTTCGAACCTTTTTAAAGTCCTTACTTGAGTGTACTTACAGTCCGATTTCAGTGACACCTATGGTTTCAGATTTTGTCCAGATTATATCATTTTGTCTTCTAAATCAAAGGAATACTTTTCCCAGATGTATAATCTAGATCAAAAACGCATGAATTTGTCCGGCCTAAAAAAAATAAATAAGGAAAGAAAAATCATATTCACAAAACGATTGGAGGGGGGTATTTGGGGCATGATTTAGTGTAGGTTTAATTCTCTCGTTAAAATGATTTGCTGGAATCGTTGGCAGGTCGCGCTGTAAGATAAAACGTTACACTCCAAACGATTAGTCTGAGTAGATTAAAATCGATTGTAATGCTAATCATCTGTACGCATTATGTTGAAAATATTTTGCCTCGACCGAATTTTCAGCATTTTCCCGGCGAACATAAAGTTTCTTAAGATTGCTGTTTGCTTTTCAACAGCCCCACCATTTCTATGCGTCGCACGCGCTCGCTCTTGCTGGGGGGGGGTCCTGAGGAGAAGAGAAGGGGCATCGCCTCCTCAGGTATACCGGCCCCTATTAAGTATGGCCTGTTCTCATTTGCGTCTCTCCGAAAAATGTGCTCCTTGCAAACGAACCGAACATTTACGGAATTCCAGTATTTGTCAAACATCCTTCCTTGAAAATGATCCGGCTTACAATACTGACAGTAAATGAATGCGAAGGACGACCGACGGGCTTTGATAAAACCGTCTACTTCGGATCGTTCTACTCCTTCCCGTTTTTGGGTTTCGATTTTAATTCGGGTCTATTTTCTTATTTTGGAATTTTTTTTAGGTTAACAATTTAGTTGCTGTGAAGAGCTTTTTGTGCCCTGAAGTTTCCTTCTTTTCATTTTTTTTAGCTCTTTGAACGCCCGCTGTGAAAACTATCCTAAATACTGTATGTGATGCGTATTAGAACTGCATGGCACATCACTTCCCAGCGATTATCATATCTTCTTATCCGAAACCGGGTGTGAGGTGGCCAGCGAGCAGCATCCGACGCATGCGCGGCCTTCCACTATACGGCGCAACTTTCGAGCCCTGCCGGGTACGGGCGGGTCGGAATTTACTATTATTGTTCGCGTCGAACCGGAATGTAATCAGTGTAAAAAAACATTAGGTTAAACGCAAATCCACTGAATACGTTCGATAAGAGTTAAGGAATTTTCGCCATTTTTCTCTACGCGAAGTGATTAGATACGAGGAGCGCTCATTCTCCCGTAAAGCACCTAAGAGAACGCCTTCAGGGCAACCAGATCTAAATCACTCATTCAGAAAAGATTGCCTTACGCTAACTCCAGCTTCTGCGAAATAATTAATTAATAGCCGATGCGTTTACGAGCCAACTAGACGCGTATGATGAAAACTTGCGTCAATTCTCGAGTGAAACACTCCAGTAAACTTTGGGAAATATTTTAAAAGAGAAACTTGGTAAAAAAAAATCTTCCAATAAACACCCAATTTTCGGGATAAGAAAAATTCCTCATTACAATCAATTGGGGCTTTAGCTTGAGAAGAATCAACTTCATAAATCTCGATGTAGCATCATTCATCATGAGAAATATGTAAAAGTTTCTGTGAGTACAGATGATGTAGGTTATGCCACGGATTGAATATCAAATCAATCGGTAAGACTCAACGCAGCCTTCAACTTTACGCAGAGTGCATTGACATTTTTCTTTTAAACAAAAGATATTAAGTTCGTTATTCGTATTCAGAAACAGCGTGAGTTGGTAACTCTGTACGAATGGTGGAGTTTTTGCATTTTGACTGTTGCCTTACGTCACCAAATCCAGCAGATTATGGCACATGACACGTAACCTAATCCTGGCATACCGTACGGCATGCGGCTTGGCGACGAAAAGTTGCGTTGCATTAAGTTAGGTTAGATTCGTCTGCTTCACTCAAGACGTTTATATCGCTCCGATTGGCTAGGCAATGAAAGGTTGAAGGCAAGAGGAGGAAAATGCCATCTTCACAATGGCACTTCACAAACGTGAGAGCCCCTGCAAAGAGGCGCATAGGCAACATCAGCACACTCATGTGGTGCATGTTGCCTGTCCAATACTTGGTCGCCTCCAACGTGCTCAAGTTTGCGATCTGTTTTATTTCAAATCTTTTTTCGGGGAGAAAAAGCGTGATTTGCAGCTTCGACGCTTAAATAAGATTCTTTGAGAAATATCCGCAGGTAGCAGACAGAAAAGTTCAGCGGAGAATATAAGTCAAGAGGCCCACAAAACGGAGCGAAAAGTTTTACAGTCAAGAGGCAGACCAAACTTGTGTTAAGCAGGCGCTTTCAGGCCCCTACGTTATGTTTCGCGATTAAATATTGACATATTATCTTTTCTCAATCAACTAATAATTAATTTTGCTGCAAATTCCCCGGATTACAAACAATAGGTTGCCCAAGGTCAAAAGTACTTGACTCCCCTGCTTTATTGTAGTCTCTTTTCCTGGTTCTCCGGCAACATCGCACAGATGAAATATTGGCACTTCATAAAAACTTAAACAGATTCGTTCTTGAGCTGTGCATTGGCGTATGGGAGTCGGGTTCAACGGAAATAAACTTCCAATTGCAAAAATATGTAGATCCCCCCAAAAAAACCCGTAGATAATTACCTTTTTTTGGAAAAGACTTTTATGTTGTATCGAGGAGAATATTGTAGGTAGACCTCGGGTAAAAAACTCAAAAACCAAATTTCTCATACGATGTTCCACGAGCTAAATTTCTCATACTATGTTCTACGTGCAAACACGATTCCTTAAAAGATGTCGTACAGACATAATGTCTTTAAAGTAGCGAGGTTAATTTTCGACTTTAACAAAAGAGTAGCAACTTTATTTCTCATAAACAAGCAAAGTTTCTTGTGTGCCACTTTCGCTCGCTGAAATTCTCATAGACGTTTCTGTATAAACCACAGCGTCACCAAACTATCTTTTACCGGTTCTAAATTTCTCATACGACCTCAGTTAAAGTAAATTACCCGTACAATCAGGTTCTCTCTTCCCGTTCAGAAAAAATTGTTTCAAAGGTTTTCATAAGGAGTCATTGCGAAGAATTAAGGATCTTTACTTGAAAAAGTTTGGCGCCAAAAAATGTTCATCCTTAGTTGCGGAGTTTACCCGCTCATTGGTTCTATTTCTAGGACGTAAATTATCGAGCTCATAAAAGGTTAGCATTGAGGTAGATTTATAGAGGCTATAAAGGTTTCGTTATTGTTAAAGTTTCGGTTGGAGGGGCGCTCCTTAAATTAGGTTAGGTTGTCACGCCGAAGAGCTCGTCGCCACTCCTAGCCACTAACTTGGACTTCTTTTGTTCTGCTTCGGAAAGAGCTGATAAATGGACGCTTCAACTTCGATACCCGTTTCGTTTTTCTCTTCTAAAGCAAGGCTTCGCCACTTGACAGCTGCCTCCATAACAACCTTTTGTACTATTGTAGATAAAAGAAACGGGCCATTTCATTAACTCGCGCATTTTAAAGCTAGCATAGCTGTTTCAAGGTACGATGAGGAACTTCGAAATTTTTTTATCACTGTTGCTACATAAAAGCAACACTTGAAAAAAGGGTAGCTTTCATAAGCGCCAAAAACCACAAGCGCCAACGCCGCAAGCGCCAATCCATAACCGCCAAACGAGAAAAGTCGCAAACGCCAAAGGTCTTAACCGCAATACTAATCTTACCTAACCTAACTTTACCTAACCTAATTTAGCCTAACCTAACTTAACCTAACTTGACCTAACCTATACGAACTTTGGCGTTTGCGACTTTCCTCGTTTGGCGGTTACGGACTGGCGCTTCCGGCGTTGGCGCTTGTTTTTGCCGCTATCGAATGCCCCCCGAAAAAAAAATCTGGAAGCTTTCAAACGATACTCTAACAAGTTGTGCTATTTTTAAAATGTTCGATTGTGGAGGGTGGGAAACCAATGCGATTTTTTGCGTCGAAAAGTTGAGGGCTGGGCAACGCACCCCGGGCGCCTTATGATAGACCTGAATTTACACGACGTTGGTAAACCCAAAGATCACTCGACCTCAACCTGGTCACAGCGACCTTAATACCACAAAGCCTCCTTTGATCCTTGCCGCGTGCTTTGAAATCAGCTCGCTAGGAATGCCAGGTCCCCTGAAAGCACGATATCTCCCCAGCATTTAATGGAACTCATCATGATAAAGCCCTTGGCATATCACATCTACACTAATCTATTCAACATTTATTAAATTCATTATAAAAATGTAATGCACCGAACGCGATAATTTCATTCCAATGTATCTCCGTAATCCGTAAACGTATAATTTTAATATTTCAAACACAACCTCGACTTCATTAAAGTCAAGAAATCATCAGATCTCACTTAAAAAAAAAAGCGAATTTTAATATCTTCATCAAAACTGCTAGATTTACTTAGCTTAAAGCTTAAGGTTGAGTCTTAAGAAAACAGTTTTCAACACTTTAACACAAAAACTTTGGTATCGTACTGACACCAAACAAAGAACCATACTTTTCATTATATTTGCTATGCGTTTGGCTTAGCAGTGTGAATACAAAAATTGGAAAGTCCGCAGACAGCGAAGAATCCTATTTCTATTCTGAGGTCATATTTTAGTTGAGGCAGAGTCTTCACCGCGAAATCACTGGGCCTATTTCTCTAGGGGTCGACTTGATATGTGCAGCGGCAACGCGTGAAGGAGAGATCCAACAGTCAACAGTTTTTCGACCCCCTTTCTGTTTAAAGACACTCATTCTCTTTTGACAGATGCATTCTGTACCTCCACTTTGTTTAATCTTAATTCCACCTTTAATGACGTTGTGAGGATTGCAGGATTGGTCAAAGCCAACTCTAACTGTAAGAGTGTATTCGCCTTTCTGGTGCTAGGATTCATCTTACAATAATCCTCTCGTCTCGAGAAGACTGGTCATGGGTGAACAGTAAAAACAAAACCTCGTTTTGGGGAATGCTTTACCTGTCTCGGGTGTGAAACTAAAAGGGGGGTAGTGCTTAATTTGGAAATTTTTCACGATAGTCCTATGTTCAGCCACATCAATGGAAAGCTCTCGCCGAAAGCTTTCAGATGATATGGCTGAACATACGCCTATCTCAAAAACTAACCTAAACACGTACCAACCCCGTTTTGGTTTCACACCCAAAACAGGTACAGCATTCCCCAAAACGGGTTTTGTTTTTACTCTGTGGGACATCATTTTCTGAGAATTCTAATGCAATGCCCGGTTTGGTTCTCGACTGCAGCATTCTAATGCGTACCAATGCAGCCTAAGAACCTCTTCAAAACCCATTGCATGCCTCTTTATTGTACTTGAGCGCCGATTCAAAGTTGCGCTGTGACAACTTGGCTAGGCTGCGGCACAATCGTCTCGCAAAAAGCCGCAAACAACTTAATTAGAACCAGCTTTGTTCGATCCGATTTAAGTTGGCAGAACTTCGTAGCGCTAAGCCGCTCCACTCCTTTTTTCAGTTTGAATAAAACCGCCAAAATAGTTTTATGGGTACAGGAAACGGATACGACGGGATTCTGCGAAGCGGAAGACAGCTTTATAACGGGAAAGGGAGTAAATATCTCGTATAGACGATGTCGCGATCGGTTAGCCAACAGGGTTTTAAAAATGTTGTAGCGGTTTGATTTTGGGGCCGATGCGTACAGTAGATTTGGAAGGTGGAATATGCCATTACGGTGTTCCGCCTTTCGTTGCCAAGTTTGAGCGAAGGTCGGAGTGAGGCATAAGGCACCAAGCTATACTTAGGTTAACCTACGATACGGTGATCTGATGGGCTCCGCCGCTGACTTTTGCGTAAAGTAGAAAAGTTTTGTGCGCAAAAAATATGGAATGAGGAGACTTGGTAGTTGGCCTGCCCATGAGACTAAGTCTTCATGGTCTACCCTTGAAAGAACCAGTTTTTTTAAATTAATACATATGTTTGGAGAGTGATAAATGGTTTTGTGGCTAACAAGTAAGTGATCAGCGTATCCACCCACCGAACGCATGATCATGGATTCGATCCCTGCTACCGCTTATATTTTCCCTCCTTTTCTCTCGACGAGGCCTTGTCACTGGAGTATACCTCTGATCACCACCAGCAAATTTCTCTGGAATGTCATCTCAGTGGCCGAGTTGTTGGCGTTTACATTGACAGTGATGGTGTCTAGACTAGACCACTCCGGTTCAGAAATTACCAACCATTTAACATTGTCAAGATTCTTCATTTAAGCCAGTACCTATCTTTTTCGTGATCCTATTTGATTTCGTGGAACGATTCTTTAAGAACGAGGAAATGACAATTCACACGCTGCCCTATTTAAAATGTATTGGGCTGGTTTCCGTGCGTTAAAGTCTCCCATGTAGTGACACAGGCGTGCGAATAAAACTAACCTAAAAACAACGCACGTTTATGTGGGACTTTCTTTCGGCCATCGATGGGGAACAATCGTCTCCCGAGGAGACTATAAACAAGAACTGGAATATTGACAACGTACAGTACCTTGCTGTCATGAAGATGGTCAGACAGTCCGAGAGATGCCGTATAGTTAAGTCTTGAGAGATGCCCTCCTCTCATCCTCAAGCAGCAGATGAAGCACCAAATCTCAAAAGTTAACTAGCATCACATGTTCGAACGCAAAAACACCTTATTTGTAAACGTCCAACGAATACACACTCGCGTATTTGCAAATCAATCAATCTCATTTTTTGAAAATGAAATCACAAAATAAATAAAACTATACTGCTTCCCGAGACGGTCTTGCCGCGCCGGCTGCAGCTAGTGAGCCTCAACAAGGCTCACTAGCTGCAGCCACTGCGTAAAGAAGGTCTTTACCACTGCGCGGTAAAGAGGCTGAGGCGGGTCAGGGGAGGGTAGAAGTAGAAAGTGGAGGAGAGGGGAAATCCACGGCCTCCTGAACTTTGCTGAGGCTAAAACGGAACACTAACGACCGTGGCAAGCAGACGAGTGAGTAATCAAAACATAAACACAGCACCAGCAATATTTGCCGTCAGTGTTAAAACTTTATTATTATTTACTATTATGCCAGGCCACGGGCATAGTCATGGACATGGGCATAGCTGCGAGGGTGACAGTGATAGCCATGAATCTCCTGAAATGGGAATAGAATACAGTTTGTATTCTAAAATTGACATGGAAAATCTCGAGTGCCTAAATGAAGCCATAGAAGGATCAGGAAAAAGTATTTTTAAACCTTGGGAAGAACGTCTTAACTTGGAAAAGGTTTCTACTTTTATTTCTTCTTGTTACCTTGTTAACTTTGTTATTGATGCGGTCGTGCATAGGACATATCATGGTTCCTAACCTCACATAACCGGTGTAAGCTCCTAACAACCGGCTTCCTTCGTTTTCAGTTTGTGGAGAGCGATGCGGACGAAGAGCTTCTATTTAACATACCGTAAGTATCGGCGTTTTTCTTTTTTCTCTCTTTTTTGTTTAATTATTTATTTTTAATTAAAATGTAACTTAGTGAACTGACAAGATCTCACAAATGTTCGTTTTGAAGTTTTACAGGTAATATCAAACTCAAGGGCATTATAATTGTTGGAGGTGAAAGCGAGTCTCATCCATCAAAGATGAGATTGTAAGTGTTTTCCTATTTTTAAGTGTCTCCTTAAGTGCATCTTTTCTAAAATTTTATTTTTGATTAGGTTCAAGAACCGACCAAAGATGACATTTGATGATGTGCATAGTGAACCTGATCAGGAATTTGAGCTGCATAAAGACTCTCAAGGGGTCTTGGAGTATTCTACCAGGTATGTTACTTACGTTACATTTAATGTCATTCAGTATGGCATTGTGGAATCTGTCATTGATGAAGTTCTGAAGTCTAAGTTGAAAGATTTCTGGCTAAGTAAGAATCAGTGTAAATTGGTCATTTTAGACAAACTCAAAGACAGTTTATTGTTTATACTTTTCATATCTAGCAAAGGCATAACTTCTTGACCCTACTCTGTTGATTTAAGGCAGGTATTTTACCCATGATCTTACCGTAGTATTTTTCAGCTCATTGTTGTCCTCTTGTTGACAGGGTTGTGAAATTTTCTTCAGTACATCATTTGTCCATTCATCTTCCAAGTAATTTTGGTAATGATACTACAAGAGTGTACTATATAGGATTACGAGGGGAGTGGACTTCTGCCCACAGACATGGCGTCACCATTTGCATGTATGAGTCAGCACCAAGCATGGCAGATCACAAAAACCCTCTTTCTGATACTGTGTCAAATCAAATAAGCTAGTGTCCCTACACTATCCTAAGTATGAGTATTTTTGTTTTAATGACTTCCTTAAGCCAAGTACAGGTAGATGCCAAAACTGCTGCTTATTCCCTAGAGTCGAAACAAAAAAAAAATATGTTTTTGTGGATTGGTAAGGGAAGTACATTCACATGATTGGTTTTGGACTTGATATGTCATATTTAATGACTAAATACATTTAACACATACATTACTTTTTTTTGTACAAAGATTGAAAATATTATCACAATAAAGTAATTTCATAAATTATGTGGCAATGTCAATTTACGCTGTCCCATAATCTTTTACAACCGGTTCATATTATGAAGCATAGGCCACGCCAATCATGCCAACAAAAATTCTAAAAACAAAAATAATTATTATTTCCAATGCAACTTATAATACTTCCATCACTATCACTCTCCTTAATAGAAGTGATTTTGAAATATCAGAAATTGAAACATTGCTTAGTTGTATTGTAAGAGCTTTTTGAAATTTACTTTTGACATTACCTTAATGAGCCCAGCTTTTCTTACCAGCAGAAATAAGATAGGGGAGGTATGAAGTACAGGACTGATATTACAATTATAATTTTCACGTTTACATCATATTATTGTGGTATTTTCATAGAAGCTACTCTTTATTTTTTGTTAGCTATGGCTATGCAATTGACTTAGATGATATTCAGCGTCTTGGAGAAGGCTCTTTATCGATTTATCTTGGGTAAAAGTTTAATGTTAAAATTAGCTGAGACGAGCGTTCTCGAACTCGGTCATGTTGCCACCTCTCTAAACACAAGTTAGTTTTCTGCATCTACCTCCTTAAAAATGTATAAATATTTGTTAACAAAAATATATTATTGATATCAATGACCTTACAAACACTGTTTATCTAT
>Ga0058701_10004255_pt1 | contig 11578 bp, 10 predicted proteins | sample AgamicOrMae_FD_97039 | JGI IMG/M metagenome (GOLD analysis project Ga0058701, IMG submission 97039) | Agave microbial communities from Guanajuato, Mexico - Or.Ma.e | ecosystem: Host-associated > Plants > Phyllosphere > Phylloplane/Leaf | place: Guanajuato, Mexico | collected 2012-06-04 | reverse complement strand
GCAGCTCGGCCGCCGTCTGGCTGGCCGCCGTCTGGCTGCCAAGCGACACCGCACGAGCTCGCCGCTCGCTCATCTGGCTCGCTGTCCTTGGCCGAGGCGGCCGCAGTCTGGCTGGCCCGCGGCGAGCTAGCGGCGAGCTCATGGCGAGCTTGCCGAGCTTGGGCCTCCCGAAAAGGTCCGAGTGGCTGGCCGCAGTCTGGCTGGCCTGCTTGTTAGTGTGTTTCCAGTGGGCAGCCTCCAGTGGGCGCCATTAGTGGCGCCTCGGCCGCTCGCCAGTCACGCGCCGAGCGGCCGCACGTGCAGCTCGCCGTGGACTAGCTCTGGCAAGAGCTCTGACCAGTCTGGGTGGCCGCCCGCAAGCCAGACACCGCCCCCAGACGTCCGGCTCGCATCATCTTGGTCACTTTTAGTCCCGCTTCGTTGTCGGATTATGGAAATCACTTTGGGCGCCTGCGGGGGCGCAGGAAGTGCGCGCTGGCCGCCCAGCTCGCAGGAGTGGACGCGCGGCACCTAAGCTGCGGCGCAATTGGGCGCCACTGTGAATGGGGGCCACTCTCTCTGGCCACTCGCAAGTCTTGCCACTGGAGCCAGACACATGCAGTGCTCCATTTCCAGGCGGCCAATTGTTTGGCCGTCCAGTGTGGGCCAGCTTGCAGTGCACCAGTTTGGCGACAAGTGTTGTGTGGCGGCCTCAGAGGAGCCAGTCTGTTGAGCACCACTGAGGCTTGCCAGAGTGGCGGCAAGGCGGTGAGAATTGTCAATTTAGCTAATGTTTCGCCGACGTCTAAATTCCGGGATGCATTGGGTGCCCCAATGGCCACGAGGAAGGAGGGGCGGCATTTGTTGAATTGCAGCCTCTTGGCCGCTGCTCCTCGGCGGCCGGAAAGTCCGAGAGACTAACTCGCCTCTCCTTGACAATGGCCACTCTTGGCGCGCCCACCAAAAGCGGAGGAGCTCGCGTGCAAGCGACACAATTGCAACACAATCAGCCTGATGGACGCCCGCCTGCAGCTGCCCTCTGCTCTCTGTCTCTCGATTTTTCGCCCCCTCCTCTCCATTATTTCTCGGCGCGCGCTCGTGCCAAGTGCCGATTGGCCGCCCACTAGCTCACCAGCTAGCTTGCCAAAGAGAGTCCCTCTTTGGCCCCTCCGCAGAGTGTAATTGTCAACGTGGCCCCTTCTCCTTTCGGGCGGCTGATTTATCTCGCCGAACAGTGCGGCCTGACGTCAGCCGACTGTGCATTTGTGGGGCCCAAGATCGTCCGTCTGTATCAAGCGGCCGCCTTGCCACGTGAACGATACCCGCCCTCTGCTGGTCCGCGCGCCCTAATCGAATGATGGCCCCTCGTGAAGCGCCACTCGCGCACTCGATCGAGGCCGAGACATTCGTCATCATCAAGCGCCAGCCACCCTCTCTGGACTTGTGCTCGTCTCTTGAATCGAGCTCGCCCGGCAGAATATCCAGCTAAGGGCGCAACAATGATCACCCGGAAGACAGTCTCTTCCGAAGACAGTCTTCTCGTCGGGAGAGGTCGCCCCATTCGTTCCGGCGCCTCCCAGACTTCCAGAGAGCCCCCAAGGTGCACGCCAAGACCGCCGCTGGACTGCCTGGGCGAACTCGAGAGAGTGGAGGGCGTGAATTGGCGCAAGTGTGAGGGGCCTCTGCGGGAGCTTTGCCGCCACCCTTTGGGCGCGTGCATGCGTGTGAGCGTGGCCGTGTGTGCGTGCCTGAGTGGCCACGACGGGCGGCCAGAGGTGCTCTCTGGTAGTGCTCTAGTTGTGTGTGCTGTTGGGCGCCACTGGCTAGGAAGTACCAGCCAGCCAGCCAGCCACTAGCTCGCCGGGGCGCAGTCGCAGCCGCTGGCCAGCAAAAGGGTTGAACGAGCTGGGCGAGACAAAGGGCGCAGAGGCTCGAGCTCGCTCCAGCGGTTACAAAATTACCACCAGCGCACCGACGGAAGTCTACTTGATTTGGCGGCCCGGATTCCAGCGGGTTGCTCGCTTGGTAAGCTAGCAAGTAAGCAAGTAAGCAAGCGAGCAAGCGAGCGAGCGAGCGAGAGAGCAAGCGAGAGTGCCAGTGAGCAAGTGAGAGTGAGGGATAGAGAGGGAGGCTGCTTGTTTCATTCATTTGGGCGGCCCGAATCCGAGCGAGCTAAACTTTTTGCTCCCTTCTCGAAAGGCGAGCGAGCGAGCCAATTGGCCGCGCAAGGCAACAAAAACTACACACACTCTCAGAGACCAAACAAGAGGGGCGCCACCAGCAGACAGATGCCAGTGGGCCGCTCGTCAGCTGCTAAGCGTTGGCCAAGCGAGAGAGGAAGAGAGACAGAGAGACAGAGAGGAAGAGAGAGAGAAGCACATAGAGAAAGTGTGTGTCTAAATAAGAGTTGAGAATTTATCACCCATTTCGTGTTCGCCCCTCGCCGCTCTTGTTCCTCTCTGGCTCTTGGCTCTTTGCTCGCCCCCTCTGATGAGGCCCACACAACGCGTTTGGCACCCCAACCAGAGCGGCCCAGCGGCAAACTGGAGAGGCAAAAGGAGTGAAAAATAATAACAACTTCCCATCAGATTATTAGATAGTAATAATAGTAATAATAATAATAATAATTCCAGTACATGTGAAGATTTATTTCCAAGCTAAGTGGGCGCATTTGGCCAGCAGAGGCCCGCAAACGCAACAAGATCCACTCCCTTTTTGCACACACAAACTTTTGCTCCAAAACTGGGATGAACTTTCTTCTTTTTGGGCCTCTTTTTTGGCCCATTGTTTGACCAGTCGGACAGGAAGTAGGCATTTTTCCACCAGACACAGTGGCTACAAGCATCAGAGCGGCGAGCGAGCTCCAGTTTGGGCTTGAGTAAAATTTGCACCATTTGTTTCGGCTGGAACATTGGGAAGAAGATTCAAGTTTACAATTGGCCAGCAAGAAGCAAGTGCTGCATGAGGAGAAGCCACTGGGAGCTTGCTGCTCGCATTCCAAGCTGAAGTTGGAGGAAGTCTTGCAGGCAGCGAGCCAGAAACTGCATCAAGCGGCCCCAAAGCAGCTGGCCAAGTAGAGGCAACTCTCGTTACATCGCAAGTGCAGAGCAAGTGAATTGGCCATACAAAACAGTTGAGCAGCGAACAATAGCCAAAGAAGAGGAGACAAGTTTTGGTGGAGAAAAGTTTGGCGGTGGAAAAAGTTGTTGGATAAAAGTTGTTGGAAAAAAAGAGGTAAGAAGTTTGGGGAAAACTTTTCAGCTCAGGCCACTCGTTGGCTGAGCACCATTTGTCAGTGGGCGCCGGTGATGCCGTTCAGTGTGGCTCTCACAGTCTGTGGCTGGCTCTTGTTTACTGGAAACTTTACCACTGGGCAAACTTTGGGCTCGAAATGGGCGCTGCAAGTTTGCCAAAATTGTCGAATAAAATGGCCGCCAGACTGTTGTGGGGGCGCGTGGGCAAAAATGGCCGCAAATCATCAATCAGAATTAATGTATTCGGCACAACAAAGGGCCTCTGGCGCCATTCTGATGCTCCTATTCGTTGGCCATTCCAACGGCCTCCAACTGGCAGCTTTGCACATGCACCGGCTGCAAAAACGGCGGTGTAAAAGTGGCAAAATTTGCTCCTATTTGTTGTCCGCCGTCAATGCTCGCCTCTAGCAAGAAGGCCCATCTCTACTCGCACTGTGGGCCCCCAAAGTGAGCCACGTCCGAGGCGCTGGCAAGCCGCCGAATTGGCGCCCAGCTTGCCGGCGGCTCCTTACGTCTGCCGAGCCTCTGGGCGCCCAGACACCAATCCTTCGGCTCCAAATGGGCAGCTCTTGGCCGTCTCGCCGCCCTCCAAGTGACTGAGGTGAATGCGCCGAAGAGGAGGGCGCCCTAGGCACTAGAGATCGAGTTGAGTGGCTCTTCAACGGAGCCTTGTGTCTGGCGCTTATCTGTTTCACCTCTTTCGCTGGAACACAGAGCTGAGGGCGGAAAAATCAAATGATGCTCCTCGAGCTAGAGGCAAGAGTGGAGGGCTGCCTGGTGGGCTGGAGAACACGGCGATCTGGTGGCCAAGCGAGCGGCCGGCTCATTAGTTTTATGTCTTATCCTCTTAGAGGCTTTGTTTGTGTGGAGCTTGGGGGGCACATTTAGATCGCACGAGCAGGCAGTTTATTTGGAAGCGGCGCGTAGGTGGCCTCTGCTGGGGAATAAAGTGTCCAAGTGTTTGGGGGCGAAAAAGTGAGACGCAGAGAGAGAGAAAGAGAGAGAGGCCCAAGTGAGCGGCGAGGTTCCGGCCTTCCAGAGACTCGAGATAACGACAGTTCAGCGCCGGGCAAATGCGACGGAAACGAGACTAGTAATTAGGGGCCATGTTCGCCCCTATCGTTCGAGCGCGATTGGGCTTGCCGAGCGGCCATTGTTTGTTTGTGCGTTTGTTTGTCGAGGCATTAGAATTGAGCGCCCATCTCCTCGGCTTTTGCCCCTCCGGCTCGTTTAAGTGCCGCCGGTGTTAGCGCCCCCAAGTGGCGGGCCCTCGTCTTCGGTTGCCTCTTTGGCCAGCGAGCCCAGCCAACTAGACCTGAGCAGTCTTAGTGGAAAGGAAACCAAGTTGCCAGGCTGCCTCTAACTTCACGAGTCGTCTGAGCACAAATGGAGCAACAGAAGTGGCTTCTGCCAAATGGGCGCCCCCCGCCTGAAAGGAAGTATTAGTGGCGCCACGTTGAGCCAGCAAGGCAGCGTGGCGCCTCTGCTCGTGCTGTTGCTGCCGAGTGTTTGGGGCGTTTGGGGCGCCCGTTGCGCGAGACTGTCCCCGGCGTCTCGGGCGAGCTTGGCGCCGCTGCTCGTTCGCTTGCGCTTGATCAAGGCCAGAAACAAATGGGCGCCGCTGGACAGGCACTCTTGATGCTGCTAAGCCAAGGAGAATAACAAGTGGACAGCGATGCGTGATAGGTGGAAATCCCTTAGCTCTGGCCTCTGCTTTTCATTCAACGCCGCCGCCGGGCTTTAAGCCATAAACCGGCCCACTGAGCAGCCAGCCCGAGCTAACCGTTCGCCTGTGCTCAGAGGAGCCTCTGTCTGTCCTTCTCTCTCTGTCTGTCTGTGTGTCTGTCTGTCTCTCAGTGTCTCTCAGTTTGCTCCCAAGTGGCGCCGTCCAAGTGGTGGTGGCCGCTGGATGCCTGTGGGGCCAGTCTGCCGTGTCGCCGAGCTCAGCCGAGCGAGCGAGCTTGCCGGCCGCCAAGTCAGCGAAAATCATTATTCCGCCGAGCTTTGCTTGGGGCGCCAGCAGACAGACAAACAAATTCACACATACATGCACACACAGACCTGGTGGGCTTGCTCAACGTTGCTGCTTGTCTGTCGGCGCGTCCAAAGCAGCTTGCAAGTGTGGATGGAGCAGAACCGCTGGCTGGCCAATCGTCTCGCTGGACTCTGTGCGCCTTGCCAAAAGGGGCCGACGACAACTGGGCCAGTTTGGGGCCGCCTGGCTGCAATGCGAATTGTCCCGCAGGAACAATTCACAATTCAATCAAGCTGCCCAGAGCTTTGTTGGTAGAGCAGAGGTCCTCTGTGGGCTGGGTTGCGGCCTCGGAGCAACTCTCGTGCTGATTTTGGCCAACTTGCAGCCCCCTTTAGCGTCCTGGGAGCTTGGCCGATGTGGCAATTGGCTCTGGCGGCCACTTGTCTCGCCAAAAGACCAACAATTTCGCCCCCTTCCAGCTGACCGATGCGTCGCCTTGCTGGGGCGCCGCCCCCTCGCCAAGCGCCTTATCTCGGCGGCCCCAAGGCGGCTTGGCGAGCCCAATTTGGGCCGAGGGGCAGCTCCAACGAGTCCAACGAGCTCCATTGCGGCCAAATTGGTTACACGTGCGCAGTTCGAAGATTGATTGGACGCGCCTCCCGAGTCACAAGTATCGGCTTGCCTCCTTCGTGTTACTGTTTGTGCGCCTTAGTGCAAGTCCAAGTCTTAGTTCAAGCCAGAGCTTGGGCGCCCTCGCGCAGCCTGGCCATCAATTCAATTCCATTACACTTTGTCCTTCGCCAAAACTGCGCCCAAGTCTCCCCGCCTGTTTGGCTCTTCCTCCCGCCAAGCTTCCTGCAGCCATTTGACTTGTCCAATCGCAACGCCATCCATTGGGCATCCTTTGGGTTGGCCAGTTTCACGAGCAAGCTCACTGCACTCGCGTGCACCAATCGCCAACTTGATCATCACTTAAACTCACACACACACAATTGCGGCCCATTTATTTGCTAACCAATACCAAATCAACAGATTCTAGCCAGAGCCCTAAGCCTATTTGTTGTTCTCCTTCTTCGACCCTGATTGCTGGCGCTAGCTCGCCGCAAGCTCGCCCTTTCCGGCAAGCCGACTGGCAGAAAGACTAGCTGGCCCGTCTTGGCGGAGTCGACGATTGATATCACGGCTGGTGGCCGGCGGCGAGCTTCTCTGGGGCCCATTTGGAGCGGCGCAACTTGGCGAGATCGGCTCGAAACGGAATAGAGCTCATCAGTTTCCATCCATCAGCAGGGGCGCTCGCAAGTCAGTGGGGCCGCCAGGGGAGGATTGGGAATGACGCAATTGGCTTCAATTTCCGTTCCAGTAGCAGCGGCAACCTCAAGCGGCCTGCTCAGTATAACTAAGGAGAATTTGTTTGGCCAAAAGATGCGCTCTTGTTGCTGCCGGTCGTGGTCAAATTCGAGCACAAATTCGGCAAATTTCATAACAACTGCAAAAATTACCGCCACCAACGAGTCAATAGGGCAGACAACAACCACTGAGGCAAACAATGAAATGGGCACACAAAGTGGCCCCAAGGCAACAACTGGGGACCAGAGTGGTGGCCAAGGGGGCACAGGAAGTGAGCAAACAAACAAGAGAGTCAAACAAACGGCCACCCAAAGGATATTGGCAATAGTTTTGAAGAGCAGGAGCCAGCAGACGCAAAGTGTCCAGCGGTTGAGTGCTGGTGGTAACAATTCAAAAACTTCGACAGACCAGAAGCAAAACAATAGCGCCCATAATAACAATAACAACGGCAGTAAAAATAATAACCATAACAACAACAATAGTGAAGAGGACGAGGAGGAGAAGAGAAGAATATCTAATTTGAGCCGCCAGACCAATAGGTCGGAGGGGTCCCTGGCGAGCCAGAACAGTTTCAACAGTGGTAAACATGCTTATGCAAACAAGCTAGACTTTTCTCATCAAAAATTGGACACTATTCCAAACTCAATCTATTCCATCAGCAGTTATTTGGAATTCTCATCATCAAACCACAATGGAAATGGACAACACCAGCAGCATAATCATCAACAGCAACAGCAGCAAAATAGTTACAATGCCTCCAAAGAGTTCAATCAATCGTTGAAACAAATAGAAGAGCTGAGCTTGGAGTCGAATAATTTGACCGAATTGCCGCGTTCCCTGTTTGCCCATTTCAAAAATCTCAAACGCCTCCTATTGTCTGACAATGATCTCCAATCGCTCCCCAATGCAATCTCAATGCTGGCCCATCTGGAGCAATTGTTTGCCAGCAAGAATCAACTCAATTCATTGCCAGACGAAATGAAACGCTGCCGTCAATTAGTGTGCTTAGATTTGTCGGTGAATCCGCTTTGCAAACTTCCAGACACAGTGACACAGTTAACCAGATTACAGGAGCTCTATCTGAATGATACGTTCTTGGATTATTTGCCAAATCAAATTGGACGCTTGAGCGAGCTGAAAGTGTTGGAATTGCGCGAGAATGATCTCAAGACGTTGCCCAAATCGATGGCCAGATTGAACAAATTGAGATGCCTCGATTTGGGTCAAAACGAGTTCACCTATTTGCCCGATGTGCTCGCCCAAATGGCCGGTCTAGAGGAGCTCTGGTTCGATTCGAATCAGCTCAAATGTTTGCCAGATTTTCTAGCCAAACTACACCAATTGGAATATCTTGATTGTAGCAAGAATGCGCTCCAATCAATTGAGCCAAACCTTTTCCATCCAAATAGTAAGCTTAAGGACCTGGTTCTGTCATCAAACAATCTGAAACATTTGCCTCCAACTATTTGCGATCTTAGGGAACTTAATTCGCTCAAGGTGGACGACAACGAGATGATTGACCTGCCCAGCGAGCTTGGAAAGTAAGTTAAACTTAGACGAGAGGCAAGAAAAGATTTGAATCGAAATTCATTTGCTATTTTCGGCATGAAGTTCTTGCTGCTTGTCCTTGACTGTTTAAAGAAATCATTTCCCCATTTTTGTATGCATGCTCCCCAGTGATGCAAATATTGACTCATGGTAACAACTTTTTCTCCGCTTTCACAAAACATCGACACATCTTGACTTCCGCATGGACTTGGAACCAATCCAGCTTGAACCAATTGGAGGAACTTGTGATAAGCAACAATAGGATCCAATCGTTGCCACACTCAATTGGGCGTCTGGAGAACCTGAAAATTCTGTTGACAGACGTGAATGCGCTCACCTGGCTGCCCAGCTCGATCGGCCACTGCAAATCAATGCGTATCCTCAATGCAGCTAGCAACAATCTGCTGTCGCTTCCCGAGGAAATAGGCCAATTGAAAGAGATGCGCGTGTTAAATTTGGCCAACAACTACCTGAGACATTTGCCATGCACAATTGCCGATTTGCCCAATTTAACTGCCTTATGGTTGAACGATAACCAGAAGAAACCGCTCATTGTGCTCGAATTGGAGAGGGACGAGAAAAGCCAAGGCCAAGTGCTCACCTGCTTCTTCTTCCCGCAGACTGGGCCCATTTTTGGGCCAGTCAGTCCGGCGGCAGCGGCTGCCTTGCTTGCCCAGCAACAACAATTGCAACAACAACTCCAACTACAGGCCAACAACGGTGGCCAACAGGCCCCCAAGCCGGCCACCCAGCCGCTGCAACTGGTCACCCTTGGGGTCCACAAGCAGCAGCAGCAGCAACAGTACCAGCAGCAGCGAGAGATGGTGGCCGTTGACCAATATGCCAGCGGGCGCCCCTCACAGCTCACCACCAGGAGCGGCAGCCATCTGGTGGACGAGGACGAGGATGAGGAGGGATCTCGGCTGGACCTGCTGGAGACCAGCAACACTCTGGACAAGAGCCAGCTCTTCAACGCTCTGGGGGGCCAGCAGCAGCAGCAAGTGCAGCAAGCTCGACCTCCTCTCATCAAGCAGCAGGCCGCCTTTGTCGACGGGCCAGCCGCACTGAGTGGCACCGAGTGGAAGTGAAATAAAAGCTAGTCACCAAATCACAGTGGACCCATCGAGTCTTCTCTCCCCTGACTCAGTCCCAGTTGGTCTTGGCCGATCAGCGACACCTCAATCAACTGGGTGCCTCTCGTGCCAAGACTCATTTCGTCGGCTCCGCTCGTCTCGTCCAGCTCGTTGGGCCAACCATTGGCTGACCTCCTAAAAGTGGGGTCAGCTGAGCCTCCACTCAGACCGAGACGCTGCACTATGGCGTGCAAGGGGCCCTCTTTGAGCGAGTCCAAAGACCTGGGGGTGACCAAATATCCACTTGCCAGGCCGAGCAGGAAGATGATCAGCAAGCTAAAGGTGCGCAAGAAGATCATTTTCACCTTCGATCTTCTACTAGATGCACTTTTGTATCTCTTTGGGCTCCGTTGCTCGTCAACTTTCCTCCAGTTTGGCCTCAAATGTGGATCCATCTGGATGGATTCGTGCGGCTCAAAATGCCAATAGCTGGCCAGACCATGTGGCTCGTAATCGACCAGTTTCTCCGAATTACCAGCGGACTTTTTGTCAATCTCTTTCGCCTCAATCAAACTGAGAGAATTGAAGATGCAATAGTTGATCGTTTGGGCCGGATTTGCGATCGATTTTGTCTGGATGAAATCAAACGACTTGCACAAAACGTCCCCATATACATCTCCACTCTCAACCTCAGCCTCTCCTGCTGCTCCATTGTCAGTGTGAAAATTTCTCACGAATTCCACCTCCTGCAAAAAACAAACCCGAGCACAACGCTCGGGCTCCTGCACATATGCATAGGCCTGTCTCAGGGAGTTGCTTGTCGGCGGGCCACTTTCAGGCAGCTTCAATCTAACGTTTGGCTGCCGCCTGTAAAGTGAGCTATAAACTAATTCATAGGTGTCGAAGGGCTCCCTCGGGAGTTGGTGCTCGTTGGGGCCCTCGTTTGGCTCGCGTGCAATGTTTGGCGAGCCCATAGTGGCCTCACTTCCGTAAGCACACAATCCACCAAGCTCAGCGCCCAGACTGTTCAGTTTTCCCACGAGCTTTGGGGGAGCCGATTCCAAACGTTGGGCGTCGAAAAATATAAACATCGAACACCAGCTGTCGGTCGTCCTCTCTCGTCCATCACTGTCCTTCTCGGCTAAACTCTGTCCAGAATTTCCACTCTCAGTCGTGGAGCTGTTCTGCCCTCCTGAGGGTTTAACTTTCCTCGGAAATTCCGCGTCCTCAAGATATTTCCTGTTGTTGCCCAAACACAACTCGGCACACTCCTCCAAATCGGCCACTCCTTTCAGTTTATCGGACCCTTCCAAACCATCGAGATAGCCTTGCACGAAGTCCGTCCGCGAGGACGACCGTCTGAACATTTGCAGAGCATGCTTAGCTCGTGTTTGACATCTTCGGTTCACCTTGAAGTGAACCTTCTGCTCCTCGTTATCATCGTCCCGATAATCGAGCGAAATTGTATCATTCTCTTTGGTCTTGGTGCTCAATTTGATAGCTAGCCAACTTTTCAGGTTCGCTCTCAGTTTGTAGCTTCGTAGATCTACACTGGACAACAGACAATCAACCTTATTCGAGCTCAGCCTCGAGCTAGAATAATCGGCGCCTTTCTGCATGCAGATTGAGTAGGAGCGACACTTAAGATCCATCAGACAGGCCAGCTTGCATTCATCAATCTGTGTTGCCTCACTCGATTCCACGAGACGTGCAGAACTGTCCTCGGCGGCAACCCACCAGGAATCCAAACTCAAGGGCAGCCTCCAAACAAGTGGCCCCCACTCCACCAGACCTAGACCGTCGAAGTTGACCGTTATTGTTGCTGATCCACTCTGAGAGTCTGTCTTGGTCATCCTTGACTTTTGGAACCAGTTCTTGTTGTGGAGCTCCAACTGGGTAACTGTGAACTGCAAATCGAGATGATCTTTTGCATCGCCAACGTGCCTAGAGCCTTCGTATATTTGATTGAGCTTGGCCAGGGCGAGCTCGTCGTTTAGCTTGAGAGGCAAGTCGATTGGTTTGGACTTGAGCAAGTTGTACACCTGCGGCCAAGGATTAGTCTGGGCCAAGACTTCCGATTCGGCATAGAAATCCAATTCTAGTATTTCGCATGGTAGCGAGTCGCCGAAATGGAAGGACTCGCTCTTCAGGGATGAATTGTGAGCAGGCTTATCTTTGTGCCCAATATTAGGTGAACGTCTGGCCCCAGTGTCAATGATACACAGGTTGTGGCAGTAAGAGAAGATCACTGTCGTTTGCGAGAATTCGGTCAGATCCTGTGGCTTGGTGGCCATTTCGAGTGAGAGTTTCACGGCTCGCCAGAAGCAAGCGTGGAAACTTTTCGCTCCCTGTTCAGGCCCCTTAACGCCGGTCCAAATTCCTGTCCCCACACTTTTGGGGTG
>Ga0058701_10004254_pt1 | contig 11578 bp, 10 predicted proteins | sample AgamicOrMae_FD_97039 | JGI IMG/M metagenome (GOLD analysis project Ga0058701, IMG submission 97039) | Agave microbial communities from Guanajuato, Mexico - Or.Ma.e | ecosystem: Host-associated > Plants > Phyllosphere > Phylloplane/Leaf | place: Guanajuato, Mexico | collected 2012-06-04 | reverse complement strand
GACTTCGACACTCCCATCGGATTACCGCTCAGCTCAGGCCCGTGTCCTTAGCGGTATCCATAAGCTCGAGTGCTACCTTAAATCGCCCGGCAGAGCACCTCAGGAAACCTCCCGCGTAGCTTGCCAAATGCAGGTCGCGAGCTGACAATGAGCAAATATACCGCCGCAGTGTCGCGATGAGCGGGGAATCTTTGGAAGTCCAACATTCTAGAGTCGGGACGCTTCTTAAATATTTTTCAGCACTAACAAAGTAGCTTCAAATGTGATGTAAGTAAAAGCGATACATACTTGCTAATTTATGGTTATGATTAGCATGTATATGCTAAATATCATATATATACTAACTATAGTTCATTTGAAAATAGTATTTTATTCACAAAATAAAACTAAGTCAACGATCCTTTTTTGGAATATACAGAAAAAAACAAGGTGTATAAGAGTGGGAGCGGTAGTGCGTTCATACCTAATATTGCGCTGTTATATTGTGTGATTTTCGCATTTGATTTGTTCCCTCCATGATTGCATTGTAGTCGAAGATATTGTTTCGACCATAGAATTTCGATGATGAGGCAGAGTTGCGTTTGACAAAACAGTATTTATGCCATTTGGATTTGACTTTACTATTTTATGTCCAAAGCGCGCGTGATAAACGACCTATTGCGTGAATCGATGAAACTCATTCAAATGCCAGCGGTTTGGGGGAAAAATAATACTTGTCTCTGAATGAATGTTCCGACTTTGCACTTAACGAAAGTGCAATCGACATTCTGATGATCAGTGCTGTAAATTGGAAGGGCTAGTAACATGGTGGAAAAGTAGTTTGGTAACCTAACTGAAGTGAGGGTATGGGCAAAACTAATTGTTAGACGGAATAATTGTAGCCGAAGGAAGGGGTACCTCTGCATCGTTCCCTTACCACATCCTGACTCGAGTTAAAGTGTTGTCAGTTCCACTGACATGGCCGGAGAATGTCCGAGTCAATGAGGCTATACTTCGTGGTTGAAGACTCACGCTGTAAGTCAGTGTCCCGATCAGGAATCGCAATCTTCTAGTTAGAATTATCTACGTAAAATTGCAGATCAGCTCGGGAAATCTCACCTGAAAGCACAAGACGAAAACAATTAGGAGAAAATCAAAGATCCACAATAAAATGTATACTGGACATCCACCTGTTTGGAAATTAGAACGTAGTTTTAGTATATGTTAGTCACTTTTGTCTTTTCAATTCAAGTTCAGCAAGGTTTTGATTGCACAGGAATTAAATGTTTTTGGTAAATGCAATTCTAGGACGTTCTTTGGAGTCATTTCCCGTAGCAAGTAGTTGTAACGATGAAGTGCAAATCGCTCTGTCATTTCATTAACTCTTCTCTTAAGCTTCTTCTAAGAGTATAACACTAATTCTACGGAAATAATGCTTCTAATTTGGAGGGAATAGTTATCGCTACGTGCCAGGCTTCGGCAAGCTTACTTTAAGCCCAACACTTTCTATGATTCCGCCAATGTTGCTGTATCGCACCGATCTCGTCCCGTTTTCAGAAATTCGTTTATCACTTTTGAATGATACTGAAGATTAAATAGACAGAGTATAGCCTTGTTTCAGAGTTAAAACTACCGCGGCCTTCATGGGAGGCGCACTTAACACTCGGCAGCCTTCCGGAATGGGTGATTTCCTCCCCTTTGTTTCATTCCAGCCCTAAAATCCTTCTTCCGATTGTTGAGGATCTCTTGGACGATAAAGTCGAACAGAGCGCTGAATTTGTTTCGTGTGATTTGCTGAAAATGCTGGTTTTGTCCGAAAAACTATTAATTTACAAAGACAACCTTTATGTGGGAGGTGCCATTTCGGTGACCACTCGCTCTTATTGACGTATTCACTTCAAAGGATCACTGCTAAATTTCTTCATAATACAGAAGTTTTTGAATATCTGATCGCCCTTCGGCGTTGGTGGGTGCCGCCCTTCCCGGGGAAAATATTTTCCTCTAAAAATAATGTATTGTTAGGGTTTTTATCCCAGGACACATTCAGCGTCGTTCCCACGTCGATGAGGATGTACAAAGTACACATAAAATCAGTTTTATTTCTTGAATAGCCCTAAGTTAATATGTCGGAGAGATGCATTATGTCATACAATCAGTCGGCTCCACCCCCCTCTCCGTTTTTTGTTTTTATTTGTTTTAGAAATTCAGAACAAACCTTAGGCCAGACACAGGTAACATGCAAATTAAGAAAAGCTCCAGAACGTACGTTGAAAATTTACGAAGATCATGTAGAAGTAATTTTTAACTCCTAAAGTAATTTTAACTGCTAAACTTTGGATGATAAGAAATATACCCCCGATTTGAATAATGCATATTTCAAGAACGCATCTTTAGTCTGAAATACATTTAAAAAATGATATCCTGAAAGATGAAAAAAGTTCGACTTCAGGCCAAATAGTACTACCTGACCCGCGTTACAGCTTGGGAAACTTTGTTTATTAGTACAGTAAGTACTCCTTAATTAAAAGCGATACCAAGACATTAATGGGCGAAAAAATCATGTAAGAAAAAATGGACGTCATCTATTTGAAAGAGTTTTAGCAAAAAAATTATCTTGGGGCAACATCCTAATGTAGTAAAGTATATGATTCGGCGAGGAGACCGTGCAGTTGGTAACTTTCGTCGTCAAGATCTATAACGGCTGAGACCAACCCTCTCAAAAATAATCACGGAAAGTTGGACGAAAGTGTTAAACTCAAATCAAAATGGGAGAATAACAGAAGGCTCTTGTTTTGCGGATAAAGTCCAGCTAATTTTGCCAAGCACTGCGGCCATTTTAGCCAACATTTTAGGACGTCTCTGAGCGGGAGAAAAAAAAGTTTTTATAAAGTTTAACCCTGGCTCTTTTGTTCATAAACAAGGACAGCTATGATGGCAAGTTTGAGGCAGCAGTTTCCAGTCATCCAGATATCCTTTAGGCACAAATGGGTTAAGAGCTCTGGAAAGAAAGGAGGTCTACGAGTTGGCCGGGAATATCCATCGGGAGGTCCGAAAAGTATTGGGAACAGATAGAGAGCTGTGAGCTTTGCACTTGAACATGCACGTGGCCCAAGCAAGTGCTGACTACTGAAAAGTAGCTGCACTTGCGAGCAGGATGTGTAGACAACTTAAGAGACGATTCGCGCAAAACCGTCTGAACTGCTGGCAGATGTCGAGGAACTTATACGTCTGGTAGACAAGTTTCTCTGGCTCTCAAGACGTGCTGTCCGCGTTGTCGGTTATTCAAGCGAAGTATAATTGGGGTCAGATGATTCTACAACTTGTGTGCTTGAAGCTCTATGTACAGCAGTTCACTGTCTCCAAGTTAGCACGAGGGCTATCGTGAAAACGTACTCCTCAGATACAAAATACGTTATAAGGTTTGGTAATATTCTATTTTGGTCTTGGTTGATCCTACGAAACCCCACAGATATTATGCAATGCCGGTTTCCTAAATGCGGTATGCTTTCAGAGTCGGGTCGCTCCGATCACATAAAACGGTCAATGATAAAAGAGACCGTTTAGGGATATGGTGGCTTTGAGGGCACGCCCGTAAAGGCGCCGAATGGCGTCAAAATCCAACAACTCTGCGGCCTTGGGGGTAATGGATGTAGCGAAGAAGGTGACAGAGCTATCAGAGTCAGGTGAGGGGGCAATGCATGGGAAGTGTCATACAGCCCCTTCACAGCAATACTTAAAAAAAAGGACCACCATCAAATGACAAAGGTCAAGGGCGATTCATGGGAAAGGATGACATAAGAGCACGCGTGACTCCACCTGGCCTCAAATTTCTCAAAATACTGGAGGGGCTTGGTAAGGACGCAGAATGCTCAAGAGAGACGGTGGAGACCTACCCAGCAATGATTATGGTGCCAATTCACATCTAACTTGCGCAACCGAGCAACATTATGAGTCTTCATTGAAATGACGTAACATGAGGAACCGAAAAAAAAAGCACCGCACAGATATATACGGCATTAGAAACAAATGCAGGTGGTTACGGAGGATTTAATTGAAGTCCATTATTGTGACATGGACCATTTAATGCGAAAGCCCCAAATATTACAGAAAAAATTCTATGGCACCGAAAAATAACACAAATAAATAACAACTTTGCAAATATACAAACACGACTCTAGTTCTTGAGAACGCGTTCTCGGTGAAGACTGCTTGACCGCGGTCAAGCAGACTTCAGAAATAAGATAATGAAATATGTAAGCATGAGCCGATCTGCAAACACGCGATCAAAGAACGCCGTGGGTGTAGGAACCCGTAGAAAATGTCAGTGGAGCAGGCATCGTGTGGAATGTCATCAAAACGTGCATGTGATTGCGTTCTGTTAAGTGAATAAACAGAAAGAGAGGCAAGTGCCATTGACCATCCCTGGTCCCCTCTGGTTTCGCTCCGTGCTCCATCACACATCATACGTTTTTGTTTGATGCGTGCAACTGCGTGGGGCCGCTCAAGTGTTTAGATACGAGGAAAAGGTGTGGTTTGACCTGCAAGCAAGGTGCGCGCGAGGTTTGAATGATGCTGCTCGTGATATCATCCGTGCGTTTACTATTCCGAATGATAGAGTGAAGGCTTCTTAACGCAACCAACTTGAATTGGGTCCAATTTTTGAGTCACTTAATTAAAAAGATATTTATTCGATCACACTCATTTTGCTTTTGCGAAGATCTCACTTCGTCATCAGGCAACACATTGCTCGGAATTTTCCGTACTTTACAAGAAGAATCGATAATACAGTAGCGGCAAAGTGTTTTACGGCGCAACTTCTTGGCGTGTATTGGAGTGAAGCTGTTGCTGAAAAAGTTGGAACAAGGAGTGCGAAACGGAAACTGGCCTTGTATGCAGGAGAGTGATCTTAGGGTTTCCGTGTCGTAAAAGTTGCCAAAGAAGCAGCAGCTAGCGGAATACCATTGTACCTGAAGAGAAGAGGGGTATCACAGCCCACTGCTACGACAAAAGCCCAGACCTTCTTTAAAAGTAGAATCAAAACGTATACGCTATAAAGTTGTATGAAGAAACATTCGCTGGAAGAAACGGAAGAGGATTTGGGGAACTACAATGATTGGTGCCCGGCTGTGTGGCAGGCAAAGGGCTGTAAGCAAAGTTTGCACGCTTCCTTTTTGAAGGTCACGGATTGTTCGATGAGTGCCACTTGCAAACACACTGTTTGATCCAAAAGCTACTTTCAACGATCCAAAAGTGTAAAAAGATTGCCAGTCGTTCCCGTCGAACAAACACAGCTATTCTGAAAGGCTGGTAACAGAATCTAGGAATACTTTAAGATAATGGAAACTGGGGCTTGAGTGGTGTTTACCCTTCTGGGCAGGGAACGTTGGGGTTAGGGTTACGCTGACATCAGGCCTTAATGAATTAGAACAGAGTTTCAAACGTTACAGCGATCTGTTTCAAGTTTCACTTTAGGGGTTGCTTACGTCAAGTCAAGCCATGCCTTAGTCGTTCGCACCCTCGTTGGAGACTTGATCAATGAGCTCCCCTTGTCACCGTCTTTAAAACTGTAGAGCGCAATTGGTCACGGCTTTCTTAATGATAAGAAAATACTTTGTAAAACCGCAGGACTAACTTGAGGGTGAAGGCCACCCATTCGAAAGGCAAACTTTGATTTGGGGATGAACGCGAATCCCTCATCTATTGTCAATTCCCTGCTGCTTGACCGGCACGTCCCCGTCCCATAGACTAGAGGGTGCGGAGAGGCGAGGGCTGACAGCTACTCCGGCGGTATTAATGAAAATGCACCCCGAAATGCAATGCCGCACGGAAGGCCCTCTCCCCATATCTGCCCTGTGGAATGCGCGCATCATTCCTATAAGAACACCGTATACAATTCTTAACGATGTTGCCTCCGCGTTAACGTAACGATCGTTTACGCCAATAAGAATTCGTTCCATTGCGGATTTCACCGCAATATCCACATCCACCCTCCCAATCTTGTAGATTACTTCTTGCTGAAAATGACGCAATCGTTCCAACGATTTTGCCGGGTACTTACACATAAGGACAGCTTATAAATCGTTACCCTTCACCCACGCTTTTCAGTAACTTTTAAACCCTTTCCTGGAGGATAAGAAGAGACGGTTTAGGGTTGCAATGAAAGTATACCTGCTCTTTAATCACCACCAGGGGAGGGTTTCGTCAGCGGCTAACTTGGGATGCGAGGTTCGCCACTTCATGGAGCTCCCTATAGACGACGACAGCAGCCAGAACTCGACGTCAAAATTGTGTTGAAACCAAGAACAACGTCACCATGTTCCGCCGACCACAATGGCCAACGTGTGACAACTCAAACCAGCGATACAAGTAGACTGATATAATGGGCAGCAGTGCAGGCCAGGCCCCGAACATTCGGTAAATCATACTGTCCGCCTCCCTATGATGAATACATACGTGCATACATCACTAGATTGATGCAATTTGAAACTGCTGCTATCACTCCAAACTCCATCTGAGCCGAACAGGGCCACAATCTTGCCAAGATCAATTTGTTTTACAAATGAGTGTCAAAAGTAATATGGAATACAAAGGTGACAATATAGCGGAGTTATTATCCGCCGGTCTGCTGGGACTAGCAACAACTAATGGCGGAATGATTGTAAGCACATATAGAACTTCGAACGGATGATGTCGGGGTGCAATCTCAATTATAACGAGGGCATTCAGGTGCAAGAGAGCTCAACTCGGTTTTGAATGTGGTATTTTTTGACTGATTACAACACAAAACGTTCAGCTGCTTACGTAACCTACATCCCGTCCAACCATTCAGTTTCATCAGTGCTGGTAATCCAGAAGCTTGACAAATCGATTTTATGTAAGCACTTTGGAGTGATGGGAGATGTTGTTGAGAATGGGGTTGGGCACACCATTACGCTGGTATTCTTAGAAGGGCATTTACCATCATAGATATCTCGGTATTTCCAAATGAAGACCATATGCCTTGTAAAACGTAACGTAGCATTAGAATGATCATCCTAAACGATAGAAGAATATTCCCTAGGAAATTAATAAAAACAAGGGGTAACATCTTGCTGGAAATCTGTACACCGGATAAGAGGATATCAAGGATATCAGCCGGATATAAGAGGTATAATAAACGGATATCAAGAGAAAATTGACCGAATTTCTTCTAAATATCTAACGGATATCGGCAGAATATTAAAAAATATCAGCTTGATATACCTAAATATTATAAGCCAGATATCCGTGGACAATGATCAGAAGAGGAAAAAAAAACTTGAAAATTGCTGAAAACAGCCATGTTGCGACCGAATCCAACAGCCGGATATCAAGGCCTTTTGTACATCGGATATCATGAAATGTTACCCCTTGAATAAAAATCAACGCAAAGTTTTGAAAGACTACGTCACGTTCGTCACACGCTTGTGGAAGAATATAGTGGACCTGTATCGTTAAACGACGGCATCAGGAAGCCAAATCAACGAGGAGTGAAATCGCAGTCAGGATTTGCGAGCTATGCCCAAAACGCCATCAGGCTAAATCTCTTACGCGACAAAGGCAAATTATTTACTATTGCCTCATAAGTAATTAGTGGCCATTCCTGGTGATAATGCAGCAAAGTGCAGCTTCGTCTCTGGGCACTCCGCAACCATTAAGCGAGGGGCTTTGGCCTTAAATGTGACTGTGTTACTATTTACTTCTTAGGAAGGATTTGGTGCAAAGCTTAGTAGACGTTTGGCGAAGCTTTTTGCATAATTTTGTTTGAGAGCGATGCAGTTAGAGTTAACAACTTAAAGGCAATAAGAGAGAAACGGAACAGGTGCCATGAAAGCGCGCTAAAGGGATGAAAGGGCTACTGGACCTCAGCAAAGGGGAGAGACTCGCCGCGTCGGAGCGGGTGTATCTAAACAATTTTCAAAGCCGATTTTGCGGTGTGCATCCTCGTTGAAAATGGACGGTGTTTATGGGTAACAATTGAGCTCCTTTGATTATCAACATTCAAGTTGTAACAAAAGGCTCATAGCAAAGGGCACCCCTATTGTTGGAAATAGGGAAACTATCATGGTAAGTCCGTTGGGGTGATTGGGTAATTGGGCGTGGAACAATATAAAAAAAAAGAAATGCCTATAAAAAAAGTGACATTCTTTCATGTAGTTTCTCGTTGTTAAACGCGCTTGGCCATCGCAATGGTAATACCACTGTCAATGGTAATACCACCCACTGTAACCAATAGGTGGATTTTAGAAAAAGAGGTGCTAGCGCCTCCGAAAAAGATCAATAGAAAATTATAAAACAAAAACAATGTTCCTGATCCTAGAGCAGGTGGATTTATGAGGAAAACATCAATAAAATGTCAAACTGGAGAAATCTATGGAGGTTTAATTTATGGGATTATGTCTGAGAATCAGTAAAGTGTCCGTGGCAGCTTGTGATGTAATACGATCTAGTGAAGGACTTACCTCTTAAGCATTTTCTCTTGGCATTAAAAAAAAAAGGAGCAAATAAGTGGTTACGGACCAGGTTTAAAGTTTAAGGCCCCGTGTTTGTTTAAAGCATGTTAAAAAATACAATGTTTCATTTTGAGAAGACGTTCCGCTTCTCAGCAACCTCATTGTTGATCAAGAGACCAAGAAATTACATATCTTTCACCAGTTCATCCTATCTACCGCTTTCGGTACCGTTCGCCAATATTTACGTACGTCGAGTACCTACATAAAAAAGACTATCCTCTTGCAGTGTAAAAGATCTCAGAGTTTGAAAAACCGCCGTTGACCTCTTGCCAGTATAATGACGGACTCAAGTTCCTGAAACTCTGCCAAATCTTTTCGATAAACCGCTCATAGTTCTTAACCCCTTTATCACATAATCCCCTCTCAAAAATCGACTCAAAACTTCTGAGTATACTCCTGAGCACTATCGCGTAGAGCTCTTTCCAGAACACCTATTAAACTACCATTACAGCTTGAAACAACCTTTTTTTTAATGTGAGGAAAAGCGCTTAATTGTGCATCAGGAGATTCTCGTTTTACCACGAGGGTATTTCTGTTACTACGACTAAAGTATGAGTTAAGCAACCGAGGGGAGTGGGTATGTAGATCGGAGTAAAAGTTCTATCAGTTGTGATACAAATGACTGGGTACTTTTTCCTATGTAATAAATATTACCCTATGGATTCCCCCTTCAGTAATTAATCAACCCTTAGTTGAGTTAGTTGGACACCACTTTCATTCCCTTCATCGACATACACACCCAACTGACTAATTTTTAGTAGGCCTAACAACGGAACGAACAAAAGATAACGCACAGGTTTCAAACCGAATGGAGTGTCACTTTAGAATTTCGAACGCTTTCACCGCACGTAAATATCTCATCCCTCCCTTTGTTAACTCAGGACACTCTAGTGAGAATGGCCGCATCCTGTTTTTAGCCCAGCAAGCCTTTCTAAATTAGTTGTTGGAGATAATTTGCGTATGAAGTTGCAGGCACCCCACGCCACGTCCATGCAGAGCATCCTCATCAAAACCTTCCCCGATCATCCTGGCATAACTGATGCCCATTAAAAAACATGAAAAATAACCCTCCCTCTTTGAGAGCAGGAATTTTCGCGCGCAAATCCGATTTCAATGGCAAGCATTCAACTCGACTGTAACTTTCTATTAAGATATTGCTCAATCTCCATACTGCAAGTCTATAAATAAATCAGAGATTGCGTGTAATGCTATTACAGGGGAAAAGGAGAGTGGAAAGGGGCGAGGGATTGATTTTAAACCCAACCTTGAGCTAAAGCCGCGCATTACAAAGCCCCTCCACCCATGCCAGTTAGCGTAGTGTGTTCGGTACTCCAGCCTGAGCGCTGTCCCTACTCCTCTCCCAACCACAAAGCCTCGTTAACATAAATTAACACGCCTGATCAAGGCTGATTCCCGATACACAACTGACCAATCTGTTAGCCGCGATCGTCCGACGACCAACATTGATGGTACTCATACCTCAAACCGTAATTAATGCTCGGCCGAGTCGAGGCCCCGCGCCACCTTTAGAGCGAAGCGGTGGATGTTGGTACCGCTCCAAGTGAAATACTTCGACTCTTTTGTTTGTTCTCCCGCACTTTAATTTTGGCTGAGATTCCCAGAAAAGAATTTAAGTCTTTGTCATTTAAAGATGGAGTAACAACATGGAACACACGGTAGTCACTTTGTGCACAACCTTACTTCCGTCCCTCGACACATTTCACAATCGATATTCTGTCGGAAAGGTTCGAAGTAAGTCCCAAAGTTCAGGTTTTAATATCCCTTCACTTAGGACTGTAAAATCTCACGAAGGGGAATAAGTTACAGCAGCAAATGGGTAAGACATCGCCAAAACAGTAACAAAATGATGCATGCATACTTTGGGTTGATAGTATCTCTTCTCATATCATACCGAATTTTGTCGTGAAATTTGCATTATTGCTGTAAAGAGAAAGGTTCAAAGTCAATCCGGAAATCCAGGTTTTAATGTCCCATGCCTGTAACCACACAAATTGCTGTTACAACAACTCTTAAAATCGGACAAAAAAAATGCACAACGGAATGAAGTAGAAACAGGAATGAAGGGTAGCTCAGCAATACTACAGGTATAACACCCAAAAAAATCATAAAAGTATCAAAAAAAGCCCGGAAAAGGAGTTTCCCCGGAAAGTTCGTTAGACACCCTGGTTAGTAAGTATAAGGTATAAGAATGAAAAACGTTTTTAAAACAAAAATGATCGGTTATGGACAGAACGGACGAGTGTTACATGTAACAACCGTAATAATACTCATTCCTATTGGAGGCAAGAGGCAATATACAAGGACCACTTTTTGCTCATTTAAACCAAAGCAACTTACCTATAGGATGCGACATTTTTTCATGTTGTTTATAATGGATTGTCTAGGATGGGAAGAATAGCAGTAAATTTAAGGGCTTTTCTTGCTTTTGTAACAAGACGCAAAGAGCAGGGCCACGCCCTCGCAAAAAAAATACTCCTTTTATACCTATGTAACCGAATGTTTCTCTGGATATTTTGATCTAGCATCGACTCCTGCAGGGACCCTTTCCGTAGCAAGGCAACATTGAATGTACCCACAAGTCATGGAAGCCATGTTGTCGGGCCTGCACAGTCGTTGATTTGGTACGATCGTTGAAAGAACCAGGTTTTGTTCTTGTTGCGTAGTTTCCAGAATGACGCTACCAAGGTGTCTTGGCTTGGTGGTCAGCGTGTCCGCCCGTCAATCTCGCGATGCGGGTTCGATTCTAACCCCCGGTGCGTTTTTCTTTCTCTCTTTCACCGAGGCGTCGTCACTAAAGAACAGCTCCGAGCACCGCTTACGAACGTTTTCTCGGTGGCCGAGTGGTTAGCGTTGCTACGTTGACAGTGTTGATTGGGGTTCGCGGCTCAAATCCAACCGCGATTTAGTGCCGCGGGCAGCCTCATAAAACCCGCGAGGGATCATTGGAATCTGGCCGGATAGGTAACACCTCGACAGCCGCGAAGCCGCTGAGAAGACATACCCAGCCTCACTCTGACGAACAACACGTCAGGAGGTAGCGCCTGGAT
>Ga0058701_10004253_pt1 | contig 11579 bp, 3 predicted proteins | sample AgamicOrMae_FD_97039 | JGI IMG/M metagenome (GOLD analysis project Ga0058701, IMG submission 97039) | Agave microbial communities from Guanajuato, Mexico - Or.Ma.e | ecosystem: Host-associated > Plants > Phyllosphere > Phylloplane/Leaf | place: Guanajuato, Mexico | collected 2012-06-04 | reverse complement strand
TGATTAACCATATCAATGGAGAGCTCTCGACGAGATCTTTTCATTAATATGGTTGTTAATACGTTTATCTGAAAAAAAACGCTTCTCCTTTGTTTCACCTTCATACCCAAAGCAGGTATAGTACTACCTAAAACAGGGGTTAGTTCTGTGTGCTTGGCTTGGCAATAAAAAGTACCCAGTACAATAGATAGAAAATGCAGTGAACCCAAACACGCAGAGCACTTTAAAAACTGTTGTTCTTTCAAATGAAAGTCCAATAATTATCAATACCTCAACTCGGAAGAATTTGCAATTACCTATCAATATTATGGAAACGTGAAAACTTCAATAAAAATAGCGAAATAAAACATGATTTTCCAAGATCGGAAGAATTTATTTGGACTGCTATCTTGACGAGTTAAGGCGCAAGGTTTAACATAATGTACTTTGTAGCTTGTGGAGCGAGCAGGTGATTGCACACCTGCTGGTTGTGAAAGCGCCGTTTTACTAGGAGCTTAAAACGGCTCTCCTCGCTATCAATAACGAAAGTAAAAGTTGAAAATTAAATTAGGTCGTCGCTATTCACTCTATTCTTCTTCTAGCAAGCCAGACATCCAACCTCACCTGAACCAACCTGACCCAATCAGAATCTGTCATGATTTATCCTAACCGCTCACAAGATAACGCAATTTAACGTAATCTCATTTCACCCGCGTTTAAGTTAAGCGTTGTCGATTAAATGCATTGATTTTTTTGTGCGAAATGTATGTACAGTGTATCGTGTACCGACTACTGGAACTTACTTTTAAAAAGCAAGAACGCTCTTAACCCGCAACTTTTAAAGGAGCAACTCACACTAAATTTTTAACGTTGCATTTTCAGCCTTTCGGTTCAACCCCTACGACGTTAAGCCGAGCGGAGCGATAGCGGAGCGAGACACAAGCCAAGTAACCTAACCTAACTTAACATAGGGCTACCCAATTAAACAGTCGCCAAGTCTGATGCCGCTTAGGGCCGCCGAGAAGTAAGCGGCATCAGGCTTGGCGACAGCCGAGCGGAGCAATAGCGAAGCGAGGCATAAGTGACTAACTAATCTTGCTAATCTTGGTCATAATAGGTTAAGTTAGGTTAGATGCCTCTTGCTTCGCTTCGCTGTCGCTCAGCTTGATTTGACGACGGAAGGTTGAACCAAAAGGTTAAAATTGCCCCCTTAAAAATTAGAGTGCAGTATATCTCACATTAACTCGAGTAGGGAATCAGTGTGCAAGTATAGTTTTTCCTGGTATAGTTAGTAATAACAATTTTAAGATTTGTTGTGAAATCTGTTGTCACTTTCTAAGAATAAACTATCAAGCAATACCGCACGCTGTGTATTTGTAGCAAATCCGAAAAAAATGTAGGCAACACGCCTTACACGAGAGTAAAGCCATTGCCTATCCCTCTGACTGTAGGCGTCTTCCGCGATTTCGGTCGCGTCTGTCCGTATGCTTGCTCACACGAGTCGTCTGACTGGACAAGGAAACACGGAGTGACATTCTGTCTCCCTTTATTTAGCTCTCTTTGAGAGAGACGATGAAACTAAAAGAAATGTATGCCGTGCGAAACTTGTGACCCCTTCCACGATCCATCGTTTTGACTCTCGATCATCGTCCATACGGAGTGCATTAAAGATTTATAGGGATCTTGCAAGTGAAAGCATTTCCATGAATTTCGTTACTCTTTTGTTCCGGGAAACTAAAAAAAAATGTACCCACGCTATTTTCAAGATACATTTTTTATGCCCTTCTTTTTTTTCTTCGAATTTTTCTTTTCATTCAGTTCAAAACTCTTCTTTAAAAAAAAATAGAGAGGTATCATAAAGAGTAGTTGCGTACTGAACAATAGTAAAAGCTAGTCAAGAACAAAGAAGTACTCTGCTGATGTTATACTCAACTTTCAAAAAAAAAAAGAAAGAGAAAAAGCGCGAGATTTGAAGTTGGGAGGTGCCGCTGAAGTGGATTGGAGGAAATTTCATCAGCGGGGTCCATTCGGGGTGTTTCTTCATCCTAACTCGGCCTTGATACTGATGGCTGCCCATCCAGCAAATATATTTAGCCACTCTTTGACAGCGGGCGTCATAAGAGAAAGGAAACTTGTTCTCAAAGCTGTTCCTTGTACGGCCGAAGGCGACTCCAAAGAAATCGAAACTTTTCCTCAGGAAAACGGGGAAGGAAGTCGGATTTTCGGCGGCGTGGCGTTGCGCCGACCACCTACACATGGCCGGCCCGGCCGGGCCTCGCCACTCTCAATGTATCACCAGAGGAATGTCCTTTATGAGTTTTTGGCGGTTGGGGGACTCGAACCCGGGCCCGTTGGCACTTTGCACCGGTCCCCGGACGAGTTATGACTGACGGATTGGCCAGTATTGCCAATTGGGAGTTCTCCCTCTGCAACGAATAGACTTAGGTGCCTCACATATATCGCGACCTTTTGAAGGGGAGTTGTGACTTAGGGGAGGTCCTTGAACCAACAGTGAAGAATTAAGGGGGCAAGGTTTACCATTTATGAACTTGGATACGATTTTTTTTTGTCACAAAATCACTTTTTAAAGATTGATGCACACGAAGTGGGACGCTGTACCTCACCAAACCAGAATCAACTAACATCACTGAACCTGACGTTTAATATCTAGCCTTACCGCCTGAACTAACAAAACGTAGACGTTGCTCAAAGTCGATCGAACTAAACGGAAAGATCCTCTTTGTTAGGAATACTCTTCGCACTTGTCGCTCCGGCACTCCTGCCGAAGTGCCTTCCGAGGATCGCCGAAGCACAGTACCTCTAATGCGGATAACACTTCAGAGAATTTTACGTATAACGCATTTGGTGAACTCTCAACTCCAACAATATTTACCCAACGTCACGTAACGTAACCAACTCATAAGCTGTCTGAACCTGCTTTCACGGTGTAGTCACATCATGTTCCTTTTGTCCAGTGCTCTTCCCTATTGTTCCGTTTTTAATCAGCCATCCTTACAGTTAGTATTAAAAAAATAAAACTCATTTTTTTTCAAACTTAGACAGGTCAACTGGTGGTCATCGTCCCTGTCTGGGTCGGAAGCACATCGAAAAAGTTGTTATGATTGATATTCGGCGTACATTTCCTCCTCAGATCTGCTTTAGGAACCGCGCAAGTACATTATTTGGACACTGATTTCCGAGTAACTCTGCGCATGAAATTGAATTAAGGCACCGTGCGGGGACGGCTGTGACGTTGCCTGCAACTTGCTCACAACCGATTATTCGCCATTAGCCGTAATTTTGTTCCATTAATAATTTCGGGCCTGGACATGTTAACCTAGAAATTGGCGCAAGTCTGTTCGAAGTAGGTAAGAGCAGATATTGTCGCTTGTTGATCTAATTATAGTCGAAGCCAATAGTTCAGACCTACCCTCAGCATTATTCCGATTGGGTTATTCTCAGAGACCTATAGATACGAATAGGCCTACAACCCCATCTCATATTGAGAGGTAATCGAAGACTTGTTGATGTGAAATGGAAGAAAACGTATAATATTTTAGGAAGAAAACGTTTGGGGGAAATAATTTTGGAATACTGCTCTATGGGGAGAAAATGTCTTAGGAAATTGATGTATAAGAAATTATTAAATTAGACAGCTAGTTGAAGGAAACCGCAAATATAGGAAACCTCAACAAGGGGTTTGCGAAGAGGTCCTTAACCTAAAATGATTATTAGGTGAAATACCCAGAAAGTCAGACATTGCTTTCAACGTTGTGGATAACAACTACAAAAAAAGGAAAATTAGGTGAAACAATGTCTTAGATCCTCGGTTCAAAGCAACGAGCACACATTTCCTGGTACGACACAAGCGATTCCCCCTTTTCCATGTAAATATTAGGTGAGGAAAAACATAAACGGCCTTACAAAGAGGTTAATTTAAATACTAACAGCCTCTTCAACAGTCTCTCAGGAAACAACCAATCGAAAAAAAGCGCTATAACCGAGTATATTCAAAATGGCTTGGAAACGAATGTGCCTTGTGAGCAATAATGTAGGCGTTGTTTCACTGTTGGTTCAATGGCCGTTTCTTATATTAGCGAAGCAAATCGTGCTCTATCTGTTATTCATACAAACGGTTATTATTCGAACTCATTATCATGTAGCCTTGATAAAACTTTTGCTTTATCCAAAAAAAGTTTGCTTGGTCTTAGGAAAGGAAATCTCAATGGATACACTGAAAATCGGTTGGAATTGCTATTGATGATGTACTTTTCGAGCTGCAAGTAGGCCTAGATTTTATAATTTGAAAGTTTGGAAGGTAAGGTTAGGATTTTAGTTTCGGCAGTCTTTCATGGTTGGTACTATGGCGTAATATTTGTCTTCAAAGTTTGAAGACCCTCTCAATATCAAAAAAAGCGTAAAGTTTACGTTATCAAAATAGTTTTTTTTTTCAGTAGCTCTGAAAGAGTATTTCATGATTTTATATGACACGAAATGAAGCTCTCTGGTGTGATTTTGATTATTTTCTAAATGCCATCGCTGATTTTTAGGTTGGACTGCTATGGTTGGATTGGTGTAGGTTAGGCAACACGGAGAAAATAACTTGTTGCCTCCAAAAAACGTTTTGTTAATACAGACTCAGCCAATAAGAACTGTTCCGGTGTTATCATATCAGCTGTCACGAAAACACATAAGTCTTTACCGTAAAAATTCCATTTGTCGCCGTAACAAGTGAAATTGTCAACAGAAACATTCTGGTTTACTGGGCTTATAATAACAAAACGTTTTGTTGAGGCACCAAAGTCATTTTCTCCGCGAAGTTGAGCCTTGTGAGATTATGAGGCTATTAAGTTTTAGCGAAACAAATCTCAAGGCATTTTGAGCGAAGAGATACACAAGGCACTTTATCAAATATGACCTTATTTAGCCCAACCACTCCGTTGCACGTCATAAGTCCTCGTCCAGTAATGTCGTAATAAAAGGTTGAATCAGGGCGAAAAATAAGTGAAAACTCGTACCTTCAAAACCAAACGGAGAGTACATTTGAGCTCCGCATTCCGTTCAACGATGTGGCTTTAGTAACTGACAAAAGTTACGGCACTGGTCACATTCAACCGCCGTTCTCCCCCCAAAGCGATCCCATTTAACCGTGCTGAAGAAAATCATGGCGATCAACTTCGTATACCGCTCTGAGCAACCGGAAACTTTCTTCGTTTATCACGGGTAGCTGTCATAAGCGCCAAAAACCACAGGTGCCAACGCCGCAAGCGTCAATCCGTAACCGCCAAACGAGAAAAGTCGCAAACGCCAAAGATCTAAACCGCAATACTAACCTTACCTAACCTAACCAACCTTAACCTAACTTAATCTAACCTAACTTAACCTAACTTGACCTAACCTAACCTATGCGAACTTCGGCGTTTGCGACTTTTCTCGTTTGGCGGTTACGGACTGGCGTTTGTGGCGTTGGCGCTTATGGTTTTTGGCGCTATCGAATGCCCCCCGTTTATCACCTCATAAGGCTCCGAATTTTGATTGATAATAACGGGACAAACAAAAGTTATCTCTTTTCATAAAATCTCGCAGAGAAAATTCCCGTTGGATCCATCATGTGGCACGATACATAGTGTACCGAGTGAAATTCGCGTTTGTGACGAATCATTAAAAATCAATCAAGTTCTCGATTTCGTCGAGGAAATCAGTGCGGGCGGTTGGTGGGGCGTCTCGCCGTTTCGCGACGCTGGGCGAGGCTGGGCGAGGCGGGGCAAGGCGGGGCGAGGCGGGACTATTGTCCCAAAGCGCCCCGTAGCACTGCGCCGAGGAGCGGCCCTTCCTTCAGCAAGCCGGAAGCGAGCACGTGTTGAGCTTACAGCTTGTTCCAGCTGCAGCCAAGGACGTCAGCCGTCAAATCTGCAGGGAGCTGACCAGCTGGACCGCCTCTGTTAAGGACTGTCCAAACGGCAATTTCACTCGGATGCTTATTGTATGCACGCGTGAGGCTTCTGAGCGTAACACACCGACGCCATCTTGCCACGTTTATGCACCGACGTGGAAAATGACCTTGTTGCCTCAATAAAACGTGGGTTAATTAAAGCCTTAGCAAACCAGAATTGTTGTGGTGAGAAATTCAATTGTTACAAATGGGGGGGTGGGGTGGCAAATGTTCCCTTGTATTGAAAATAAAAGACCTACTGATTTGTACATTTTTTTGATATCTCCAATGGTTTTTTGAGATCTTACAAAAAAAAAAAATAGTTTTGAAAAAAGTTTGTCGGGGGCTAGGGGTTCCAAAAACGTCTTGAATTCTTTCGGAATTCGTTGAAAATATTTGTTTCAACTGGGAATCGAGAGTCTCCCCTGCACAGCACAGTCGGGACAATATTTCCCCAAAATTAGGGGTGGAGGGTGTATTTTGAGATTTTTTGAACCCCTGTATCTCACAAGCGTTTGGAGGTATCAAAACGAAGATGGAAGTATGAGGTCGTCTTCGGCCCCATTTTCCGTGCCGCTTTCACTTTTGAGGCACATAGTTTTTAATCGTTTGGCGGCAAAATATTCCTTTTTAATAGGTTAACAGTATGAACTTTTTATACTCACTAAATATCACTAACTAATAAATTTGTGCCTCATAAAGTGACTTACAAAATTGCTGTTCTGGCAGCGGAGGCGCCGACAGAGGTCGGACCGTAAAGCGAGGCTGAGGAAGCCGACAGTGTCGCTAGAGCCGAGACAAGAACACAAAGTTACTCCGAATGGCATATATACTCAAGATCATCACCGCTTAGTTGTGCAGTAAAACAGGGGGATGAGGAGCCCCACGGAAGGGTTTGCTTTAACGACCGACCCTATTTTACCCGCGTTTGTCTCAAGACGTTCAGGTTTTGTTACGATTGAGATTTCAAGTCAGTCGTACGTACACCTCTCATGGAGCTGAAATGAATTTTAGTGTACCCTGTTTTCAATCACGCGGTGTTTCCAGGCGGTCACCCATCCAAGTACTAACCGCGCCCGACGCCGCTTGACTTCGGTGATCGGACGAGAACCGGTATACCCGACGTGCTATGGAAGTGAAGAGTCATGTGCCCCATCCCTTCCGGCTTGAGAACGAAAAGCGGAACAAGAAGAAGAACGACCTTCTCCCCCCCCCCCGGAATACGCTTACAAAACTGATCATCTTTTGCGATGTATTCTCCACGTCATCATCCATGCAATGTTCAGAAAAAATAGACTTGTAAATCCTCATGTACAGTATTGTAGACTTTAGATAGTTCATTAGATCCTAACCCACTACCGCCCAGCGATGCCGTTCGGGAACAGAATAATTCATTTTAGAGGATCTTTTTAGTTCAGCATTGTCAAAATTGAAAAAAAATACCACCCCTCTGGGAACCTGAAATTTAGTAATTTAGGCATTTCCAAAGCTTAAAATTGCGTAATATAATGGAAAAAATCCCTCGAATTTCTATTAAGCTAAATTTCACTCCAAATAATTTGGGCTGCTATGTCTCAACTACAACTTTCTCAGGAACCTTTACTAAACTATAAAGAAAAAACTCACCTTAAAGTGCATTTCAGATTCACGCACGCTTTGCTGAAACGTAAGCTCTTCCGATGAAACCAATTTTTTTTTCGAGTCCTCCTTAAAAAGAGTAAAAAACTCCTTAAAAAGAGTAAAAAAAATCCCTCCTGAATAAGGCCTTCTCGCCCACCCCAAATCGGCTCATCCCCCCCCCGTCGGGGAGCCCCCGAGGTCCCGTTCTTCCCCTAACGCTCTTTTTGTCACCTGGTCAGCGCAAGCGGCTCAGCGAACAGCGCGGCTAGGCGTCGCCGACGCAAGTGCCCCGACGGATTAACCGCTTACCTGCGAGAGAATCACCCCAGTCTATAATTTATACAGGGTGTTACGCGCGATACACGGCTTGTTTAGCTAATTAGCTCGCGCAGCTGTATAACGGAACTTCCTGAACACGCCTCGTAAACCTTTTCTTGCTGCCCATTGGGGATTGGAATGCGACTGGTGCGCCACGGCGCGGCGACCGGATGGAGTATCCAGGGCCAGCCCAGGTGACCCCTGCTCAGGCATCATTCTTCATTACCCTAAGTCTAATGGCTCGTATAAACGGGAATAAAAGGGTCGACCGAAACGGAGCTGCGCAGATTCGTCATCGGACCCACGCAAATAAAGTGTCAAATGGGACTTCCTTGCTTCGATGGAATGGAATCACAGTGGCCGTGCTCGCTTCCTACACTCTGCATTGGAATGTAAAGGACGCAATTTCTCACTCTCAATTCGAATTTTGAGCAATGAACCATTTCTCAAGTAAGAAGAACAAGGAAATAATAACGTTTTGATTTTTCCTTTTTTACAGAGAAAATATGAAAATGACATGACCTCAGACCTTTTCTAAGAGTTGTATAGATTCATATTATGATTTTACAAGTTCATTCAGAAATAAACTTTGATTTGAGCGAATAATAACCCCCTTTTTAGTTTACGTCCATAATCTTACTTCTTTCACCACCTAAACCGGGGGTGAATGTTCCCTTGAATCAAGTATTATTTCTTGGATTATTACTAATGAAAACGTTAAAGATTATGAATTAATTCAACGGCTAGGAAAGATCTGGAGTCGTGGTATTGATTTTTTTGGGAAAATCAAAAACTTCCTCCTTTTGTTCTTCTTACTTGAGAAATGGTTGATTGAAGGTCGGATTTAAGTTATCTATGAATGGTGAAAATACAACCAATACAATGGTGAAAACAACCAATTTAAAGAAAAAAATATCATTTAATTTTTCAGTAAACTATGGAACTCCCTAAAACAGATGTTTTTCCTTTTTTAATGTGATTCAAACCATGAGATAACATGCCGTGGTTAGTGAAGAACGGCCGATGTAATAATGGTCGAGCTACACGGGAAGAAATGGTTTTGTTATTACGGCAACAAAATTAGGGATAACATGATTTTTTTTGTTGCTTCAACCAAAAATTTTGCTGCAGCAACCAAACTTTTTGTTGATAGAACTAACCATTTTGTTGTTGTAACAAAATATTTTTGCTATCCCTATTTTAACAAATGACTTTGTTGGTATAACAAAACCTTTTTTTCCGTGTAGCGATCCATTCATGCAGAGGCCCGTAGAATCGCCCACGGTTCAGATTTAAACGTTTTGTTCCCGCTAATCATGACCCATGTGCGAAATGCAGAGGGCGTTGTGAAAGGATTGCGGCCTGCTGAAGGTCCAGTCAGGAAAATAAACATGTCCTGTTGAGAAATATGTAATATTCTCCTAGGGTTAAAAAGAAATGCGGAATACTTGCTTGGGATTCTCCTTCAGAATCGTCCTTTGGAATCCTTATTAAGAATCCTTGTGAGTTTGCAATGGGATCTTTTTCTTGGAAATCCTTCAAGAAGTCCCTGTTAAGAATCCTCGTTCGGAATCCCAATTCGGAACACGTAAAAAAATGACTTTGTCACAATAATAAATATCTGTAACACTGATAATCGCCCTTTGTTTCTATACAGACTACAATCGTGTGTGTTGAAGTAACGATCATTTGTTGCCTTTGCTGTTTTCTTGTCACATGACAATTTTTTTTGGTACCTGTAACCAAATAAAAAATATCGTCAAAAAATTGTAATTTTGACGAATTTTTTTTTTGCGTGAATCCTCGTTTCGAATCCCCCTTTGGTATCCTGCTTGCATGTTTGTTTTGAATTCTCGTTCAGAATCCTCGTTCGGAATCTTTTCTATATCCAGAATCCTTGTCTACAATCGCCCGTTCGGAATTTTAGGCCACCATTTTTTGAATTATATTTGTGAATTACAGCCTTCTCTTTATACTACGAGTTTGGAAGGCCTTATTTGGGGTTCTATTTCGAAATTCTTGTCCATAATATTTCCTCCTGATTTCACCGTTGGAATGGTTGCTCGGAACGCTTTTAAAGAGTCCTTGTTCAAATGTGTTTGATTCCCGAGACCGACAAAGAGCACAATTAGACAGTGGCACAAAACACACTCGGAATTATTTGGTAAACAAGTCGGGGATTTCCCCCGGGGAAACGAAACAAGACGCGCCTTCTTTAACTCTGCTGGCTTTGTGAGTGTTTCCTTGCCTTGGCTTGCCGTGCCCTGCCCACACCGCAAACACACCACGTCACTTCGCCAGCCAGCAACACGGAAAAAGTTTATGCCTTCTTAAAATAGGACGAGGCTGTGCCATCTAAAAAACCAAGGAGAAACTGTTCTAGTTTCCTGATAGCGCCATCTAGCCGGTTCCCTTGCAGATATAGCGCCATCTCTTTTAGCCTCGAGAATCTGGAAAAAATCGAGTATCAAAAAATAAAAAAATAAAAAAAACTCGTAAAGGTAAATTTCTTCTATAGTTGTTTCCGCATTGAAAATTCCAATGCAAAATCAGCTAAAGGAGAGACGGCATAAGTCCACAACATGTATTTGATACACATTTTACGAGACGTAGAATTTATTATTTGCTATTTCAGGTTTTCCTGGACTCTCTTGTAAACCATACCAGTGAAACCACGGCGGATCGCTAGCCAGAAGCTGTTACTTTCCATGCATCCCTATTACTGAAATCCCTCCCGGAAAGCATCGACACTTCCCACCCCGCCACCCTCCAACTTCATCCGATGCATCAGCATCAGTAGCCTAAACAAATATTTTGGCACCGCGGTCACCACCCTGTATAGTTGGTCCTCTCAATTACCCGGGGGGGGGGGATGCCGCCCATAGGGCAGCTTCCCCCCCCCCGATAATATGCAAAGACAACGCTGCTATCGAATCCGCGCGGCAAGCTTACAGGGACAGGATGATGGTATATACTCTGTAAAGTTGCGTCGCGTCATGTTTTTCTTCGCGGACCACGAGATTAGTGATTAAGCATTCATTTGCTTTGGCCCATGTTTGACAGGAGATCCTGTCATAACAGTGCGCAAAACGCACGTCAATAATTTAGGGACCTAAGTGAGAAGCATTTTTTTTCTGGCGTTATTCTCTCGCGGTATACATTTTATATACAGATTGCATTTTTTAACCCTTGTGATGTTCTTTTTCTCGCTAAGCCAAGCAGAATGAAGAAAAGGGCTTTCCTAACTCAGCGTAGCCCTTAACTTGGCGTTATCCACACGGTTGTAATTAATTTTCATACCTACAATTTAATTACAGTTTAAACGAAGGTAGAATACAAGGAAAAAATGAAACGTTTACGGGAAGTACGTATTCAACATTTGAATAATATTCAATGTTCCTCTGTATCATTTGCACCCAACATTAGCGTCCGGAAACAGCCGAATATAATCCAAAAGCAAATTACTATTTTGCAACATTTAACAAAAAAATTACGATTGCAGTCTTTTTTGAATTTAGGATTCAATCATTCCTAGAAAATCGAGTTTACACTTTTTTTCGCTCGGACGGTTAACTTGGAACATTTTGGACAATACGGAACTCTTATGTGTTTTGGTGATATGGTTGTAGAATATGTCTATACTGTACTGCTGAAAGATATGATTGGTACCAAATGTAGCGTAGCCCCGTGTTTTCTTTAAAGAACTCGTGCAGAGAGAAAGGCAAGAAGA
>Ga0058701_10004252_pt1 | contig 11580 bp, 6 predicted proteins | sample AgamicOrMae_FD_97039 | JGI IMG/M metagenome (GOLD analysis project Ga0058701, IMG submission 97039) | Agave microbial communities from Guanajuato, Mexico - Or.Ma.e | ecosystem: Host-associated > Plants > Phyllosphere > Phylloplane/Leaf | place: Guanajuato, Mexico | collected 2012-06-04 | reverse complement strand
GGTTAGGTAAGGTTAGTATTGCGGTTCAGACCTTTGGCGTTTGCGACTTTTCTCGTTTGGAGGTTACGGATTGGCGCTTGCGGCGTTGGCGCTTGTGGTTTTTGGCGCTTATGACAGCTACCCGATATGCACAAAGTCCATCGACTTTTCGTTAGTTTTCTCATGAGTGACAAAATTCCAGACAAAGTTTCTTCCAGGCCAACCCACTTGACAATCCGCCGTACCGCAAACGGAAATGATATTTTTGTGGTTTTACTAACCGTTTGGAGCAACGAAATACTTGCGTTACTCTAAAGAAAGGTGGGATTTTCATCGACCAACGTTCCTCTCTCGCCGCGAAAAACTTTGAAATCTATGAGTATACGTTTCCCGGATACGGGTGTGTCACCCGCCCTTTTCCATTCTTCCGGTCATACCGGAAGCTCTGCGATGCTAAGTCCATAGAACTGTTGCTCTTTAGGAAACTGTAAGTTCGGCGCTGTTGTCAAACATGGCGATCCCCAGTGAATGCGGCAACACTGTTACTGTTTGTACATTGGGCTGAATCCCGGAGCAAGAAAATGTTTGTCACCACAGCACAGGCGACGAGGCTACACGAAACTCAAAAGCAAAATTATATACAAAAGATAATGGAGAATGGTATTGGTTTTAATATCAAAACTTTTGGCAAGAATTTCTGAAATATTATCTCGCTGAAATGGGAAAAATCTTATACGTAAGATGTATAAAATGCGGAGATCTGCAATCATTATCTTTAACCAGCAATATGAGAAACAAGCGTAACTATTAAGTCCTTCTCCGAATGGAGGTGAACTTTAAAAAGCACCAATGGTTGATCAGGAATTTTATTGAATTATTTCTGATCCATTTTCAGTATTATTGATTAATTAAAAAAGGTTTAATAAATTATGTTGTCGGCGGAGGTATGGCTTTTTTCAAGGAGCTGCGTTTCAGCCCCATTGAAATCACTTTCTTTGCATTAAATATGAGAGGGGAAATGTTGAAATTTTCAACAGTTTCTGAAACCCCGGCACTCCGCTAGTGCTGCCAATGAGCATGCAATGTTTCTCGCCCTTAGAGTAAAGCCTTGCATAATTAGGATCTGCTCTGTTGCTTGAAGCGTTTTCTGAGCAAGAATCTTTTTTCTATTTTATTTTTTTAACTGTCGAATAAGTTTTTTCTAGAATAAGTAATTCTCTTAAGATAGATAAATCAATAATGATTTGTTGATTTAACTTGTGAGCTCTAACTGCAAATCTGTGAATCGAGAGCGGCATATTATGAAACACAGGCTACAACAGGAGAGGCAGAATTTGGATCGCTTGAAAATAATTTTGCTATTCCTTCGCTGTGAGTAAAGCCTTAGCGCATCACTCTGTTTTCATCCCAGTGCGGGCTAGTGTTGACCATGTACCATTTTTTAAAAATGTTTTTCGGCAACAAAAAAATCTTTGTAATTCAATTATTTTAGGCAAAGGTGTGACCTCAATCCAGCCTAAATCGAAAATTGATTCAATTTCAGAATACCTTTCTGTGAAACTTATAAGCGAATTTTTTTGCTGATTCTTAAAATTAAACATTTCTATAGCCCTTCTAGGGCACATATCCTTTTAAGCTTTGTCTCTTCTGCCCAAGCGTTTTCTCTTCAGCCAAAGCTTTTTCTCTGGAGCCAAAGCTTTTTCTCATCATTCAAAGCTTTTTCTCTTCAGCCAAAGCTTTTTCTCTTGAGCCAAAGCTTTTCCTCATCATTCAAAGCTTTTTCTCTTCAGCCAAAGCGTTTTCTCTTCAGCCAAAGCTTTTTCTCATCCAAGATTTTTCTCTTCAGCCTAATCTTTTTCTCTTCAACCAAAGCTTTTTCTCATCATCCAAAGCTTTTTCTCTTCAGCCTAATCTTTTTCTCTTCAGCCAAAGCTTGTTCTCTTCAGTCCAGAATCCTGGAGGGAGGTCTCAATGGTTAAAGCGTGTACTCCCGCTTGTCAGAAACAGTTTTCCTGGAAGGCTGGTCTTTGAGATCGCATTTCTCCAAGTAGCGTGTCCTGTGATGTCAGTGAGATGATCGGAAAGGACAAATAGCTCATTGGACGTTGTGCCGCTTTAGCGGCAAATCAAATCATAAGAGACTCAACGGAAAGGCAGCAGTGCGGTCATGCCAAGACGGCGCGGCGGGCGGAAGATCGATTTGTTTGCATAAGTCATCGGTTTCAGTAGACAACTTCAGGAGAGCTATACTGTTTTGTAGAACACCGCCTGTGCTTTCGTTTTGCTCTTGATCATGTCACAACTTATGTACTCCGAAACCGACAGAATTTCTGAACAAGCACACCACTCTCAAAATGTTTTAAGCTATTTTTCTAACATGTTTTCTTTTTTTTTTTTTTGAAGACTATAGAAAATGGTTTGAATTTTCTTTTCACTAGCACGAGAAGATATTTGACTTGGTTTACTAGATCAGCGCTTTGTATGTACAGCGAAGATCCAAAGTCTTATTTCGAGAAATTTATGTTGGCAATACTATTATTGAACTAGCCTGACCATTCTAGAGGTCCACCATTAATGCATTAGTCTTGCCAACATTCATTTCGAAACAAAGATTTGAATGCAACATGACTTATTGTAATCCTTTTCAGCTATTCAAATTAGGGTAGAAATCATGCAACATATCTTTTACCAGCGGCTATTAATTTTTTTTTTCTACCGAAATGCATTCAAGTTCGGTACCCTAAATTTCAAAGTAGGCGTAGTGAATGCGAACGATTCTCTATTTCTGGAAGGCTGTGCACCAAAATTGTAGACCCTAGGCGATGACGTCAACCACTCAGGCGGTTGAATTTTAGAGTCACTTTACCAAAAGGGATCTGTTGAAAATTCTACATATTTCCGGTGCAGATCTCCCATTGCCTCGATCTCGATAGTCAAGTGGAAGCACTGTTAAAAGCCGAGGGAACAACTAACTCGCGCCGAATGCTATTATTTTTCGTCGACTTCAAGAGGGAAGAAAATTATAGGATAGGATACTTTAAGGGGAGGTCCACTTGAAAACTGATCAATTTTGGACAAAATTATCGAATTTGAGTTTTTGCCGGATCTTGTTTCTATGGACCCTAGAGAACCGCCATCTAGTGTATGAATGTTAGCAGAATTTTCGTTAGCCTTAAGGGGCGCTTTTGGATTCGGAGTTGACTAAAAAATTATCATTTTTTGCGTTTTTTTAATTTGTTTTCTTGAGAAGCATTTTGAAAAAGAAGTCCTCTTAAAGCGGAATGTGGCTTCAAGCTTTGGTGACGAAAGATTGAGCGTAGGAAATCGCAAACGTTTTCAGAGTACAATTTCTTTCGAACAAGCGACCAGTTATCTCGGTACTCACATCCTAGAAAAGCATGTTGAGGTAATGTTTACAGTTCGAGCAGCTGCGCTCCGTAGTCCCCCGTCTTTACTCGTTTTGCTCCATGGTTTTCAACTCGAAGCAGTGTTTGTATAGACGCGTTATGCAGGGTAAACTGACTGGGAATGTTCAGAGCAGACGTTCAAGCGTCTGGCTCTTGTCCAGTTTTAAATCAGGTAGAGAGTATTTTAAAGAATAAGCACTCGCAATGTGTACCGAGTCTTCGTATAGGTTTGACCATGACGGCTCACTTCGCGGAATTACCGATAGCTGTCGCGTAGTCTACGTGCGAAAGCTGTCGTTAATGAATTTGTAAAGGATTTTGCAAATATCAGGTGCGTGAGGGTAAATCGTCAAACAAGTTGCAAGTTAATAGTTTGTTCTGGCGACCGTGGTTATTTAGTGCCACTAAATCGAGTGAGCCAGCGCAACTTGGTAATTGCAATTTAAGGTTGGGGGTAGTCATATCGTGGCATCTCGACAAACATCGTGTCGCTGGATTGCTAGATGAACCATGAGGCCTCAAGGATTTGCGAATGGGTTTATAACTCTACTTCCTTTGTAAGGGTGTACCTTCCCTAGGGATGGGTGTACACAAACCCTGGAAAGGGCTTTGCACCCGTGTACACCCGCCCTAGCATAGGGGCTACCCGGGTATAATTTCAGGGGGGGGAGGCTACTCATACACTACTGCACCAGCCTTGCGTTGAAGTTTCTTACGGTTAGATACATAAGTGTTACAAGCATAAATTAATAATAAAATAAGCAAAGGCTTCATGTGATGATATAATACGTGATTCCAAAATCTTAAAAGAAGCTCGAACGTAAAAACTACAAGCTGGACAAAATTGTGGAACGTTGTGTGGGAAAAGAATTCAGGATTTTTTTTTTCGTTTTTTCGTGTTGAACAATACGCCCTGTGTTCCGAGCCAGGCATTGGCTGCAAGTTGCTACTCCAGTATCGTATGGATCTAGGCTGCTTGACAATGGTAACTAACATCAGCACTTTGTTGGACTCACTCATGAATCACGGACCCTCTGTGGCGTGCACCACTTTCGTTGTGAGGGCATGGAAATGGCATAAGTTTCTGAATCTAAGATCGCTTTTCATGACCTCCAAGTTCTCATTCAACACGTATAATGCAACAAGACCTTTTTAGACTTGATTATTATTTTTATTATTCTTTTTTCGAAGTGACTATTCACGCGCTGCAACATAAAATGTAATAGGTTGGTTTTCGTGCGTTCAAGTCTCCCTTGTATTGACATAGGCGTGCGAATAGAACTGACTTTGGCCGCCTTCGCAAGAGCATTTACCTCAATGTCTCTTCTTATCGAACAAAAATTTTTCTGTAAGTTATTCCGACAGGTGCTCTCGAAACACCCCTCGTCGATTTTGTTTAATTTAGAAGTATGTAACGAATCATCTTTGTTTGATTTCTGAACGTCTTAGGGTTGTTCTAATGACGTATTTCGGCATATATAGAACGCTTTGTAGACAAAAAAAAAAAAAGTTCCCCCTAAGCGCCTATACGGTGTATTGCGCCCGTCCACCTTACTCGGCATCACCTTTCTGCCTCGGAGCGAAGGTAGGCAACCGCAAGACACCGGTGTCAATGTGGTTGCAGCGGGGGTACGTTATCTAGTTATAGCGGCTTCTTTTGGGTGAGTTTTGAGTCTTTCCTCTGCTCTGTGAGATGACCTCGTCGATACCTAGAAAGAACCGAGTGTCTTCTCGCATACCGCTTACGTCGCAGTTTATCCTCCAACCCCTCTTGCGCTAACTTTTGTGCCCAAGAAGGAGACAGTTCAAACTGCATCGTGATTCACACACACGTGGTACCGTGCTTCAATTTTGCCTTGCAACTCTCTAGTAACACCGCGCTGAGGCCCCGCGGGCCGCGTTGTCGCGGTATGACGTTTTGTTGCGTTTTCCTGCCTGAGTTAGCCGCGCCGTGTCGAGCCGAGCCGCTCGGCCTGTCTAGGCGCCCCCTCCCCTCCCTTCCCCTCCCCTCGCCGCTCCCCGTCGCCCGCCGCGCAGCACAACTCCCGGCACATCAGTCAGTCGCAGAGACGAGAAGACAGCCGGCCCGCTTAGCCTACCCTACCTGTCGCTATACACGCCGGTCCCATATCGCGCCCGGGTTGATCAGTGATTACAATTCGTAGTGTTTCTTACGTGGTGTGACAAGTGAGGTGTTTATTGGTGATCAAATTGTGTGAAAAATTGTGGTGCTTCGAATGGACAATCTAAGGAAAAATCGCTGTACCGGTTGGTGTCAATTTTTGTCATGTACTGAAGTCGGATGTCTGTAGTGTCACCAAAAAAAAAGAGTGTTTGTCGGAGTGTAGTGACTGTACTCCCAAATTTACATAGTGTTCGGCTTTGACATCCGGCCGGCAGAGGCAGTTGTGCTGAGCTCATTGAATTTCCACTCACTTCTCAATACCAGTACTGTGTTTCGGTACTGTTGTACGGATAATCTAAAAAATTGTGACAGTAAAGCTGAGAGAAAAAATGATTGTCTGAAAAGTGATGATGAAAGTGAGTTACGTCCACTCAGCCTTTGAGAAGTAAAATTTAGGCTAAATTCCGACCGATCTTTTTTGACGAACTCAGAATTAGCTGTTAATGAACACAAAATCAGCACATCCGTCAATCTGTCACCAAAAATTTTAGTGTCAATCAATAAATTTTCCCATAAAAATTCCAAATTTAAAGGCAAATTTTAATATAGCTCAATTTTTATACACCATACACGCAAAAAAATTAGGTGTGAAAATTATTAAAAGAGTGAAAATTCATCCCTAACTATTTCAAAGTAGGTTGCTACATTATTAGTGTCTCACTTTTTACTAATTAGGAGTGATTTTTCCCCCTAAGGAATTTTCTCTGCTATGTTTTTTAGCGTGTATTTGAGAGAAAGATTAAAGATTCATGTTGGACTGACTGGGGCTTAAAATTTGAGCCTTCCACAGCACCAGACACGTAGTTTTATCCAGATATCCTGTGACTAAATTCAGTCGTTTTATTGCTATCACTGTCCGAAAATGTCGGTCAGTTGGCTTAAGTGCAAAGACGAGAGTCATACCCGTTTAGGTTAGTTACCTTAACCATCATCAGCTGTTTAAGTAACCTTGTTCCAAGAATAGCGACGAAATGTTGAGTACTCTTCGCGATGTAGAAACACTATGGCAGGTTCCAAACACCTGTAGCAAGTTACTACAGACATCTGATTTTGGTTTCCTTATCGGGGCATTGCAGCCATTGTTCGTGAGATGACTTTGCTGACGTTTGTCACTGCCAACGTTGTTTGACAGTTCGGTTGAACGCTCGTTTGACGCTGCTGCCAACCTGATAAAATTTACATGTTTCACAGAGATGACTAGCATTCTGCTATTTCAATAAACGTGTGATATTTCCAGCTAAAGTTAATGTTTGTACTTAAAGTTTAATTTAGGCTAATATATTGGCTGATACGCTAGCTTACTGGTGGATTTATCTTCAGACGAGACGCTTTTTGACGTTTAAATTGACTCCTGTGTGTAAATTGCTGAATGACGTTTGGTTTTAGAAAAAAATGTATGTATTTCAGGATTTCACCGATGTTTCTTCGTGAGGTTTTAAGATAACTAGGAAAATTATCGGTTTCCTGAACACACTCGAATACGAGCGACATTAGCATTGCGCGACCGAACTTCTGTATAGGCAAGGCAGTCATTATATATTAAAATAGGCCCCGTATAGTCAACCGTGCATGCTCAAGCAATGTCATAAGGTCTAAGGACATTGTTCGAAATACCTGCACAGAGACGATCAAATTACTATCTGCTCAAGGTTAGATCCTATATTCATCGAATCATCGTTTTGTCCGAAAAGTAATTCATTTTGATGTACAAGCGGTACTTTCGGACCTTGAATCGACTGTACAGGAGTTTTGTTTGATTTTCTGTTTAGTAAGGATTGTAGTTGATTGTATTCCAGCTGATAGTGGATTCGAGATTATCGTTTATTGATGGTCCCCGTTAATTTAGTATTCCTGAATGTATAGATATTTCGTCAGTGCTCTCTCAATTTGAACGGTTGTATTATTTCTACCTCTTGTATTACGCTGTGGTTCAACCACAAAATAGGTCAAGTTGACTTACCACGTTCAGATTTGATTAACTGATTTGCCTTGTGCCTCTTTTCGCGAACGATCCGCTCGGCTGCCTCCAACACAGTAAAAAATAACCCCTATTATAGTCCTAGACCTTGTTTTAGGTATGAAGCTGCAGGGGCAGTGCATACTTAGGTTATTTTCGAAGCGATAAACCTATCAACAACCATATCAATTAAAAAATCCCGTCATGGTTATTCATAGGGGTATCTAACCCATAACAGCTGAAAGTATTTGGTGTTGAATTTAGCTCAAGAGAAATTGGAAAGATTGTTTCCATCATAATACGAAGTTTTAAGCTTGGAGAAATGCTAAAATTGTAAAATTTCAGATTTCGAGAGGGGTGATGTTTTTTTAAAAAGGTCATCTATTTTTTTTTGTATTTCCGGACGGTATCGCTGGGCGGTAGTGGGTTAAGAATAACCAGATCACGCTCTTCCCCTGTTTTACTTTCATAACTTAAACAGAGGTTAGTTTTTTTCTGTGAAGCCTGTAGCCGCATCTCGATGCAACCTGCTTGCTGGCGCCCAAATCAGTTGCCCTTTGCCTCGAACGGCTCAACTTGGTGACGAAAGGTGGAACATCAGAGGTCGGAAATACCACGATTCGGCGCAGTTTGGGCCTGGGGTCCAGTATGACTAATTCGCGGGGGTATAAAAAGTCATAGTAATCCAAAAAGCACTATTTTCTCCGTTGTTTCAAGTCTGAACTCCCCGTTTTATTTTTTGTCGAATTCCCCGGCTGACTTTGCCCAAGCGAACGTAAACGCAAAAAAGCACATTGGTGCGTTTTTCTGGTTTGTTTACTCACAACTTTCTCCCGAAAAGTCATGTCGCGAAAATTTGGAGCCTAGAGTGGCCGCCAGAGCGCGCTGTTGCCGGATCGCCCGTTTTTTATCTGCTTACCAAAAGTCCCCTGTTCTAAGTTACATCACTGAAAGTAACACAAACCAGGCAAGGGCCTGCTAATGTCGAGCAGGACGGACTTCATGCGGTAATCTCATGTTTTATCTCACATGAGACGTTTTCGAAAAACATTTGAGGCACGTTTGAAATTGTTCCAGACTTGCTGCGACCGATTTTGGTCTTGTTGAGTAACTCAACTTGGCACCGAATTCGTGGTGTCTCCATGAATTTTTAAAAGGCTTTCTGTCCAAGTGTTGCGCTTAAAAAAATAGTTATGACCTTTTTTCATTTATTTACCGGTGTTTGCAGTACGATAGACAATAGGCAGTATCAAGTGTTTACTTGGTTATTGAAAAACTTGCTACTAAAAACGCCGGAACTTCGAGTAATTTTATGTTGTTGTTTTTTTTTGTTTTTTTACTGCTATTTATTTGGCATGCCTTTTTGAGTTGAATATACCATCTTGGGTTCACGTAGCGGTGTTTCCCATCGTAATCTAATTCAGACATTCAAAATCTAATTCAGACCTTCAAAATCTAATTCAGACGTTTAAAATCGGAACTCTCTTGACCTCTCTACTCGTTATTTAAAGCTATGTCAAAAATAAGGAGAAAGGAGCACTAAGTATTCTCTTTTATTGTGGGGACATTTTATTTAAAACGCATGGAAATATAGCATGCTCATTAGACTTAATGTATGACTGATTGTCTGCAGACTTCATCGGATGTTTCTATAGTATTCGGCCTTTAAAACTTCACTTTTTCTATAACATGTCAAATGTTTGGAACTTCCTCAGAAAAGAGGATGAATCCGTAATTAGATTTTGATTAACGTCTCCTAACGTCAATTACCATAGTCCCTGAGATACAACATTATTATTTTCATTAGAAATAACTTACAGTTCGCTTCAGTGCTAACAGAACTCACTGCCAGTGGACGTTGTGTCCCTGTTTCTTTCTTTTAGGCACTGTAACAAATTTGTTCACGCAACTTAAAACTTATTTTAATGCCATTAAAGCAAGCGAGATGCAACTTTTCTTATCTCTAACTAAAATCAATAAAATTAATTCCCTGTGTTATAGATCGTAGCGTGAGACACTCATGGGAAAATAAAACGCTGTCCTGTCTTCATTTTCTGAAGCGTAAGTTACAGATCAATGAAATGATAGCTCCAAACATACAAAACGATATTTACGCTGAACGTAATGCAAGTTATGACAATAACTTGAACTGATGCAGCGTTTCGCACAGCTATCAAAGGGTTATGCATCAAAATTGGCAGGGACCTTCAAGGACGATATTGCATTAGTCTTGGTGGAATATTTGTGTTCCCTTTTGTTTTACGCGATTAGCTATAAAAAATTCGACACTGTAACCGTAAGACTGTGGAAGAATTAATGATATGGTTGATGTTCACATAAAACGGACCACTTTTAGGATTATTTTTTTTAAGTATTCTTCCAAAAGAGTTGGTTTGAGCATCGGATATGTCTACACGTTCTTTGTATTTCGTCGTCCTGAGAGCATTTGTACGGTGACATGAAAACAAAAGGGTGGAAATGTCTGCATGACTTTATCAGTTGCTAGGCATAGGCATGTTTTATGATAGGGCGTAAAAATTTTCACCGATGGCTTTTAGAGTCACGGAACTTTGAAATCCTTTTTTAGAAGTGGTTCTTAGTACTTTTGGACCCTGTTTCTCATACAGTTTACAAAACGTGAAAGAAAAATCTCTTAAAAACGTGAAATAAAAAGGTGAAAATTTCTGATACTTAGGGAATCCGATTTTATGTAGGGAACAAGGTAAATGGCGTTATGCGTCTTTTTTTTTTAATTTACTTTCACTTCTTTCGTTTTGAAATTTGAGTGACGACGCCCCACATTCTCATAATATCTTGAAAACCTGTCTGATTTTCATCGTGGAGGAAGGAGTTCCAGATACGCGTCTGTTATCAGCCCCTCCCCTTGCCAGGAAGGGGAGGGATTTATCAGGCTTTGTAGTTGGTACACCTGTCAGTGACGCACTCGCAGCTGATGCCCGTACGGTAGTGCCAACATAACAATGTTGCCTAAATGAATCGTGAATGTCGTATGTGGGTAGTGCCAATGACCTCAGCACTTTTTTATTTCTTTTTTCAGAATCGTACATAATTGGAGATCTAAAACAGCTTGAATATAATTTCCTGTCTTCCTAAAAACGGGAGTTGCTTTATTATTTATTTACTTATTTTTTTCATTTTAGACGACGTCATGTTGTGCACTTTAGGGATACAATGTCTCGTGGGCATTTCTACATTTGCAGAAAAGTATTGTTCAAGATAACTTCCTCTTGTAAATTTTGTACCCAGATTTTTGCGAATTCTTTACTTTTCAAGCCATTTCAAGGTGTTATAGTATGAGAAATCGGCTGTTCTTCACAATCAAATTTTTTCATACTTATTTTAAACTGGAGAAAGTTTTTTATACTTTTTTTCAGGTTTTTGACATAGGCAACTCAATGAACAAAATTCCGTTTTGAGGAACCGGATACAGTTTAATTTTTCATACTGAGCGGGGGCAGCTATTCATTTGTAGTCGATTGGTTGTAGTTGTAGGCAGCGGAGCGCTTTGTTGGAGTTTCTTTGTCTATTTGCATCGAAAAAATTCTTACTGTGCTATCCCGCACTTCACAAGAAACTATACCGTCGTCATTTATAGGTCGAACTCCCTAAAATAACTTTTTGCTTTGCTCACATTTCGATTTGTTGCGCTTGACAGTTTTGAACGTCAGGTATGCATCGTTTTCACTCAGGAGATGTATTGTAGTGACTGTCTTTGTCTGCAGTTAATTTTGGTATCGGCGTGAAAATCCGAAATTTTCTACCCGCTGCATCTGTGCATCGTATCCAAATTTGAACTCGCGCCCTCTCGCCTCTCTCGTCGCCAAAAGCAAGAATTCTTGCTCTACGGAGCAGTACATCAGCAGTTGTACACCTGATGTTTTCACAGATAATTCTTTTATTTATTTCTCCAACAGTGTTCATCTCAAACGCTATTTGGAAATTGGCAGAGAAGGATTTTGAATCGTAGACAATTGTTGTAAAAAGTTCACATATCACCGAAATCATCGTGGGAAACAGTTTTCTTTTATAAG
>Ga0058701_10004251_pt1 | contig 11581 bp, 4 predicted proteins | sample AgamicOrMae_FD_97039 | JGI IMG/M metagenome (GOLD analysis project Ga0058701, IMG submission 97039) | Agave microbial communities from Guanajuato, Mexico - Or.Ma.e | ecosystem: Host-associated > Plants > Phyllosphere > Phylloplane/Leaf | place: Guanajuato, Mexico | collected 2012-06-04 | reverse complement strand
GTCGTTCAAGATGATTTCGTAATATTCTTAGTCCGCTTCATCACTTATTTATCACGGTTAGTATCAGTTACACAAAATTACGCGTGTCCTTATGATTGCAAAACAAACAAGCGAAGGGTCAAACCGAAGTCATTTTATCGATTTCGTGTATTTTTCTTTATGTTACGATGTTTATGTTATTGTAAAGCACAATTTTACAATTTTTAATCATAAAATCAATGCATTTATGCTCCTCTATTCTGAGTGTAGACCGGCGAGTGCTGCATTTCGTGGTTGTCACAGTATCTGTCAAGTTTTGACTAAGGCATTTAGCCCTTGTTTCAGTTCCTCTCTTATTTCTCAATCTACAATAATCTGGGTGTTTCCGATAATAAAGACACATTCCTGTTTTCATTACAACCATTTTAGATGTTAAGTTATTGTCAATCCCAGCCTCAATATGCCGCCTTACTCTCTTTGAAGATTCAGGTTAGGAACCTAACTCTTTGTTGGAAATGACACTTCTATTGATGCTAGACAGTTTTGTTACTCTTTTTTTGTTGGTATTGAGACAAAATTTTATACATCTATGTTGTTGCAAAATCAGTGCATGGATGGGTTGCCTCATACTACATTTCTCTTGAAATTGAAGAACGTCAACAAGGATTGAAACCTTCTGTCACAAAGTGACTTGTGTTATATATGCCAGTTTTTGTTTTAACAAACATCTTGCTTTTATTTTTATTTTTTTTAAACATTTGCATACCCAGTGTTGTAGACTTGTCATCATAAAATAGAAATTTTCCCTATCCCACTATTGCGTAAATCATTTAAAAGCAAATTTGTGTTTTCTTTAGCTGTTGAAGGATATGTTTCATGATAAATTTTCACTCTTTCAAAAAAAGCATTTTCACTGTAATTTTTTTTTTCAGTTTGGGAATTTTTTTGCATAATTGCTTTTTTTTTATGTTAGCAACACCTTTTAGAAGCCTATTTTCTATACTGGTAGACCAAATCAAAATGATTTGTATGTTCTCCAGAATAGAAATTCTGATCAAGGAAAGAAACTTTACTCTCTGTTTGTTAAACATGTAACCCCCAATAATTCTTATTAGACATTGGAAGAGATTTATTCATATGATAGGCTACAACTATTATGTGAATTCAATAGAGTGTGATGAATTTTTACTGTGAGCATCATTGAATGACATAGGTCTTATCTGACATCTTTTCCCCTTGAGTATACGTAAATATACAGCTTGTGTGTACACTGTCACCCTTTCAAGTGACAGTGAATGTTTTATTCATAAAAAATGTATGTATGAAGTTTTTAGTTATCCAGATGCGCGTTTTGTCGACGCAAATCCGTCTGTAGAGGCAGACAAGTTAACCTGTCGGCTCGCACGAGCGTCTGAAGCGCTCTAAAAATAACAGCGTGACTAGGCCAGGAAATCGCATATCCAAACAGACTCCGAGTTCAGTGTGTCCGTCGCCATGGCGAAGAGCGGACGTCCGCCCCCGCCGCCGCCGCCGATGCCGCCGCCGTTGACGCTGCCGCGGACCCGCTCCTTCCGCGGCTCCATGCGGGTCTCCGTCCGCAGCAACGGCCGCGACTCGGTCCGCACGCCCAGCCGGGGCTCCGTGCCGAGCAGGAGTTCGTCGTCCACCTCCATCAGCGACCCCCGCGAGAAAGTCAAGGACTGCTGTCGGAAGGTGGTCGCCTTTATGTGCACGCAGGTCGGCGTCGGGGGCCTCGTGGTCGGCTACGCCCTGGTCGGCGCCGTGGGCTTCATGTACATCGAGACGAAAACGGACGACGCGCAGGTGCACTCCATCAAAGCCCTCGTCCGGGCGACAAGCCTCGATCTGTGGGACCTGACGGCCGACAAGAACATCTTCCACGAGAAGTCGTGGCGCAGCGACGTCGACTGGGTCTTGAAGCAGTTCCAGAACAACGTGACGATCGCGGTGAAGAGTGGCTACGACGGGAGGACGGCGGCGCAGATATGGTCGTTCCCCGCGGCGCTCATGTTCTCGCTGTCCATCATAACGATGATCGGGTTCGGCAACCTCGTGCCCAAGACGCCCTGGGGCAAAGCCATGACCGTCTGCTACGCGGTCTTCGGCATACCGCTCTACGTGCTGTACTTCATGAACATGGGCAAGGTCATGGCCCAGTGCTTCCGCTGGATCTACACGCGGATGTACGAATGTACGTCAGACCGGCCACGGACCGGCGACGGCGCGTGGAAGCGGATCACCGTGCCGGCCACGACCTGCGCTTACGTCCTACTCACTTACGTACTCATCGGCACTTTCATGTTCGCCAACTGGGAGGAGTGGGACTACATGGACAGCTTTTACTTCTGTATGACGAGTCTCTGCAAGATAGGGTTTGGCGACTTTGTTCCAGGCGCGACAGGCCTGGAAAACAGCACTGTCACAGCAGTCGTCGACCCAAACCAAGATAGTCAGATTAGATTAGTAGCGAATTTTGTTTACTTGCTCTTCGGTCTGGGACTCATTGCTATGGTGTATAACCTAGTGCGCGAGGGCTTCCGGCTCAAGTACTCTACCCTTAAGGCTGACATGAGGCTGTGCTTGGACCAAGTCCATCTCAAGACCACATCTTGCTTCCGGCCGGCGCCAGCGGGCCGGGATCCGAGATTTTATCCGGTGGACTACATATGATAAGGTGACTGTTGTGGTGCGGGTTAGGTGTGCGTCCTTTTAAGTGTGGCGACCTCTTGCGGGGAAGTTGAGAACAACAATGTGAGTTTCCTCTTCGTTCATCTCTGTATGTATGGAGTGCAGCGCTCTGTTTGCCGCAAAGCGACCTCTTGCAGGAGAGTTGCTCGATTCTGGTGGAAATGGTCGCTCACGGAAGTGGGTGTTATCCTCGGGGAGGGGGATTTTTCAGGTGGTTTAGCGATGATTTAAGGCTCAACACGGTATATCCGACAATTACAAATAAATTCCGTCCCAGAAAACCATTTTCATAACAATGAAGGGAGAAAATTGACGTCATTTTAAAAATAACGCTCATTTCGGTAACATAGTCCAAGTTCCACCCCTTTTTTTCCACCTCTCTCTCTTTTCAAAGAATGGATGATTTCTATTTACAGGGTGTCTAGCGATAAGAATTCTGGGAAATCAAAGAAAAGCCAGAAAATGTTAACACTAAGGATTCAGAGAAATTGGTTTAAAAAAATAGACGCGCAAAGCAACAAGGAAAAAGTGTAATTTAGGTCATCTTTTACCTCGAAAATATTAACATATACCCTGGGAAAATCAGAAAAAAGTCTCATTTTTTTTTCGGTGTATCGATAGACACCCTGTATTTATGATTGCATTAGGAAGCGCTGTAGGCGACCGTAATTTTCATCTCTACTCTGATGAAAATACCTGTATTGATATCTTAGAGTTTTATCTCCTTTTTTATGTTTATTAAAGTAGTTCTGCCGTCTCGTGGGTGCAGTAAACAGAGTACTGGCCTTCGGCCCCTTTGGCTATTTCAGTTAACTAAAATCTTAAAAATACAGTTTTCCTTTTTAAAATCGGTTTTGGTAAAAGATTGCAACCGAATAATATTGTTCAAAATGCAAAAAGGGCTTGGCACGGCCTCGCGCTGCATTAACTCATATCGATGTATGTATATCGAAGACCAACTCGAATGCAAGTGCTAAACAGAAGGGTATGAAATAAACTCGGAACAAACTGTCTGAATCGAGATTCTCAGCAAGATTGTCGGGTATTTCTTCGAAACCGGCTGGCTTTGACGCTATATAAGCTATTCTTAGTGGGTCTTTCACCTCTTTTCGACAGCTTTTTGAACACGTTCTCGGCGTTTCCGCCGAACTGATCACGTAAACTCGCTTTTAAGTACACAACGCATGAAAATCAGCTTAAAATACTCGAGGCAGACTTTTCTACGACCACTTTACAGCTGAACTTATTTTATCCTGCTTTGCTTACGTTGCTCATTCTTTGCTAAAATTCTATTCAGTAGAATTCACTCGCCGTTTTTTCAAATTATTCTTGTCAAAGCATAGATGAGCGGGTTTCACCCGGAGCTAAGTTGAATGTACTAAAAAAATCATCGTGGGTGAAGTGGAAGGGGGTAGGTTCTTTACCTTCTGTCCAGTAGTTGAAAATGAGGAAGTGCCGTAAAAAAGAAACAAAAAAAAACTAAATATATTTTTAGTCAATTGCAATTCCTAGGTTTTTCGCAGCATCAGTCGCATTTTCGTCCAGTTTTAAGTACAGAGGCTTAAGCAAATATGTTTTTTTTTCTGGTTTTTTTTTCATTAGAATTTTTTTCATTAGATTTTTTTTCTTTCTAAAAAGGGAATGTGGTTTTTGGCTCCAGGGGGGGAGAAAGTATTCTCAGAAACTTCTTGGTATTGTGAGGGGGGGAGTAAAACGGACTATTTCCTATGAAACATTTAATTTATCCAAACTTTTTGAAAAACTTGAAATAACGATGACACTATCCTTAGTGAGCCTAACCTACTGTAATTCCTTAGAGTCCTCATAATGTAATGGACCAGGGTAGAACACAAGCTGTAGAAAATTCGACCTTTGGGATTTTTAGCGTTGGTTTATGAATAACGGTCGCGAGAAACGAATGTAGGGCGAGCTACAACAGCACAAACCATCCAAAGTTAGTATCCGCAAGAAATCAAACTAAAAATAGAGGAAGGGTTCCTCATGAAGAAACACGATGACAAGTACGCGGAGGCGTTCGCCTTGAATAGCTTATTCGCCCGACACACCCCATTTTGAGTCAGTGTCGAATAGCCGGTAGAATGTAGGAGAAAAACGACTAAAAAAATGGGAAACAGCTAAAAAGCAAATGTTTAATAGTTTTATGTTAATGTTTAACCCATTACAGCCCTAAGTATTTGGAGTGAAGTTTAGATTTAAAGGATTTTTTTCCATTGAAATACGCGATTTTAAGCTTTCGAAAATGCCTAAATAATCAAATATCAGGTTTCCAGGAGCTTTTTTTTTTATTGCAACAATACTGAACTGAAAAGATCCTCTAAAATATTTTTTTCTGTTTCCGAATGGCATCACCGGGTGGTAGTGGGTTAAACACAGTAGGCTACCTACTGATAGGTTATTTTTTGCGAAAAATACGAGGTAAATAGCAGGGAAAATTGTAAAAAATAAATTTTTAAAAAATAAAGGAATTTGAGAAATCTTGGCCTCCACTCATCTGTGAAAAAGAGAAAAAGAAACAAAAAAGGCTTGAAAAAGACTGTTTTTATTCTGTAGCTTTTCCCTTGGAAAATACATTACAGCTTACTGCACCATTCGTTCACCCAAGTATGTCTAACGAGAGATCCCTTTGTAAATACATTGCTGTAATGTACTGTACGAATGTGTAGAAATGTCCGTGCCCAACGGTATGCCTGCCCATAGTTATTGAAGTATGAATACCGCTATTTTTCACGGCCAGGATGAAGAGTACTGACAACGATGGATTCGCTAAATCATGTAACAAAAAGTCAATCATCTTCGGGGATGTAACTCTACATTGCCCGGCTTTTTTCGTCCCCTCCACTATTTTTAACCAGACTGCCGTGCGCTGATGGAAATAGTTAATTGATGTGTGTTTTGAGCGGGCAGATCAAGATTGGTGAGCCCTGAGCACCCACAATCTTTAAATAGTCGTTTGTGTGTTGCAGATCCTGACAGAACCCATCAACTGGCGAGTAACCATGAGATGTCCTCAACCCTCATAGGTAAATTATGAGCAGGGGCAGATAATTAAAAACAGTCTGCTTCAAACTCCTTTCCGTGGATTTTTTTCATTTTTTCAAATAATAACCAAGGGGAAAAAAGAATTACAAAGGATTTCTTTGGCTTTTTTTTACCCGAGGGCAGAGAAACGCCATAATCTTAAGACGTCCGTGCTTGGCATAAACATCGTATTTATAGTTCATTGATAATACGCGTCCATGTTGGATTCATCCAATTGTAGAATAATAGAAGATCGGGTATGAATGGGTATAACAAGGGCCGTTATTCTACAAGTGGGTGAATCCAACATAGACGCGTATTATGATACGGGCGTATTTAGAACGCGCCCCTTTTATGCAGACCTAACTAAAATCGGGTGCAGGTAGGGTTATGTAAGTACCTTACCAACCGGTTGATACGGAATGCATTTTGTGTAATATGAGACCCCCTAAGGTATGCGCACCCATAACTCTTAATTTTATTTTAAATAATGAAAGCTTTTCTTTTTCAGAAAATGACCACTTCGATGATTCCAGAAGGCAGCGTTGATGCGGGTAGGTGAAACCGCCTCCTCGCTGTTGCGACTTTGGCTCAGCCAGAAGCCCTCAGCAGGTGTTGTTGCCAGAGCGACTCTACTCAACTACACGCGCCGAAGCCCCTTCCGCACTTCTTCGGGTAAATATCGTGTAAAACTGTGAAACCCCGAACTGTGGCGCCATCTAGCGGTAGCGGCCCGAACTGACGGTCCTTCGGCATGTAGAGAGTCGGCAGTTCCGTCTGTTTCCGCAAGATGGCGCCAAAGTCAGGGTTCGGGATTCCTCAGCTTTCCCGCGTAGTGTACTCATCGCTTGAGTCGTTTCTGGGCACGAATTGCTGTCTTTTTTTTACAGGCAGAATGACAAGTATACCGGCCGTGTGCCCTTTGCGCCTCCAGAGCGTCTCGGGCTACGAAGGACGCACAAACGATATTGTCTACTGCTATCCAGAAGTTCGGACAGATGAACCCTCTACCGTAGTTTTCTTCGGAGGCGACCTGCAAGTAAGAAGCCGACGTAACACTAATATTACAGACCTGCAATGAAGGAAAATATTCAAAGGCCGTAGATAACTGATTGAATTGATTGCGATGAAAATTCGAAAAATATTATGCTTCAGGCACCTTAAAAAAAGTGACAAGTAATAATGGGAACTTTGGTCTGCCAGAAAAATGTCACAGGATTTTGAAATATGACGTGAATGCTTACCATTATCCATGCCATAAAATTTTAGCTTTTTAAGGCCGATTTTGCTGTACCTTCAACAGGTTTATTTTTTTAATTTCGGAAGTATGTGAGGGCAGAACAGCACTCAGTCTGAAGAAAATTCTTTGTGTTCCAAAATCTCCGTTTCGAAATGATGACTGAAGCATTTTCATCAGAAAACGAGTAAATCATAATAAGAATTTCTACGGGTGTGATTTTTTTTCCCAAAATGAGTAGAAAGTTTGCTGTTTTTCATGAAACGGCTTTTATCGACTATCTTTATGATTAGTGGAAACATTCTAGATTTGTTCATTGTAGTAGCATTTGATTCATTTGAATGCGTCTTTAGTGTCCTTTTTTCGCTCAGAGATATTTTTTTATTTTTTTAAAATTTGTCCTGTACGGAATTTTGATAGCATCTGAGTACCACGTGTCTCTCTTTCCAGGATTTCTTAGAGCTGATGGAGAGCCACCGAGAAAATAGAAACTACATGAAATGGAATCTTGAAAATACTAGTCTTCTTTTACGTGATTTCTTCCCTGAAAGTCACGTAGTTGTAGTTCGACCTGCAAGGTAAGTCGTTTTTACTCACATAGCCATTCTCCATAGTGAAACAGCCTCTCAGGTGGCTCACGCAGGTGGTAACACTCTGCCTCGGCGTTTCTACAGTCAGCGCCCTCGTTCCCTCTGCTGCGCAGTGTTGCCAAATTTCGCGGAACTGTCCAATTCAACCGCTGTTGTCTAGAGAATATGACAAAAAATAACTCTATTTACACCCATCCATATCGCTTTCCAAAACTGGTTTCAGTGCCTGAATATATCTTCGGGTTTTACAGATAACGACGGTTAAATTTAGCAATCTCGCGTAATCTGGCAAGACTGTGCGAATGGCCAGAGGCGCCATCTAGCGGCAATGCGGTGGAAGGTCGAATAACGACTGGATCGCTCTCGAACGGGTCCGTAGTTATTTCTCCGTTTTGCCGGTAGATGGCGCACAGTTGAAGTGGAAACCGCCAGAAGGTTCTTTTCTTTTTGTGTGATTATTATTTTGTCTTCCCGTGAGGAATGTCATATGGTAGATAGGTAGCTTTTAGCCGTTTGGGTCTCATTGGACATGTTTGGCTGAATCGGTCCATGCTACATCTAGTCCATGATTGTGCTTTGCCTTGCCTGTCCGAGTACAATTACATTTTTTTCTTTGTTTTGGCTAGATCGTCGTGCGCAAAGCTTGCCAACTTCATGGACTATGTATCGGCTGAGATGGACCCAAACAGGCAAGTAAATCGATATTAAGCAGGAGGAATTGAATCTTTCTTTCTTTTCCACTAACGGGTACATTACTTGTCTTTCTCTCTAGTGGGTGGCGATTGGGTCGGCATGTCTCTTTCTTTATCAAGTCCTCATTAATTTCTTCCGAGAAAGAAACTATTATCAGCTATCCTCTAATCACTCACCAGAAAGCGTGGTAAATTTTATTTTTCGTTAATTTTGTTTTTCCGATTTCCTTCGCGTTCCTTCTTTTAGTACGAAAGAAACTGCTGTGGGTATGTCAGCAAACCTGTGTCGTAATTATTGCATTTATTAATTATCGTTTCGCGTGGTTTTTCATTCGTGGATATAAGTGTAAATACCCACATATTATTTACACCAACTTACAGTAACCTAGGAACTACTACTCAGCCGATATTGGTACTAGCTGGGGAGACCATGCCTCGGTGTTCTCCTGAAATCTGTTACGTATCTGCACGCTCAGTCTATTTTCAGACAACCTGGCCTGAGCTTGCGACAGTATGTTTATTTAACCCAGATGTCTGTCCATATATTCAGTTGCAATGTGGTCAGCATTTGTTTTCGCTCTGTCTAAACTGACTCCTCTCGGCTTGTCTTAACACACGCTAAATCACGTATTACAGGATGCTACTCTGGTGAAAATGGTGGGTTGTTATTTTATTTTTGATATCCACAGATTTGTACGTACGTATTCGACAACACAGGGCCCCAGTAACCATTAGAATTATCCTGCAAAACTCGTTCGTTGGTAGGAAATGCTACCTGGAAGAAGAATTGTTGTTGGCAACAGACCTGTTTTGGGTGTGAAGATGACTTTATCTCGTATTTGAGTTGTTGTTGAAGTTAGACGCATCAATCGCCGTACCAAACGAAGGGAATTGACTAGCGCTTCCCATAGACGAAGCTATTGATAGATTTTACCAGGATAACTGACTTAAGCGCGATCCCTGTTTTACTTTCTTTTTTGTACCCATAACATACATGACAACCCAACACAAGGTTTCTTTTAATGTTCTTTTTCCTGGCGGTCCCAGAGCCGACACTGAATGGAATCTCCAGTTTCAAGAGGTGGAACTAATTACCGGGTTGGCGATGATTTTTAATATTTCTGCTCTTCTTTCTGGAAATGCGGTCTAAAAATACACAGTGATTCCCTCGGTGCATATTTAAGCTTGTTGCTTACCTGGGAATTTTTCTGTACCGGAAATAAATAAAGGAATATCTCAAAATGTCATTTGTCAAAAAAATGAAAAATTGACAATCCTGAGCGAGGGATTTTGGAATGTAGGCCAACTGCTGTTAGGTGTATGGTAAACGTAGGTTAACTCATTTTGAGTAAAGTTCAAACCTGGGTCAGCTTCAGCTTAGTATTTTGCTAGCCGAAGTCAACTGGAGCTGAATAAATTCCGGCAAATTCCATTCAATCGTTTAATCAAAATTTGTGTCAGCAATTTAATCGTTCATAAAAAAATCGGCACCTCCATGATGGAAGACTCGACCAGTTCGAAAAGCTGAGTGTTAAAATAGACCAGTTTTGAGAGCGCGCAAAATCCCCTTTTTCAGCTCTTACCATTTAATTGTTTTTTTTTGTTTGTTTTTTTGAGTGATTTAAATAAGAATTCATGGTGAACATATTCCGGGGGCGAAATATTCCATCATTGTCATTCATTTCAGACAAATAATAAAGGAGGTATTCGCAACGTAAAACAACATTTTGAACGCTCGTCGAACTAGTACAGCTTAAAGCTGAGGTGTGAGAACTGGTCGAGTCTTCCATGAAGGTGCCGAAATGTCTAAAATAAGTATTTTTTAATTTAAAAAAAATATTAATAAGATTTTCTAAGGGGAAACAAAGGGAATTTCCCTCCATCCTATGCGTGAAAACCATTGTTATAGAGTCAGTGGCAATGAATTTTATGTGGTTTTGTGTTCAGGATGGAGTTCAAGACTTTTAGTTGCTATGACAACTTCGTCCCTTGCAACAACTGTGGAGCGCCGGATCACACGCCAACGCACTACGCTTTGCAGCACCTGGAACGATTGCTCCAAAACCTGTCCCAGCGACTCCGAACAATGCCCGTTGAGCAGTTGCGTCCGAATAGGGTGAGTTCAGTCTCCTACCGTTTGCGATCTCCTCTTTTGCCCAGCTGATGTTCAACGCAGTCGGTTTAGAACCTAGAGCCCTTAATAAACAGAGAAGCTCGACCGGTGACCCTCTTTTCTGTGATCACGTGGTCCAAGCGTCCGCCATGAGGCGGACTGACCAATCACGTAGCAGGAGGAGGCGTGGAGGCGGAGGGTGGGGACGCGTAGTACACAACATGGCGGCCGCCATGAGTCCCGGTCGCGCTTCTCTCTTTATTAAGGGCTCTACACGAACCAATCCGTCGATTTTCTTTTCAGGAACCAAGCAATACTGACGAGACGAGTGGAGGCGGAAGTGGGGACATGTCGTTAAACTCCTCAGCCACCGAGTCCCCGGAGTCAGCTATGGCGTCGACGGCGGCCCCGGACGGCTGCTCTTCGCCGCCGGCGGACACCGACCCGTCGGACGACATGAAAGTGGACCTCTGGTGGCGGGACAATCTTCATTTAGACCGTACCAACCTGTCCTTGGTCGGCTTCAGCAAAGGCTGTGTAGTTCTCAACCAGTTCATTTATGAATTCCACTACCTTAAGACTCTGACCCCCGATGATGACACCATGTCGAGGCTCGTGTCGCGCATCAAGGACATGTATTGGTTAGACGGCGGACACGCGGGCGGCAAAAATACGTGGATCACGTCACGGAGTCTTCTAGAAACCTTAACGCGGTTAAGTGAGTATCGAGAATAGCGCATTATTGCTAATCTTGCTTCGAATCATATTTAGGGCGGTGTTTTTTTTCTATCAAGTGATGGATTCTGTTGCGGGATTTTTATACAGGATTGTTACAAGTCAGGGAAATCAGGGTAAATAGGAAAAGTCAGGGAAGATATACCTCTGTCATGGAAGGCCTAAAAATGTCAGGGCTATTGTGCCAATTTCCGAGAAGGTCGGGGAAATCTGGGAAATATTATTTTATTTGTTAACAATGGAATAAGTGTAACCTTTCTCTTTTTTTATTGCCAAATAATTTTGCCCTTTTTTGGGCTGAATTTTCAACTTTTAGGGGTCTGTTTGTTAGATCAGATGTTTTTAGTACAATATCCGAAAGAACAAAAAAAAAAAAAGAAATTTAAAAAAAATACGGTATACAGTGCTCTCCCGCTAATCCGGCACAAGCGGGAGAAGAGGCTGTCGGATTAGCGGATTTGTCCGGATTACCGAGTAGTTTCTGTGT
>Ga0058701_10004250_pt1 | contig 11583 bp, 9 predicted proteins | sample AgamicOrMae_FD_97039 | JGI IMG/M metagenome (GOLD analysis project Ga0058701, IMG submission 97039) | Agave microbial communities from Guanajuato, Mexico - Or.Ma.e | ecosystem: Host-associated > Plants > Phyllosphere > Phylloplane/Leaf | place: Guanajuato, Mexico | collected 2012-06-04 | reverse complement strand
TAGGTTGGGCTAGGTTGGATGCTTTTTGCCTCGTTCCGCTATCTCTCCGCTCGGCTTGACGACGGAGGGTAGCACCAAATTTAAACCAAAAGGTTGAAAATGCTACCTTAAAAAATTACAGTGTTGTGAGTCCTAGACCCATTGCTATTTTTTTAGGAAGAAGATTAAATGAGTGTTGCAAGTATTTTCGTAATTTTTGGAGATAGACCTTTAGCCATATCAATGACAATGTCTTGCCGAACCTTTTCGTTTGATATGGATATTGATGAATCTATCGTCAAAACTGACCACAATACGAGTTTTACCAGTATTCATTTTACCATATCAAAACAGACATGGATATATACCTACAAGTAAGGAAATAACCGGAAAAAGTAAGGGGCTACCTAGACCAGGTACTCTTTAATGATTTCTCCTCCTATTTCAGCGAAACAATTACTTTACCTTACCAAAACTGTTAAAAATCACAATTAAAAAAAATCCGGTAAGCGATTCCTAAAATCTCTTCTTTTTTTTCCGAAAAAATATTACATTTTGCTGTCAGAAAGTTTTCCTTGTACCAAAACTATTTTCCCCCCCACGATTGATTTTAAAAACTAAAGACTTTTCATGTCTTGATTTTTGATGTACTGACGGAATAGAATCCAATCAAAAACTCGCCAATACCTCTCCGTTAATTAGGAAGTTACTGAAATACAGTAAAAAAAATAAAATGTTACGATACACTGACAACAGATGAAGGGCGCAGCAATTAGCAACGAAGTCAATATTAGCCTAAGCAATTGCGGCGCATGCCTCTGAAAGAAGCTTGTTTAGCTAAAAATAAGGTCTGCAGGTTTTAGCGTTAAGGTAACGGCTGGCTGTTTCCCGTGTGCGAACTAACCCCTGTTTTGCACTGCTTCGCAGGCGACCAATTTCTATAAGCAGGAAATCGCGTGTTTTAGATCGAGTTGCTTTTGCCTACTTTTGCCCTCCAGGAAACTTTTCTGGGAACACGAAACTTTCTGGTATTTTCAGTCGTTTCTCGCCGACTGGTGCCAACAGCTCCGCTGGCTCATTTCAAACTAGAAAAAACATCGCAAAAGTCGCCTCGACTTTTTCGCACTAGTTCAAACGCTCGGCTATCGCTAAGCATGCCGCGAACTTCTCGGCTTTCGCAACCGCTCACCTAACGTTAGGTTACTGGCTTGTGCCTCGCTGCACTGTCTCTCCACTCGGTGGCTCGCACAAGAGAAAAATCGAGCCTACAAGACTACAGGTAAAATAGTTTGAATACTCGACTAAACAATCTGCTCGTGTCATTGGTCTCTATTATGTGACCGGGCCTTATCGGCCCATTTGCTTTTCAATAAATGAGTCCCACTATTGGGCCCATTCGCGTGACGCAGAGCAACCGTCGCTTCAAGGTCGCGATATGGTCGATTTCTCCTCAGTTTTTCGACCGGATCAAAGGAACAAACCGCACGCTAGTTCCATAGGTGAATGCGCCCGCCCCTTGTTTTTCCATCGGATATTGTCGCTCAAATTTCGTGATCGGGATCGGTGACACAGCATGTAACTTGTTACCAACGCAATATACCCGCCCAAAAAAAACATAAAAACAGCTGTTGATTTCACTGAAATTTCGTTTCTGTGATGTTTTACATCAGGGATGGGTGATATGAACGTCTTCCTTAGGGTCCTTACAGTTCTCTATAACAAGGTCCACGCAATACGCAATATTACAAAAAAAAGTAAAGCAATATTTTTAGGGAAAAGATTCAAATATTCAATGTTATTCGAGATAAATACTTAACAAATAGTTGTCCAAAAAATGTCGAGACTTTTTGTTAGAAAGAACATTAAAAAAAAGATACTTTTATTGTTATTTATGAATTGATGTACAATAATACTACATAGCGTATTTATTTTGAATACTATGGTTAAAAATTACCTATTGCCTTTGAAAACGGGGTCATTTAAATTCGAATAAGTCACTTTCATCTCAGCCTCCGCCGCCTTATTTCATCCAGGACATTACGATTCTGTCCAAATTTGTAGAAGGCAGCGAATCGGCCACGCGAACAAAGAAATGTTTGGAGCTAGCTAACGGTGGTTGAGGAATCGGACAGGACGTGACTAAAAGAGTCGTCGACTTCTTTCTTATTCCCTGTCCTGACACGTCTTCTGTCCATTCCCACAGTATTCCATTCAGAGACACCCTCAATTGCTACGTCTCACTAACAAGTCTAACCTCATCCGATGCCGAAACCTCTTCCTCAAGTGCGACGAAGTTCCTCATCATCTACCGCTGTCCTACCCACCCGCTCAAATAATATTCCTGAAATTGACTAGAATCTAAGTCTTGCCTCATATCCACAACCTACTCCTGAAGATCTTCGCCGAAGTTCCTAGACGTAGCTTCCTAGATCTTCCACAAACTTATATTCCACTCCTGGACATTCCTGTCTCTGTTGCTAAAAGTCTCACGAGGTATCGTCATGTCCACAACCTGTCCCTAAAGATCGTCAAAGTTGCTGTAAGCATGGTAGTGTACTCTCATGGTGTATCCACGGATCTTCCACTCAAGTAATCTGCGATACTCCCTTTCATCCTATTTATCTCAAAATCCTGTGAAATCGTCTTCTGTCTTCCAAAGTCTCCTACAACCGTATCAATCTCCCACTCCAGACGTCCGCTATTCTCAATCCTAAGTTTCTCCTACAAAACTGTGATCATCCGACGTCTCTCGAAACATTTCCGGTCCTTGTGAAATCTATCCACAGTCTCTCCCTATGATCTTCAAATTCTTCACGAACTTCAGCCTTCCTGAAGACGTTTCCTGACAGATTTCGAAAGGTAAATTCCACAAAGTTCTCCGTAATTTAGTACTCACATGTCAGACATCCAGCATCTTCTCAAAGAGCTCCAGTCTTCTCAGGATCTTCTCCACTCCAGTTCATTGGATCTCAGCTCTCCGATATAGTCACTCCAATCTTGCACTCCTCCCGGCTCCAAAAATTCGCAATCCTTCGCTCATTAGGATTCCTGCTCCCGGCCAATATGGAGGCTCCTGTTACTCGAGTACTCATCACCCGTTCCTTTGTCTTCTGAGGGCGTCAAGTATCACGACATATTCTCAGACCCTACCTCCCGACTTTCCAGGGCCTCTCTTTTAGTGCCTTTGTCTGCCAGGCAAGATCCTTAGTCACACTTGTGAAGTTGCTCCCTCAGTGGAGAGCAAATTTGCCGCTTGGCTCGCTCCAACACGTGCCCTCCCAATTTCCTAGGCAGTCCGACTAAAAAGCAACAAGTGACGACGGCCGAGCAGCACGCGAACCAGTCGACAGTTGCTTACTTCATTTATTTCTATCATGCCTGTAAGTCCCTCCCTTCAAATCGATTCTCTACTTCTTTGTTTCCAAAGGTTTACCGAGTACCCCAGCCCGCTTCGCCGAACGGAGGTAATACCATCCTGTTCCAATGCCATTTTATTCCGTGCCGCCTCTGTTTACCGTACACAAACACCGCACGGTTCAAATTTGGACAGTCCACTAACTACACGAATTGTGTTTAATCTTGCAGGTCGCAACAGCCCCACATCACCACTCCCCCTAAGCAATCCGTAACGGACCATAAATCCTGTGATTTCCATGCAAAACAGACTCTGATATTTGTCGAAGGAGCCTTAAAAGTCCAGGTTTCGAAAACTGGAAATAATATATGAGACAACTTTTGTCAAGTCACTGGGACGACCGGTCCGCATTTCCGATTCGACGGCGGGAAAGCGTTGCTGAAAGTATCAAAAATCCCCGAAAAGGACGTCCGGCCCACAATCTCCCGCACATAGTGCAAAATCTCGACAACATCTCTATTTTCGTCTGCGCACTTTTCTGCATCATCGTCACCGGTTGTTTCCTCTTTTCTGTCGCGGACAGCCCCGCACTCACCTACAACACGACCTGGAGATGTGTCTGCGCATACCAAACTATGACATTTTCGCTACAATGTGGGCCAAAGATGAGCTATGTCTAGCACAAAACTGTTTGAGCCGACGACACGCGCTAAGAGCTATCGATTTCTCTCCGACATTTTCCCGTCCAAACATGAAGTCTTTAAAGTTTGCGTTTTATTCCCTGAGTTCTACCTAGTGTAATCTTTAATTGCATAATGAGGATCACCACATCCGACTAGGTAGATGAGGCTCGGGGAAGTTTGATATTCTGTTCCTCGCTTTGCTTTGGTTCCACCTTGCATGGCGACGAAAATTTAGGCTTGGGCAAAGTGACGTTAACCCACTACCACCCAGCGTTGCCGTTCAGAAAAAAACATTTAGTTTCGAGGATCCTTTTAGTTCAGTACTGTCAAAATTTAAAAAATATCACCCCTCTGGAAACTCGAACTTTAATAATTTAGGCATTTTCCAAAGCTGAAAATTGCGTAATTTAATGGGAAAAATCATTCGACTTTCTCTTAATCTAAATTTTACTCCAAATACTTTGAGCTGTTATGAGTTAACTTTGGTAAGGTGTATCGTTCCTCACTCCCCTCTAGGACGAAAGATAGAATATCGGACGAAAATGGAACCACTTAATTTAGAATGGTGGGTTGAATAATAGCAGGTGTTTGAAGTCATCGAATAGGACCATAGTGGACGATTCATCAGTGATGTCGAACGGGGAGGATGGGTTGCTCGCAATTCTGAAAATGGTTGTTCGGGAGCGCGGAATAGCGCGGAATAGGATGGAATGGTGCAGAATAGCGGCACGTGTTGCGATCACAGAGTGCTCGGATAGCGCGGCGCAGCGGCGTCCCGATGGGATTAACTATGTTTGTGGAGTGTTTGTTTACGAGAAGGATAGGAGGAACCTCTTTGTCTTGTGGGTTTAGAGCACAAACAATGTTCTTTTGTTCCACCGCATCTTGCTGATTATTTTACTCAACTGCTTATGTCGGCCGTAAAATAACATGGAAATATTATTGCCTCGTGGATGTGGCTCAAGTCATTTGCTCACAGACTCTTAAAAAGAACAACCGGAATTCGGTAAAATTATCAAAGACTGAAAACATTCACTTTCTGTCCCGTCGTTCTGCTCCGTTGAGTCCGAGTGATTTTTTACAGATCGTCCGTAGATTGTTTCTGATTTCAAGTTTAGAACCAATTGACGAAGGCGATTGCAATTTCCGCCGTCTCAGAATTTGTGGACTCTTGAAAATTAGATATAAGAATGAAAATAACATAATTATTTACTTTTTTTTTTTTTAGAAATCATGTTTTGAAAAGTTACCCACGATAGCATTTCGTAAAACAAACCCTACAACAAAACTTGAACGAAAGAATTTTTCAGAGGAATGAAAGAACCCGGCTATTTAGGTTTTGTTTGAGTGTAAAAACAACTGGTAATTCCTCTAAAAATACTTTAACGCGGTAAATTTATACATCCACGAATTTTCATGAATTTTCTCACTATGCGTCTCGTTGTCGGTGGCAATGTTTAATCCGTGGTTTAGTGATGTGACGGATCGACCTGATCGATTCTTCGTCCTTTATGATAGCTTCATTTACTTGCTGGCCAAGAATGACTCCGGCGTTTATGGTTGTGCGGGTCACGACCGTTATTCGCTACTTACGTTAATCCGTGGGAATGTTTTCGTCTCTGGATTTGATACTTTAACAAACACACGTTTCCCTCATTTTGCATTGATCCACAGCCTTGCAAATAACAGTAATTCCGTCGTTCATTTTCTTTCTTTTTTATAGCAAACCTTTAAGTAACGTTAATGAGTTCCAAACGACTCTCGGGTTGTGAGAAAAATATTGGCAGTTCTATTACTCGTTCTACATTTTTCTCACCAATCCGGCATCCAAAAAAAAAGAAAGACTTAAAAAACAGCAAGTATTTTTCAAAAAATAAAAAAAGAGAATATTTATAGAAACAGAATTTTCTCCCTAATTTTGCAGTTGCATCAAACAGCTCTTCCAGTTCATTAAAGACATTAAAAAAACCGCGATAGCATGAGGTCTTTATGATTTTTTTCCCGAAAGAAACTTACACGCTGTTTATCTCTTTGGTCCGTAAAACGGCTACAGAAAAAGTTGATTTGCAGGAATGGGCTTAGTCCAGTTAGCGCTGCTGGAATGGGTTCAAGCGCTAAACTAGGCTAGCGCTGACCTGGCCTAGATAAGATTACACAGACGGAACTAGGCTAGACTAATTTAAGCTCGAATAGACTCCGCCGGACGAGAATAAAGAACACCCTCTTTACATGATACATATATTTCGAATGCATACTCTAAATCTTATTGGTTGGCACTAGGTCCGCGATATAACTATTAAGCGGCATCAGGCTTGGTGAAGATAGATAAAACTAGGTAACATTCAACTGGATACCCTACGCCTTCCTATGCTCTTGCTCGTGTCTGTTTGAAGACGGAAGGTTTATAACAAGGTATATATCAAATCTTCGGTGAGATACATTACTTCTTTGAATGTTATGTCAGTAAAAATTGGAACAAAGACTCGCTTAAACAGGAAGGCCTACTTTCCGATTCGAGCAGTTTCTACCTCTCAACATTAATTAGTCTTCTACAACTGGCAGCTGCCAAAATAGCTAAGGAATTTATCTTTTGAAATAACAGTGGAAGCGTCGACTATCATATTGCGTGCAAAAGGGCTATGTATTTTACTGGAATCGTCCACTGTACTTGATATTTGCGTGTTCCGCTCTTAACAGAACGATGTTCCTTTGTTCAAGTAATCAGTGTCCAGGGAATGAGGCAAGTGTTCGAAATTCAAGGTCCAACTGCATTCTTTAAAAATATCACAAAAGAGCTCGTTATGATGATGCAACCGAGAATTCAAGAATCACTGAAAAAAAATCGTTTCAACAAAAGTCTTATGCGCAGCGCAATCATTCTTAAAATAGTTCACTGCACGTCCCAGCTAGACGATGTAAGAAATCAGGAAAAACAGTCGATAATTCATGAATTTTAGAAAGCTGTGAAGCTACAGGTTGGCTGTACAACAGGCGCCATGGGAGGAGAGTAAATAGTACAAAACCGAATTGTTCCCAACGGCAACTCAAGTTTCAATTAAAACTGACAGAAGAAAAGGCGAATTTCTCTGTGCCAAGGGTTTTATCTGAAGGTTGCAAAACATACAATAACTCCTGGTCTGGAAATGAGCCAAGTGGAAGTTTCAAGAGTTTCCGACAGATATTTTACCTTTCCGTTCTTTTCGACCTCCTTTCATTTGCATCAAAGCATGGGTTCACGTCATTCTGTAAAAAGTATTGTCTGCAAGAACCCCCTCTTTTAACAGCAAACGGTCTCAGGAATCGAGAAAAAAATGGAAGGAAAATCGGATTCGAACCCGCGTTTCCCAACTAAACGACACTGTCTACAGACACAGCTACCAGGCAAACACAATAAAATATACTTTCTGCAAATTTAACTTGCCATAGCCGATGAATGGCGAGCGCAGACTGTTCTCATAACCGAAAATAACCACGGGAATCAAGAGAAAAAGATCAAGGAAGATCAAGTCAATAGCGAGCGTTCGAACCCGGGCCCACCTAACTCGGCGCCAGCGCTCTACCGACTGAGCTATTTCGTCACTTATCAATTTGCTGCAGAAACTTACCCGAACCAATGACTGGTGAGTGGGGACTACATGACAAGCTCATGAGGACAAGAGCGGCGGTGCAATCGTCCATCATGCCTTGCTCGCGCTCCCCGGAATCCTCCGTCGGCGCACTTGGTCTCCGCTTGCGTGACCTGCACACAAAGAAAAAAATATTCAATTTAAATATTTGATCAAATCCTTTTTAAGCGCCGCTGCCAAATCGTCATTAACGAAGAACTGTCGCTAGGTGTTACGTCAGATGCCTGCTGCAAATAGATGAGCGACCTCGCTTGTTCAATGTCACTCCGATGTGCAGGATCCCCGCGCACCTTAACGCCGTCCCAAAATACCTGTCTCTGAAAAGTTCACGTGCGTATCGTTGACACAAACTATTCTGGCCGCTCTTGGTTCTTTAAACTTTCCCTTAGGTCTGTCTATATAAAACCAATACATAAAAAGTCGAACGCGAAATTTCAGTTTTTTTTTTGTTTTTTTGTAACATAAAACACTTTTTTTTAATGATGGCTTCTTTTTAAATCTTAAAAGTTAACAAATATTTGACTTTTGCTGCAAACTTTCAGCCTAAAAAGTGATTTATGCTCGAAATGTTTTGCTTCGACATGTAAATTCTAAATCACGGATAAATACTGGAGGTGCACACACTTAACACTAGCCCTTGTTTTAGGTAGTTCAACACCTGTTTTGGGTAGGTAAAATGGGAGAGCGTAATTTATTTCTGAAGATAAAGCTATCTTCAACCATATCAATTAAAAGGTCTCGTTGATAGCTCCATTGATACGGTTTTTCATACATCTCATCTTTCATTCATTTCATTTACATACATTCATTTCATCTTCAAAAATAACCAAATTCAGCTCTTTTTTTCTCATACCTAAAACAGCGGTTAGTTTTTACTGTGTAGGTCTTATCTCAAATGCAACTACTACGGAAATATATCTTTTGGACTGGATTACAGCCGGGGATACTTGGTACTGAAACTAGCGGCGCTTAAACTTTGAACGCAGAGGTGTAATTATATTTCAAGGCCCAAATTCAGTTCCGAGTTATTGGACACGTGTGTAGGTTACATATCCCACAGTGGTCAGCTGTTGGGGCAAGTTGGCTGATTCCAGAGGCAGGACACACCTCTCCTGGAACCACACCTCTCTCCCAAAACCCGGAAAAGATGGATATTATAACAGGATTGCTTCCTATCAGGTCGGATTGAATCTATATCCGGCCCAGACGCTAAACCCTGAGTGTATTACTTTCAGTGATTGCGAATAAAAATCGTAAATCGAACTATATATATGTATGAATTTCTACCCGGCGATCTAACTCCAGTCCGGATATAGGTGTACAAAAAATCAAATAAATAATTTTATCAGTAAGACTAACTACGGGATGTAACATTTCCTGTACAAAACCAAAGCTTACGTTAACCTAGTGTACCGTCTACTCTCACCGTTCAAGGGCTGTTTAAAAACTGATCTCGTATACCAGCTTATAATAAATGTACCTTACCAAGTAATCAAAACCTACGGGTTAGTAAGTAATAAAATACGCTTTAATTTAATTTTTTATACGGTGTATCGATGCAGGTTTATTTGTTGCATTCAAGGTTGAAATTCACCAATAAGAACGGTGGTAACAAGGACAAGGCCAAACAGGAACCTAGGGCGATCGGATACGCCGCACTGTCGGCGTTTAAACACACGCCTACTATCTCCAAGGCTAGCAGGAGCTGAGGCGCGGCTAGGCATCGACTGCTGTACGCGATTTCATGCATTAATCCGAACGTGATCCGCACCCACAGATTCTGTCAACACTAGGGGCTAGACTTGCAAAAGAAAACTCTACAATCGTAGAAAATCTTTAATACCTCTTGAAATACCTTATTCCTGCCCATACTTTCCTCCTAATTCATACATACATACCAAATTAGGTATGTCCGAAAATCTATTTCCACTGCTTTGAGACGAGCAACTCAATACGAAGAACTTCCCCTCCAAACGCATGACTTGGAGGGGAAGTAGCGCGCTTGTTCAGCCAGCCGCTGCGGCCAAATGCAACCGCGGCCGATAAGCTTCACAGAAACTAAATATGAACCAAACACGTCTGTTTGAACGGTTCTATTCCTGTCTTGGATAAACGTCACAAGTGCTTATTTCAGTTAGTTTTTTTAACCCATTACAGCCCAAAGTATTTGGAGTGAAATCCAGCTAAAGAAAAAAATGAAAGGATTTTTTTCCATTAAAATACGCAATTTTCAGCTTTGGAGAATGTCGAAATAATTCATTGTCAGGTTTCCAGAGGGCTAATATTGTGACAATACTAAACTCAAAAGATCCTCTAAATTATTTTTTTTCTGTTGCCCAACGGCAACGCTGGGCGGTAGTGGGTTAAGATAAACCAACCATGATTAGCCATATCAAACAAAAAGGGGTCACAGCGAGCTCTTTCGTTTGATATGCTCTACATGTACAACCATTCTATCGTAAAACTATCATACCAGTTCCGTCAGTATTATCTTTTCAAACCACAAATGGAGGCTACCCTAGGCAGTATGTTTATTACAGATAGGTACTTAAAATATTTTTCGCGCTATCGTATGGCCCTATTCTGAAATGTTAAAAATAGGGAGGCCGGAAAGAGCTTTGCTAAAACCTGCGTCCGCCTAGCGTTGGAACACTATCCTCCTGACCTACTAGATGTTAAAATTTCCTGTCCAAAGTAGCTTGGAAACGCAATCAACGCTTGGACGCAGTCCAAACTTCACACCAACTCGACTCCTCTCATGACATTGGGAATCTCTAAAAATGGTTGGACCTGCATTATGTGGGACTTGAGTTGTAGGACCCAACAGCAGCATTCTCAGAAACTTGTCTTCACATTCCACGGCGCATTATAGTCCCTTGAGAACCCTAAAATATTCCTAAAATACGGATACTTGTTATACTTTTATAGGAGCATTTCTGTATCTCCAAAATAGCATATCTAAATCATAGAAAACTATATCTAGACCTTAAACTAAGTCTTCCAAAATAGCATATCTCCTTAACCCATTACAGCCCGAAGAACTTGGAGTGAAATTCAGCTTAAGAGAAATTAAAAGGCTTATTTCCATTTAGATACGCAATTTCAAGCTTTAGAAAATCGATAAATAATTAAATTTCATGTTTCCAGAGGGGTGATATTTTTTAAATTGTGACAATACTGAACTGAAAACATCCTCAAAATTAAATTTTGCTATTGCCGAACGGCATCGCTGGGCGGTAGTGGGTTAAAAATAACGTATCTAAGCTTTTGAAAAAATAGTGAAAAGGTGGATGGACAAAACGTGGACTGGAAAAGCATTTATCGAACATTACAGAATCGTTTGTTAAAACCTCTGAAGGAGCATTGTCAGCACTCTGTTCAGCGTCTCAAGGACGGTGAAACTGAACAGACTTTTAAACTGCACTCGGATACAGGAATTAAACTGACAAAGTAGAACACCAAGCATGGCATTGTTCCCGTACATTAACTTCCTACATCAATGCATGATCCTTCAACTTGAACCACGTTTAACTGCAGTAAGAACTCCTAGATAAAAAATGGCTTCCCCCACTCGGCCCCACCTAGCCAAAGGAAGTCTATTTCCAGTCAAGACCTCACAAGCCAGGCCTGCATGCATTCATTCTCTCAATCAATTCCGACATATGTCATCCAGCTCTTGTCTCCACTTTTTCTTTAAAAAAAATATATCCACTAAAAATATCACTACTTTATCATTTAAAAGTTTATAAAAATATCTCCTGATATTTCTCCACGATATCAAAACTACGTAACATTTCAACCAAAATAAAAAAATCCTACAAAATTTGCCATTCATAAAAATTACATTCGAAGTTAAGCCTTTTATGAACTGATTGTTGATTTTCCGAACCAAAATGAAGCACTTAGAATCATGTTTAAACTTTGATAGCTACTATTTGAT
>Ga0058701_10004249_pt1 | contig 11583 bp, 6 predicted proteins | sample AgamicOrMae_FD_97039 | JGI IMG/M metagenome (GOLD analysis project Ga0058701, IMG submission 97039) | Agave microbial communities from Guanajuato, Mexico - Or.Ma.e | ecosystem: Host-associated > Plants > Phyllosphere > Phylloplane/Leaf | place: Guanajuato, Mexico | collected 2012-06-04 | reverse complement strand
CCCAAGGTCACGCGAAAGGTTCTAGAATGTAGAGGGGGAACCGAGGAATGCTGCGCTGTTGTCGGATTTTGCCTAGCAACTCGCGTTCAGAAATGGCATCGTTGGAGACCTTACTTTTCAATATGCCCTCGTACGCCCAGCGCCTTCAATTACTCGCACTTAACTACTTTACTTTGAAAATTTTAGATAATTTGCAACCATTATTGAAAAATCACATGGTCTAATAGTGCACAAAGAAAAAAACTCCGAAAATTACTTGCGAAAGCCCAAGATTTTCGATGCATGTTTTTTTTTTTTGGGGGGGGGGCTGAGAGAATATCTGCTGAACTAGTCCCAAGGGGATCGAGTCTGGTTTGGTTTTTAGAATATGTTATTAGCATAAAACAACTTTAAAAAAAGGAGAGGGGAAAAAACGAAATCTAGAACGCTCTATCAGGAGAATTCCGTTTTTTTAAAGGCCTATCTTTGGGTTCTGTAATCTCCATTCGGCAATAGAAAACAGGTCCAATAGGTCCCGTTTAGTAGCATAAAAACCAACGAAAGTTTGTTGCGCGATGTTATTTTCTTTTCGTTGTGCTGCGTCGTTTTGCGGTAACAATTTCATTTCGGAGGGTTTGTCCTGATTTCCCTGACAGGTTTTCCTTTTCCGGGATTTTCCGGACTTTCAGGTCTTCTGACAACCCTGAGTCTCTTGTATAGCCTTGCTTGGGTTAAATTTAAGAGTCGTTTCTCGAAAATCTCTGTTAAAAAAATGAGCTGTTTCTTAAACTTTGACAAAATTAAGTTACCGGAAATAATCTCCAGAGAGCGGTGTACTTCACGGGAAATCACAATGTCGTGTTACCTAGAAATAGACGAGTCTTAGCTCTAAAACATTAGTTCACAAAATGTTAACAATTTATGATGAAAATTTCCACGTGATAAAAGTAGACCTATCTCACGTAAGAACCCCACCCTCAAGTTGTTTAAAAGCAAAAATCTCGTCAATTCCAAAAGACACACAACTTTAATGCTAAAAATATTAGTTTGCATAATTTTAAGCTAAAAATGTTGCAGTTAGCTTGGTTTTTAGCTTGAAATGTTGCTATAAGTAGGGAGTTAAAATTAGGTTTAAAGTTAAAATTGATAAATTAAAAACAAAAATACACTATTTATGGACAAAGGAAAAAAGGTCAAAAGAGCCCTGCGTTTTATGCACCACGTGATTTGTTAATGGCAAACTATTGATCAGATTCTGTAAGTTAAAAAAAAAACACCAGTTTATGGACAAAAAAAAGTTTGAAAAAGCAATGCGTTTCATGCATTAAAGGGTTTCTGTTAACGGCAAAATATTAATCAGAATCAGTTTAAGACATTTAGAAATGCACAATTTATTAACAAAAAATGTTTTAAAGAGCACTGCGTTTTATGAACCTCATAGTTTATATTAACGGCAAACTATTAATCAGATTCTGTAAAAAAAACAAAAAAAACAATGTATGGACAAAAGAAAGTGGTATAAAAGAGCACGGCGTTTTATGCCCTAAATGGTTTCTGTTAACGGGACACCATTACTCAGATTTTGTCTTTTTTAAAATACATCAATTTATGATTATTATTATTTTTTAAGAGCACTGCGTTTTATGCCCAAAATGGTGTCTTTTAACGGCAAACAACAGATCAGATTCTATCCAAAAAAATAATTAAAAATACATCAAATTAAGCACAAAAAAATAGAAAGAACACTGCCCTTAATGCACCAAAAGATTTCTATTATCGGCAGACTATTGATCAGTTTCTGGAGCGTAGCACCTTCTGCAGACCGCAAATCACTAAACACTACGGACGAGAAGCGAACCTGTTCCACGCCGCAGTAGAACGCCAATCTTTTGGAATGGATATTTTATAAAATCTAGCAGCCTGCAGGTAGAGCACTTCCGCCGTCTCTATCAAGGCCTACATTACATCATGGCGCACATATATTGAAAGTCCATACGCCTGAAAGGAAGTAAAAAATGTACCGTCGTCGCAGCCAATCACAAACCGAGTTTGAGCCGAGCGACTAGCAGATGGCGCCGACAAGACATTTATTGACTCTTTTAACAAGAGTGCGTGCGGCTTCACAACTCCGGTTTCGAAACTTTACACAATGCGTTTCAACTCCAAGTGTCCTTTCTACACGCTTGCAATTTATTGATGACCGAAAAAAATGGTCCAACACTGTAAAATAAGAATCTGAAATAGATGCAACAGAAATCAAAACACTCTGGTCTGAAAAAAAAATCTGGTCAAAATATTCACTAATTTTTAGATATTTCGAGCTTAAAATCAGCACTATATAAATTTGAAACCATGTCTGAATGTCAGTGAATAATTGGACTGAAATTATTTTCAGATCAGTGATCTGACTTTTGTTGCATCTGAATTTAAGATTCTCTTTTTACAGTGTATTCACAGTAAAAACGAAGCACGTGTTTTAGGGAATGTTTGACTGTTTTCGAGGTGAAATAAAATAGGGGTGGTACGTATTTTGATGTTTTTCAAGATAGACCTATGCTCAGCCATATAATTCGAAAGGTCTCCAGCGAGAGAAAGAAATTGATGTGGCTGAATATACGGTACATATAGGTCTATCCTGAAACTTTAACAAGATACGTAACCACTTATTTGAAATTATTTCCACACCCAAGACAGGTAAGAACTCCCTAAAACACGTGAGTTTCGTAATGACTATGAAGGTGCGAATATCGCTGCTATGGTCGGTTTTAGCTGTCCCTTAAAAAAAATTTAAAAAAAAATAATTTAAAAAATAAATTAATTAAAAAAAAGAAATGTAAATATGAAGCGAACGAAAATGCGTTTCGCCAGGATATCCAGAGCAAACAAGCTTTAAACAAACCGACGGAAGTACCTGAACCATCCGATGAAAAGAGTTACAAAAGCGGACTAAGCCTAAAAAAATGAAAAAAGCGCCAATATTCAGGTATTTCTGGAATTATTTATATTCGCCAACTGAGGGATTCCTGACCTGGCCGTGAGCGGCTCCTAATGAAATAATTGTGCGTGTCTAGGAAACCTTGATGGATGAATCTGTTTCTTTTCGGCAGAAACGAAACATGCAAAACGTTTTCACAAGTGCAAGTTCAAAATTGCAAACTGGGTCAAAGCCTTTTCGAATCTGAATAGCGGAGCTCTATCACTCACGGTCAGAAATAAAATTAAAAACACTAACAGCGTTGTCTTTGTTCGCAGGTATATGCACATCTAACGCGACACCAAACATGGAAACAGTGAGTTAAACACCGATGTGTTTTATGAGAATCATACGCAAATAATAGCAGTGGCAGCTAACACGTTAGTTGATGAAGCAGGTTACATTAATCAGCCATTGCTAACTTTTAGCAGCCGTTGCTTACACTAGCTATAGCTGCTAGAAAGTCATGAAGGACTACAAAACGAAGCAAACTTGCCTGTTTGGCAGTCATTGCCAATAACAAATACAACTAACTTTAGCAATGGCTGCTAAAAAGCACAATATGTGGAAGTGCATGGCGAGAAGTTTCCATTAATAGAACTATTGATTAGGTTTGCCTGAAAATTAACCAAAATACGTATCAACACGAAACCAAAAACAGGATCACGACTAACCATATCATTTAATAGTTTGTAGCTGTGACAATTCTGAATCTCAAACCGTGTCCGCACTTCCAGATTGAAATTTAATCTAACAGATTGAACTTCTCGATGTAAGACGATCACAAATTTTAACAGATTTGTGTCAGGGACAAACAACGAATGCTTACATTAAAAAACACTTTGCAACTTGTAATAATGGCGTTTTTTTGAACTCATGAATTTATTTATAATTTCACTTACTGTGAAATACATTTATCGTTGTGGGCGCTTTCCACCGTTGAATAAATATTTTTATGTTGATCTAGAACAGCCTGGGATATGGGTTAAAATCCTCAGATTCTGTCTCTTACGAAATATTTTTTTTAATAAAAAAAGACGTTTAATATTCCTATAAGTAGGAAAAGATGCATATGCGGTGACCGGCCTCGGCCTATATTCTATTGGACTATAAAAGGAATTCCAGTCCAAAGACATTAAACGCGTTATTTTTTCAACATTTTCTTACAGCAAATGTAGGCCAATCAAAAAATGTTTCAAAATCGATTGCAAATCACAGTAGGTTATCCCCTTCCCCTCAGTGACCTTTATCACGGTCTGTCTCGGTGACCCGGTCAAAAAAATGCAGTTACGTGAACGGGCAACTTGAGGAAAATTGCGAGACACATCCCCGGAGATCGAAGACGAGACAACGGAAGAAGATAACAGGGAGGAGAAGGGAAAGTGAGATAAAAGACGTGAGAAACGGCGCTATTGTAGCCTCGCTAATCAAATAAGCCTTACCTTACGTATCCATTTCCTTAAACCGTGCGTGAGATTTTGCCCATTCGCCCTTACCTGAAACAACACACATTACAAGTCAGTCATCCATCTTTTTTGTGATTCCATGATGCCCACCTATACAAACTCCCACGGGAATGATTTCTGATGCCAAGATTTTTTTCTAGATTTAGTGAAAAAACATTTTTTCCGCCACAATTTGTTTTTTTTCTTGAGGACGTTTTTTTTTCTCACTGTGAGAAAAAAATTCCTTGTGACGAGAGAAAAAATCCTTGAAGCAAGGAAAAAAAATGTTTTGTCAATATATGGAGAAAAAAATTCTTGGCATCAGAAAATATTTCTGTGGGGGTAACACGGGCATCGTGGTTGATTTTTAAAATAGCCGTTACCGCTGTGACACAGAATAATTTGTATTGTTGGTACACTCATAACCTCATGCGTAAACAGGTAAAGCATTGCTTTGAAATAAGCTGTTATTTTTCCCAAAAAATACTCCAATCCAAAAAATATCCCAACTTTATACTGCAAAATCGGCCTATTTTAAGTAAAATACTGGTTCTTCGAAAAATGCAGGAATGTTTATGTAAACATTTAAATCGTCTTTTCCGCCTGTTTAAAATGATCCTCAAAACATGAAACGAAATTAAAAAATTAAAAAAAAAACATGAACATTCGGAACTTCTTAAAATCGACTCTGCTAACTAGTTAGCCTACTTCCGCATAAGCTTGAAAGTTCAAAGTCAGGTGGTGAAGAAGGACTGCGTGCGTGATGTAAAGTTAGGTTGAATATATTTTAAATATATTTTGTGTTTATGAGATATCCATTAATTATACCCACGGTCAAGTACTATGGCCATATGATGTAAACGCGCTCGAAGAGAGCTCTCTAATGGTGTGGCTTTTGCAAGCTTACCTTGAAAACTAACTAGAATATGCTTAATAACACATAAATTGGATACTCTTGAAGCCCAAAACACGTACTTCAATGAGTGCACGTACTTTAACTGTCGTCGGAAGACTGGAAGAAAGTCTCCTCAAAACGTAAAAAGTTGCAATATAAAATAGGCATATATCGACGCTTTTTACCAACTCTTCTCACTGTAAGAAACATGTATTTTTAAGGGCAGCATTTGGTGTTTAAGCGTTTTTTAATTTCTTTTTAAGATTTTTTTTGCCTTTAGCAGAGAGACAATGCTTTGATCTGTTTCAAGCACAAAGGCCGTTATGTGGTGAGTCCAATTCAAAGACGGTTTGAAGATGTTGACACAGCACGTGCTTCGAGGCGAACGATAACGCCCTCGGAGATGACTTATTAGATGTTGTTTATTACATTTATTTATACTAGTTAATTTATTACATGTTCTTCCGGTTTTAAAGCAGGTTACACTTTCTTCAAGTTCCATGGTTCAATATCCGGCATCATATCATCATAATCGACAACATTCAACCGCGTACATTAGGTTCTGTTAGTTTTAACAAGAAGAAGCGATGGCAGCTAAAGCGTTAGCTGATATAGCAGGCATGTACTCTTCATTTTAGCAGATGTTGCTAAGCAGACAACTTTGCGTCATTTATTAACCACTCTTAACTTATTAGCAGCTGTAGCTAAAGTTATCAATAGCTGCTAATTCGCTATAAATAATAGTAACTGCTGCAATTAACGAGTTAGCTGCCACTGCTAACGATTTTTGCGAGTCATTTAGCTTACCGTGGAAGAGATTAACGTAACGTAGGTTGACAAACAGACGGTTAACACGGGTTAACATGGTAAGTCTGAAAAGTGTCTAACTAGGGAAAAGTATCTTGGTTTTCCAAAAACGTTTGGCAGTGAGTTACTTAAAAACGTCGTACAGCCAAACTGTCTTACAGTCAGTCATTAAAAAAACTTTACTGCTTGTAAAAAGTGTCGGAATTTTTAAATGACTGATAATCAGTTATCTTTCAAGCATCAAAAATGTTTGACTTCAAAGGTCAGTTATTTTATGGAAAAGGTGTTTGATAGTCAAACACCTTTCTGCATGCATTTCTAAGAGTGTAGGTGCCTTGAGGGTAATTTCAGTCGCTCCACTCGGCTATCGCAAAGCTCTCTTCTTAGCAGCAGCAGTCTGTCGACGTAAATGAATTTAGTCTTAGGATGGTTAGGTTAGGTTAAGAGAGCCTTGTGGTTCGTTCCGCTGTGGCTTCACTCGACTCGGTGACGAAAGGTGGAACACATAAGAAGAATATGCAACCTTAGAATTTTAAGTGTTAACGCACAAAGGCCATTGCATTGTATGCCACATCTGATGGCAGCTGTAAGCTGTTTTGACGCGGTGTGCTGCAAGGAGGACGGTTTCGCCATGGAAGCGACTGGCTTTACGGTTGGCAGCGACGCCGGCCGTCCGGAGAACTAAACTCGGCCGCAGTTCACTAGTAAACGCCTTCGAGAACTCCTGGTTAGTTTGGGTAGCTGTCATAAGCGCCAAAAACCACAAGCGCCAACGCCGCAAGCGCCAATCAGAAACCGCCAAACGAGAAAAGTCGCAAACGCCAAGATCTTAACCGCAATACTAACCTAACATAACCTAACTTAACCTAACTTGACCTAACTTGACCTAAGTTAACCTAAGTAAACCTAACTTCACCTAACTTAGCCTAACTTGACCTAACCTAACCTATACGAACTTTGGCGTTCGCGACTTTTCTCGTTTGGCGTTTACGGACTGGCGCTTGCGGTTTTTGGCGCTATCGAATGCCCCCCGTTAGTTCCAAATCAGCGTTAGGTTAACTTAGATTAGTCATCATTCGATTACCCGAAATTCGGGTAACCCTTGTCACAACAGCAGAAAAGTTGTTCCATAAACAAAATATAAATGTTAAGGGGGGGGGAGGCTTCCTTGACCAATTTTTTTCAACTAAATGCCATATAGCCTATTTAAATCAACCTTCAAGGCTGTTTCAGTCGATTTCAGTATCCGTTTTACTTTGGCTAAGTAGCTCATAATTAAATTACGACCGTGGCTGCCTTGGATTCGTGTTTTAATTACCCGATTGTTGTGGCCATCCACTATACACCGTTGCGAATGGGTCCAAAAAGACATGCTTCAATGGGTAGATCTACGTGAACACCAATCTAGAATATCTTGTTTAAAGTACGACTAACCTAAGTTAACTACACTCAGAAAAGGTTATACGACAGCTGAACTGCAAAGACCTCGGGACAAACAGGGTATTCTCTTGCTGTGCCTTGTATGTGAACTTCTGTAATAGCACCCGCAATAAACACTTTTGACATAAATAACTGATGCCTGATTCCGAGCGAAGGTAGGCAACCGCAAAACGCCGGTGCCCAGGTGGTTGCAGGCACGGAAAAAAAGTTAGCAGTGGCAGCTAACGTGTTACACAGGCACGTGTTAAAAGATATAGCAGGTTCTATTACTTTAAGCAGCCGTTGCTAACTTTTTAGCAGACATTGAATTTGTTAGCTGTAGCTACTTATAACTTAGCAGGGGCTTCAAATTAAGCCCAATTGTCTGTTTTGCAGCCTTTGCTAACAATTTAGAAGCTACATCTAACGTTAGCAATGACGGCTAAAAATTTGGCTATGTCTGCTAAAATTATTTGTACCTGCGATATCAATACTAACTCAAGTGCCTTACATCTCCGCTGCTTCCCCGCTGGACATAAAGTAGAACACTAAAGATAGATAATCCAAAGTCTTGAATTAACAATTAAGAAAACAGAGTCTGCACACAAAAAAAAATGTTAGCAGTGACAGCTTCGGGCTCACTTATTTGGCTGGTAAGTTACAATTATTTCGTAGTCTTTGCCAACTTTTTTAGAAACCACAGCTAACTTTTCGGCAGATACAACAAACGTCAGCAATAGCTAAAAAGTTATCAGTGGCTGCTAAAATGAATGTTACCTGCTACATCAATTAACGTGTTAGCTGCAACAGCTAACTTTTTCCTGAGTGTCGTCTTAGTCGCATTCAAAGAGTCCCAACTAGCTGTGTTCCTGAGGACCGTATTCCTCCATGGCTGTATCGCTTTGTTGTGAATAATTACAGCGGGTCAACCGCAGCCCACCGAAAAAGCTGTCAAATGTCTCATCCGCAAGTGACAGATTTTACGAGTGTACTTGAGAAACTGCTTAGAAGAGATTGACAAATTTCCTTCACGATTTTACTTAATATTATCTTCACCCACCAGCTTCCCACTCAGCCTATTACGCAACACGTGCGCCTATTCAATTGCGACCCGTTCGCCGTAAAAGCGTTAATAAAAAGGTGCAATCTCGCAAGCACGGGTTAAACCTTAACAGAGCTTCATGACAAAAGTTCAGATTCCTTTTAAGAGTCGGACAAAGTTTTCAGACGGTCAGAAGATATTCCTTGTGCGGTCGGTATTCGGGCGTAGAGGGTAATTTATTGACTGATTTGATCCTACGTAGGATCTGGTTCTGATGCAATGTTTCCGAGACATTATCTAACCGAAGCCTTGGCGTCGCAAAATACTATACTATTGTACGAGAGAGAAGCCGTATTGAGTTATGGTGTATCGAAAAGATAACCACATCACAGCATAAATGCACTCCATAATTCTCGATGGAGAGATCTTGATACTTAGTAACCTATTTAAAGGCATTCTTTTCCAGTAAGATGCAGAACAAGTGCCAGCCTGAAGACGCAGAACGGAACCAGAAAACCATCTTGGAAGTTTTGCATACATTAACATTTAAAAAACTACATTAAACACGGAGAAAAAAGTTAGCGAGGGCAACTAACGCGTTAACTGATGTAGCAGGTGCTGTTAATTTTAGCAGTCATCACCAACTTTTTAGCAATCACTGCTAACATAAAATGTACCTACTAATAAGTTACCTGAGCAAGTTTGTCTATTTAGCGGCCATTCATTTTAGCAGCTTTATCTAACGTTAGCAATGACTGCTAAAATAGTAGCAGGTCTCTCAATATTATTTGTACCTGCTATATCAAATAACGCGTTAGCTGTCACTGCTATTATATTCCCGTGCAAGATTCTAATGTTCCGATGGAAGAAAAACTTTCTAGCGGCTCATGAACAATACCATGCACATTTTAAAAACAAACGACCGCTCAAAGCTTATGGTTCATGGCATCTGAGCTAGTTACGTAATATTTTTCGAGTGCTACCTTAATTTTGGACAAGTGATTAATCTTCAGGTTAAGACGGTAGTCCGCGGCGTGACCAAGTGATTACAAGTGAAGGATACGATGTAGCTTTTGATGGTAGCGGGTAATGATGACCTCCACAAGGCCAGTGTTAAACCTTAATGAGGTCTTGACCGCCACGTCATGCACGACTACGGACAGCCAATCTCGTTGATATTCCCGTTGTAACAGATACGATTCCAATGTCACACATAGTCTACCTGCCGAAAATGATTTTTAAAAACATGATACAGTAGTCTCAGTTATACGTCTCTCAGTTGAAAGTCCCACTCATTTCTACGTCCAACTGATACAGTCTCGTCCAGAATACTTTACATGGCGTTACATGGAAGTTATTTTCATGTCAAGTCATGCACGACTTGGACAACCAATCTAGTTGATATTCCCGTTGTAACAGATATAATTCTAATGTCCCAAATACCTGCCGAAAATAATTTAGAAAAACACGATACAGTGGTCTCATACGTCACTCAGTTGTAAGTCCCACTCGTTTCTATGTCCAATAGATATAGTCTCGTCCAGAATACTTTACATGGCGTTACATGGAGGTTTATTTTCACTTGTACGTCCCTCTCAGTTCTACGTCTAAACTTTTGAGTCCCGACTTATACGTATAACCGAGAATCCACTGTACAAATTGTAATATGCACTCTAAATTTGAATCAGTGAGTCTCTGAGATTCAGTGAAAATTCACTGAATCTCAGAAACTCACTATGATTCTTTAGACGGTAACCACACATTATCCACGCCAATTAGAACCTGTCGCTGAGCTTTTAGGTTTAGCTATGGATGGGTTTACTTTCAATCCTGAAAGTTTTAAACTCTTTTTTTCTTTAAAAAAAGGTATATAAAATTAGCCGAAACGGGTATTATTCTGCCGGTATGGGTATTTTTTCCATCGGTGAAAAGGTGGGTACCTCCGTTGAGTGGCTTTGTCTGATGCAAGCTAACGGAAGCTGAGGGATTCGGCCTGCGTCCGGAAATGGAGATCAATCCAATCTTGGGGATTGATCGAAAGGAGGAGTGCCATGCGTGTTGCATTATCCAATTGCATCCCTGCGCCGCCGCCGCCACCGCCGCCGGTTTGCGGTTTTCACGCAGATAACTTTTCTCGCCATTGTTTCGACGTCAGCCCATAAATAAATAGGCCTACAGGTCAATATATCTCAATCTTCACGTCAATCGTCGCGGATTTGCCACTAATGACCACGTGGTTTACATTTTTTAAGGGGCGGAAGTGCAGTTCACGGGCAACAAAAGTCATGACCCCTATTCATATATTTCTTACGGAAGCAAGAGTCACGACTTTTGTAACCCATTGTAGGTACACATAAAAATTATAGATGTTGACTAGTAAGTGTGATCTTGAAGGCATTTTGAAAAACGCGTTTGTCACAGCCTTATAAATTTAACATTCCCCGACCTTATTTCCGGACAATTTTGTTTAACTCTAGAATGGAATTTCTGGAAACCACGGCGGAATTTCATGCTCTTTTCATCTTTAGTATATGATCCTAATTTTAGTGCATTTTCAATGTTGGAGAAGGATGACTTTAAAAGCTGCTATCTCACAGTATTTCAAGCCTAGAAGTCTTTCAATTTTTCTGGTACCCTTGGAAGAGGGGTAACGATGTCGCATGAAAGCGTGCACATAAGCCCCATCACTGCAAAAGAAATAACCCGTTTAAGGTAGTCCCATACCTGTTTTGGATATGAAGGTAAAACAGGGGAAGACCATTAATTTGGTTTATTTTTACAGATACCCTTATCCATGTAACCGTATCAATGGAGAGCTCTCGACCAGACCTTGGTTTAGTTGTTGATAGGTTTAACTTTAAAAGTAACCACATCAAACTCTTCTCCTTTAACCTTCATATCAAAAACTAGTATGGGACTACCTAAAACTGGGGTTAGTTTTCACTGTCATATCAACTGGGAAGCGACTGTTTCATTTGTTTCTAGTGTTCTGACGGCTGGAAAAAAAAACGGTTTTTTTTTT
>Ga0058701_10004248_pt1 | contig 11586 bp, 4 predicted proteins | sample AgamicOrMae_FD_97039 | JGI IMG/M metagenome (GOLD analysis project Ga0058701, IMG submission 97039) | Agave microbial communities from Guanajuato, Mexico - Or.Ma.e | ecosystem: Host-associated > Plants > Phyllosphere > Phylloplane/Leaf | place: Guanajuato, Mexico | collected 2012-06-04 | reverse complement strand
GCCGCATACCTTCCTCTCTTCCTAACCTTACAGTTCACCTTACAGTTCACCTCACAGTTCACCCTCACAGAACTCGCTGATGACCTCAGCTGTTGAAGCGAGTATAAATAACAAAAAAAAGGCCGATCATCTCCTCAGATCAATATTTTTCGGCAAGCCGAGCTTATGAGCAACAGCGTAAGGTTAGGTTAGGTAAAGTTAGGTTAGGTAAGGTTGGGTAAGGTAAGGTCATGTCAGGTTAGGTTAGGTAAAATTAGTTAAGGTTAGGTTAGGTAAGGTTATGTAAGGTTAGGTTATGTAAGGTTAGGTTATGTAAGGTTAGGTTAGGTAAGGTTAGGTAAGATTAAGTTAGATAAGGTTAGGTAGGGTAAAATAAGGTTAGGTTAGGTAAGGTTATGCGCCTGGTGCAGCACTTGACTCGACTGAACGACTTAAGGGAGAACTAAAAAGGCAGATAAAGTGCAACTTTCAAAAGTAAAAAAGCTTGAGAAGAAGACACATTTTAAGCGGATTCAATGAAAAAGAAGTTCAGAAAGCAGATGTCGGTGAAGCAACACAAAGGTATATTTCTTTATGTCATTGTCAACGGGCAAACGAGTCGACGTGGTGGAGTTGCGTAGGATTAAGGGGTTTGGAGACTCGAGGCAAACGAGTATCAAAAAGGCAGGAAGCTGGTGCAATTCTTGATTTACAATTCAGAGGGCGTACTCTTTGTTCACTCAGCTGGTCGGCGCAGTCTTTTATTTGATGTTTCTCAGGGACTGCTCGTTTTAATAATCAAATTACTGGAGATGAATCGTTCTTTTGTCGGGCTTATTCTGGACGAATCAAAAGATTTACTAGAAAGTCAGTTCTTCTTTGACAACTCTACCTGATGCCTAATCTAACATCTAGACCTCAGTAGAAACCTCTTTTGTATTACTGCAAATGTTACCGGACCAGTTTGATTGTCCAGTTTCAGTCGAAGAATTGGATATCTCTATTGTCAATGAACAAAGCAGTGAGACACAATACTAATAACTTAGCTTGGCTGCTTTCGATGAGATTCACGAAGCATTGCCATGAGGCTTCCCATTTTCAAAGCCCTTCATCATTTGATATTCGTAGGAACACCTGTGACTTTGTGAGCATCGCGTGAATTCATCCAAGAACCATACGCTGTTTTGTCAAATTACACTTTGTTTAAGGCCCCAATAAAGGGACTGTCCTCGTTTTCTCTCTTAAAAATTAATCATAAAAAACTGTGCCTTTTCTTTACTGTCAGAAAGACTTTGCACAATTTACGTCTTAATCTAAGCAGTACTTTTGGGCAAGGGGTAACCTCAATGCGTGATGTCACTCTAAATTTGAATCAGTGATAGTCTCTTAGATTCAGGGAATTTTCAATGAATCTTTCACTAATTCAAATTTAGAGTGCACGCTCTTTACTTTAGTTTTATTTTATGAGTACAGGAATTGAATAAGTACCTAAATCTGAGTTCTGACGGGACCTCAACGTTTTTAGAGTCAAGGAAACTGGAGAAGTGGTTTTTAGACAAAGTCGATTGTGTTATGTGACAGTCTTTTTTAACGGTAGGGCTGCGCGCTACTCTTGAAGGATAGAGAAGCGTCGTTATTGTGGCCTGTCCCAGGAGAGCCAAGGAAAGCGAACGGAAAATAACGTGTGCGAGTACACGGCTACGGTTTATTTTTCAAAAACCTCGAATTTCAGTCACTCTTCTCGGGGGAGTGGAGAGGACACGGTGACGTTTTATCAAGGAAAGAGGAGGTCGGGGGGCTGGATCTATTGTTACTTGATGTTATATGAGAGATTTGTAATTCCGGGAACGAAGGTTGTGTGTATGGCGTAGGCCTCTTAATCAGTGTTCCCACTACACATACGACGTAATTCCAATGAGTATGTATATTTAGATAATATTGTGCTCTTAACACGCAAATAAATTTGTTCATAAATTCCAATCTAAAAGTATGAATTCAAGTATAAGCTTTATGCACTATAAAAAGACAAACAGGAATCCAGATGCAGTATATTGATCTTAAAATAAGAATTTTGTAGAAATTAAAAAAAATGTCTGAAATTAAGTAAGTAATTGGACAGAACTTTTTTCAGATCAGTCACTTTATTTGTGTTGCATCTGAATTTAAGATTCGCTTTTTACAGTGTGATGTGTGTTTGTATAGTACCCTCTTGAAACAAGTTCTTCTCTAGAGAGGCAGGAAACCAAAATTGAATGCAGGATACTCAAGAACTTGCCTCGACAGACATTATTGAAGAAAAATACAAGAATGAATTTCAGCGACTATAAATAACCAGAGCAAAAAAAAATGAATTTTGCCTTATTTGATATTTGTTGCGAAAAGAACTACATTAACTGTTCTGATGTAAAAAAAAGGTATGATGTCAGAACAATCGTTTTTCGTTTGCTGCTCTTACGATTTTGATTGAATTGAGACATGATTTATCTTTCTACAAGTTGATTGATAACGTTGTTGTGAATGTTCGCAGACTGGCAACACGCTCGTGATAGTTGCTGTGATGACTACCCGGAGACTTCGAACAATAACAAACTGTTTTGTTTTATCTCTGGCTGTGGCTGACTGGATGGTTGGTGTTTTTGTCGTACCTCCTGCCCTTGCGAAACATCTTATGGGTAAGTGACATCTTTTAAACCACGAATGTTTACCTATCGTGCTTTCTAGGATATCGTTACCGTAGCCCTATCGTTAACTCCCAGATATATGGTTTAAAGGTTGTGATTCCCCATTGTTGTGTTCTACCTGTCTTCACTGAACGTGCCATACACCCCCACACCAAGGGGTAACACCTTGCTAAAAATATGTACATATCAGGATATTAGCCGGATATCAGAGGTATATTCTACGGATATCAAGAGAATATTGATCATAAATTTTACTTTAACATTTGATAGATTTCAGCAGAATATTATATATCTGGTGAACGTCCACTCAACAAGTTTGTATTGTTGGCTTATTTTCACTATTTTCAATCCAGAGATCATTGCCTGTTTACAGATTCTGACAGTCTAAGGACAGTTCTATTTTTCCCCAACTCGGCTCAAGTCAGTAGCATTTCAAGTTGTCACTGTCATCCCGTAGCTTAATCCTTTCTTGCACGTAGTCAATCAGTCCTTTGATATTGACGTAGCAAATCACGGATTTTTCTCGAGTTAATGAACATCGAAATGACGTTTGACATACGGCCTCATTTTTGGAGGAATCTGAAAAATTCATGACTGAAGTTGGAATCCGCTTTGAAATGAATTCAGCTCAAACTAAATGTCGGGTCAGGGCTATCGTTCTCCAAATATCATTAGGCGTTTAATTACAGCGCGGGAATTTCAATAACCTTCCGGAACATTAAAGGATTTCGCGAATTCTTTGCGAAAATGATACTCGCATAACGGATACCGGACACTTCCTCATCGCTTCCGATTTACTCCAGAACTGAGGGATCCACGCTTAAGATTTGCTGCTCAAAGAGTCGTGAACCCCATCAAGAAAGCAGACTCTGTATGTGTAAATAAACAGGGTTACTTTTGACCCGAAATGCATTGATATAAGGAGTACATTTTGGATGAGGCTGGATGGGTCAATTAAATGAAAACTAAAGTAGATTTTTTGGTCTAGTTATGTACCTAATGATAGGTAAGTCTTGAAAATAAAGTTACGTGTTGCGCGTATTATCTTTATTCCCAAGACACGTGTAAAAGTGTCTAAAATAGATTGCTGTTACAGCAAGTTTTGTTCCTGGAACGAAAACATTACCAACAGCTTCGCGGAATGCCGAGCTATTTTCGGTGAGGATGCTTTCAAATGAATATGTTAACTTTCATACTGGTTCCTGAATATTTTGTGGGGGTGTCCTTACTTTCAGCGTGTGGATTTAGGAGACTGAAGCTTGTAGTTTCTTCCTATAGCAACGGAGAGTTTCAGTCGCTTCAGAGGGACCACAAAGATTTGTTTTTGTTTTAACATTATCTGAAGAAATGGCAGTTTAATAAATAGGTGGTTTTTGTATTGAGCACGTGCTTGGTTCAAAATCAATGCGTAGTAATGAAAGAAAGTAAGTCAGCCTTTAGAATGGGAGAAGAAGTTTTCGGTTCGACAAAGGTAGGCGCTCGCCACTTCCACAGGTGGGGAAACCTAACTTTAGGACTCTTTGGGGAAGGCAGCGGTCACTCAAACTTTAGGGAAAGAACACAGGAACAGTTCACGTTGAAATAGAGTTGTCGACATTCCTTTGGGAATTACAGGATATACTGTATTTCCTATACGGTGGCCCCCATTTTCTCCAAAGTAACAAAAGTAATGGGTATTTCCAATTCTTTTAAGATATGGTATAAACTTTTTTTTCTATTATCTGATTTTGAACATTTGTGTATACGCGAAAAAGTTACTGTAATAAATCAGCGTCTTAAAGTATGATTTGAGATGAATAATTCTTGAAGGATATCATCAATAGTTTTAACACATTATTTCAATATATGCTGGGGGGAAAAAAAGGTTTTCTTGGCGTTTCAGTGTTGGTAGAGTCAGGAAATGTGCTTCTCAACGTCAAATTTTTGACGGTATTCCAATATGTCCATTCGTTCTACGAATACGGAAGTAAAAAATAGAAATAAAGAGATACATTGTCGACATTAAAGCGTCTTGATGAGAACCAGAAAATATATGGATATGTAATTACGTGAAAGATAAATAAATTTGCTTTAAAAAGATACATTGATTGGTAAATTCATTTATTTTAAAATTAATGTCAACAAAATAGCCTGATACTGAGTCCTGTTAAATCTTAGAGCTGTGATGTATGCTTAAACTACTTTTGTAATTCTAATATTCTAAAAACTCTTCGTTCAAAGGAAAATTCAAGCACGGCCCAAGACGTATTTAATCTCCGCAAAAACAGGCTTAATACAAAATTACCAAACTTCCTGAGATGATTTATCGTTGAAAAGTTGAACAATTAAACGTATCTTGCCCATATTTTCTTCACTTTTACAGCGATGTACTTTTAATCCAATCTCGCTTGCATGGGCGCAGTTTTGAACGAAATGATAAAAGTACAAGATCTGTGCGGAAGCCTGCAAAAGACGAACTTTATTTTTCTTTGATGCTATTGGTTCTTCCCCCAAGTTTTCGGTGTGACAGTCCAATCAGCGCTTTTGCACAAATGTCTTGGCCTCAAGATGCTGCGCTTCGTGTTCGACGTCTCTACGTCCGATTTTGCCAATACTTGTTTCTAGTATCTACCCCCTCCCCCTTCCACTACTGATATGGTATTTCCTCCCCTTCAGTGTACGGAGTTGCGGCGTACTGGTACCAAGGTAGTTCCGATTTTCAAATCATCTTTGATTTTTTTGTAGATATCGTAGCGGTGACAGCCCTACTCTTTGTGGTTTTTTTGCACTCTTAGATATGAGTTCTCAAAAAGAATCAACGGCATCTTTATCATATCTAGTTTGTACCACACAGTAAAAACTGATCGGGTTTTAGGTAGTCTTTTTCCTGTTTTGGAAAGGTAAAGTGGGAAAAGAGCGTAATTAGGTTATTTTTTAAGTCAAAATTTTAAACAACCTTATCAATGAAAAGGTCTCGTCGAGAGCTCTCCTTATGGTCGCATTGATTGGTCTACCTTTACAAATAACCAAATTACGCTCTTTACCTGTTTTGCCTTACCCTAAACAGGTGTGAGTCCAAAAAGGATTTTTTTTTCGTAGAAACCTATGTTTTTTATAATCTACTGTACTTTGAGCTGGTAGCAAATATTTAATTTTAAGGTTCTTGTCAAGAAGTTTTAAGGTAAATCAGCGACTTTGGAAAGAAGTTTTTTTGCGTTAGTGCATGTTAATTTAGATTTATTTATTTTTTGCAAATGAGATTTTTAAGATATCATATGAGTCTAATCAACGATAATAAGTCAATGTATGAGCTATTAGCTGTGTATCTGAAAACAACTTTCGCGTAATAAAGTGAATGACATGACATGGCGCAAAGAATTCCATCAAGCGGGACGCTTTGAGAGCAGATTTATCAACAGCTGTGCTAAGAATTACGTCATCAACTCTGTACTCTTCTTGTACTGTTCTTTGTACATCTAAATAGGAAAGCACAGAGATAAGAAACAATTTAAAATTGTGACAAAACCAAACAAAAGTAAAAACATGATTCAAAGTTTATTTTAAGAAACGTAAGTGTTATCAAGAAATAAGTCACTTTGTTTTGTTCACCGATATCTTTAGTTACCGTCAGCTCCTTAGAGTGCCGCGAATTCAAGTGATACTAATTGCTGCACTCGACCCCAGACGACGCATTTAGATTGAGTTAGTTCAACTGATAAAATTGTTGGCAGAACTCCAAGCACCACGCTTCAAAGCACCTTTTTGTCTCTGTAGTTTTGCACACTTGAACTTGGAGCGGTGCGCGTTTGTTTAAGGTGACGAGGCCTGTAAACCTGTAAACTTTAAAAGACAAAGGTAGGGCTTGGTTAACTATGATCTACAGTAAACAGAGGGTATCATTAACCCACTTCCGCCCAGTGATGCCATTCGGAAACAGAAAAAAAAATATTTTAGAGGATTTTTTCAGCTCAGTATTGTCACAATGTAAAAAATATTACCCCTCTGAACACCTGAAATTTATTGATTTAGGCGTTTTTCAAAGCTTAAAATTTTGTATTTTAATGGGAAAAATCCTTCCAATTTCTCTTAAGCTAAATTTCACACTAAATACTTTGGGCTGTTATGGGTTCATGTTTAAAAAATGCTACTTGGTCGTGTAATATGTTTCTTTCCTGATCGTGCTGTTCTTTATAAGACCCCTGGTATTCGGTTAAAGAATTTTGACTTTGCTCGTAAATAGCTGAGAGTATAGCTTTGTGTTTGTGGATAAACTTCGAGCAACAAACGAAGCGAAAGTATTAATGGATTTGGTCGAATTGAAACCATTGACTTGGTGCACAACGCACGTTTTTCTTCGGTGCGAAACTTTGTGGGAATTTACTTTTCCCTTGAGAGTAAATTGTGTCGTCTTCCGAACAGTCTACGCTTCGCGCGGCTGTAGTGAGCTAACTCGTTGAAAACTTTTCCATCAATAAGAATGCCGCCTTGACTGTCTCTGTCTATATGATGCGCATCCTCTGAATTTTTAGAATTAGTACACTTTTAGAACTCATTAAATAGTACCTCGAATATGTAAATAAGAGTCTCCTCGTGTAAAATAGTTTTTATTAATTTTTTAATAGCGAACTTTTGTTTAAATCATGATGAAGGGGAGAAACTAACTTGTCCACGACAATCTGTAAAGAGGCCTAAACATGATTATGATTTTCATCATTTTTTAAAATCTTTTAGACATTATTATCGGATTTGTCTGACCTTCTCTAGCAAATGAAGTTCAATTTAGTTCTGGAATTGGAATGCTAATTTTTGGCTACAGGGAAGAAAGGAGTAAGTTTCGTTACTCCACGTGGCTTCACATAGGAATTTTCGTTATCGTGAAAAACAAACAAAAAGAAGGCGAACAAGAAGAAGATAATTTGCAGCATGAACTTTTAGGAGGGACAGACATGCTGACTTTATTATCCAACCAGCTCAAGACCCGTCCATTGAGGTTCAACATTTCCTTGCATCAGCGATCAGAGTTATCACTATCAGCAATATCGTGACAGTAGTGATAGTGTGTCGTGATAGTATCACTAATGAGGTGAGAGTGATATCAAATCACTCCTGATACTCTGTTAGAGCGAAAAATTGTACAAAAGAAAATTAGTGTCCTAAACTTTGCCCAGACGCCGAAAAATTTCTCCATGGTCGAAGCTCTTTAAATTAAGACATACTTTAAGGAATGAAGTGTATTGTAAACAATCAGCTAAAGCCACGATAGACTGATAAGTCATTTGGTATTTTTCCTTGTGAGAATTGTCATAGCTTGCACTATTAAAACTGATACGTGTACCCATTTTCCGCACCAAGTTACTACTGGAGCATCTCGTATTTTCACTAGTTTCCAAGATTGGCTTTCTGATATTCATGTCAAGGGATATGGGTCAGCGAGAGCGTTTCTTTGATATGGTTATTGGTGAGCTTTCCTTGAAAACTAATAAGAACCAGACTTGTTCCCAATTTACCTTCGTACCCAAAATGAATATATCGGTGTATTCGAAACAGATTTTTCTTTTATCAGTGTACAACGAGCATTGAAAAATATTCCAATAAGGTCTGCTTTACCTGGAATACACGATTAGTTGGTCTAGCGCAGATCTCTGACAGGAACCCTTCCCCCCCAAAAAAAATCAAAGGATGCTTGTATAATGCGATGTATAATATTTTAACCTTCAAAGAATATCCAAGATGCTTTAAAAAGTGCCGATCTCAACCAGCAATAAAAATATGCGTTTTATCCACATTTTTTCTGAGAACTCCTCCGACTACGTATTGTTTCCAGAGTTAATTCTATATGATTCCCTTTTGCTTTGATAGCTATTCTCAGTACTCTTTCCCTCTAATTATCAGATGAATGCCACGTAATAAAAGGAGGATATGAATTCTTCCTGGAATCTTAAATTTGTAATCATGGCTTTCAAATCGGGGTGATAAATAAAGAGCCCCGTGTCACAATAAGGTTGCTGCAGTCAATTTCCTCCCACAGATTTATGATTTATTATCTTTATCCGCGCGAAAAGGATTGCTGGGATTTTTATATTGATTGGGTTCTTGGTACATCTATTGAAATATTATTAAATAGTCATGATGTTATAGTAAAATAAAACATTCTTACCTTTAAAGTATGCTTACTACATTTCCCGCTTCCCTAACGCATAAATGTTTCCTCAGAATCAAAGGAATCCCGCGGAAGCTGTGTTGGAACGAGTTAATTATTCTCGGAAGGAAGATGATTCTCTCATTTTGAGACATTTCTTGTCGTCTTGCGAGCTATACCAATGAGCATCATGGTAGTTTCAGCTAGCAGCACTAGATGATGTAACTTTTGATCAACGGAAGTTGACTTTATATGACATGGGAAAACTCAAAGCCAAAGCTCCTAGTGCAGAGGTCATACCGTTAAGTGGCACTCAAACCAAGGGACAAAACCTATACATTATCTCGAATTCAACTTCAGTGTTAGAATCAGTCTGATAAAACTTTTGTGGTGCGTATGGAATAATGTCAAACGGGTACTACCACACCGATAAGTTCAGGACGTCATGATCTTTGTTGTCGCTTCTCACCTTACGAGCAGCTGTAATGTGTAGGCAGATGAAATACCCGCTGGTACCCAAAAAGTTGTAGACTTTGATCTCCTTGCGTACTCGTGAACTGCATCTTCAAAAAAGGTCTATAAAACCTATTCACTTTTACGGACATGAGCTGAAGTTGGACAAGAGTTGACTCCGTGTGATGAAAATGCCGTTCAGAGTGGAAACATCTGAGGGGCAACACATTGCTGGAAATCTGTACACTGGATATCAGGATATCAAGGATATCAGCCAGATATCAGAGGTATAATAAACGGATATCAAGAGAAAATTGACCAAATTTCAATTAAATATCAAACAGATTTTAGCAGAATATAAAAAAATATCTGCTGGATATACCTTAATATTTGCCAGGTATCAGTGGACAGTGGTCAGAGAGCAAAAAACTTGAAAAATCTCTGAAAGCAGCTTTCGACCGAATAAAACAGCCGGATAATCAGAATATCAACTGGATATCAGTCGGATATCGAGGCTTTTTGTACACCGGATATCATGAGTTGTCACCCCTTGTGATGCGATAAGTAGTGAAGTACTTGTTGAAAGCGGAACTATAAAAGTAAACAAGTGTTGAACCTAAAGATGTATTTAACTGTCAAACCTACGTGTGCGGTTGTGTCATCGTTATCACTTCAAGTGAAGGTACCTAAACACCACAGGACAGACTTTCCGGGAAGACGGCAGATGGGCTATCACCCTCCCCCCATTCCGGAAAATACCTTGTCATACAATAGCAATATTTGTCAAAAAAAAATAGGTCGAAAATGGTCGCATCCCTTTGGCAGGTTGCTCTGTTCTCCGATCCCGTGGGGATTTGCAGCACCATCCCATGCTGTCTGAAGAACCGTATTTTATGGGTGGCCTCTTTTTTGATATCATCACCGATTTGGCGCATTGCTGGTAACGGACAAAAGATTTATGGCAAGGTCTTTGTTAGTGATATAGCTCCAATAGTCCATAAATGGGAGTAAAGGATAATAACCCAAGCTGTAAAATGAAAGTCTGTGGTTGTTATTGGAAACTTTCTACAGTTTATTAATTCATAAAGATTCCTCGAAAGTTTTGTTCAGGAAGGACAGCTAAGAACAAAAGTCAAAACTGATCTTGGGCTTCCGGCAATGGACTTGAAACTTCCAATAAAGTTACGTCTGGCCCAAGAACTATCCTGCCAGCATCGACTTAAACAGGAAAATCTTTTTAATATTAAAGGATCTTTCCAAGTACTAGTTTAAGTATTTTTTAAATTCTTATCTAGATTTATGTCCCTATGATAAATCGTGTACCAAAGAAAGTATTTGTAATCATGAGTCCTCTATTTGGTCTATATTCACTTAAATAATTTTGGCTTTTGGAGCAGCATTTCATATTATGTTTTTTTATATATTTTTGATAAATTTGGCTATTGAAACAGCAGTTACACGTACGCAACTGAACAGACCTGACAACACGAAAGGCAAACGGTTCGTGAGTACTGGTATCTACGATTTTGAAACAAAGCCCCATGCAATATTTGCAAAGGATTTTTTTTGCCGCTCATGTAATAGATACGGTGACCTTTGCGTGATAGAGTGTGAAACAAAAGAACAACGGAACAAATCCGGCCGTCTTCATTTGAATGGAACGGCCTTCAACCCTTTGTCACTGTCTAAACCTTCGTCTGAAGGTGGAGTTTTACAAAACTCCGAAGGTCTTGCCGTAAAACAAGATATTAAGTCTCAGTGATTTGTGAATCGAATAATGTTATTCTTGCGGGAGAAAGACATTCATCCGACGAGATAGCCAATCACCTCCAATATTATGCAAGAATGTGGAATTATGTAGGGAGGTTTGAAAAAATGTAGATATTTAGGGTGACAAAATAAAGAGTTTAGTCGTTGTGTGATTATCAAAAGATTTAGTGGATGTATGTGAGTATAACAGAATACTCATATGGTCTGCCTTTATATGGACGGAAACCTGGAAACATGTTCTCTTGTATGGGCTCCCTGTAGAGTATGTCAAGTTTGGTGTTTCCAAAGAGTTTTTCCTGTCATTTCGATTCTGTTCATTTCTGTCTTAAAAAAGGAGACATAATTTTAGTTTACAGTAAATTTGAAAGGTGGCATATTGTACTCTTTTCTTGATTTTGATATCGTTAAAATTTTCATGGCATTCTGAGAGTTAATGACACTCACAAGGGAACCCTTTCAGGTGTAAAACCCCGATTTGCACCAAACCTATAGGAATTGAAGTACACCTTCCACAATGATTTACGGTGCCTATTTTACGGGCCATAAATGAAAACTACCCCCTGCAGCCACCCCCAAAGTTAGGGG
>Ga0058701_10004247_pt1 | contig 11587 bp, 12 predicted proteins | sample AgamicOrMae_FD_97039 | JGI IMG/M metagenome (GOLD analysis project Ga0058701, IMG submission 97039) | Agave microbial communities from Guanajuato, Mexico - Or.Ma.e | ecosystem: Host-associated > Plants > Phyllosphere > Phylloplane/Leaf | place: Guanajuato, Mexico | collected 2012-06-04 | reverse complement strand
GTTGACAAGTTTTAACATGACCACCCGAATAGACGGCTTTTCACTTAAGTAAAGATTTCGTAAGAACCCAAAGGTCGGCATCCCTTATCGCTGCGGCTTAAGCCGGGCGCGGCCTGGACTGGTCGCGGAAGCTGACCGCTTCGGCTCGGGCGAGTAAAAGTGCCCGGACCGATCGGTAATCTTCGGCGGCCAACCAGACTCCGCGAGGCGATTCGGGTGTCCAGCCTCTATGGCGATTGTAGCACCAAAAACGGGATAGAGGGTGTGCGGTAGCCAAGTAAAATGCTCTTATCTTGATGGCGCCGCGCCCCTTCCACCCCCGCTCAGTAACAACAAATACGAGCGCAAATTTCGAACTCCTGTTCATTCGTGGCTGATTTTTTCGCCGTCGTTACTTTCATCGTCGTGGTCGGTTTTGCCATCTGGTTTGTCACCGTCTGCCCGGCCATCACCCACCCTCGAGTGTTTTCCGTGCTGTTGCTGTGTGACCAAGTTGACTACCAACATGCGTTCAGTTTCGGACTTCTGTAAGTAGAATTTATAGAGTGTTTACTGTGTACTTTTCTTTGCCTGGTTGTTGCCTAGAGCGATTCTGCTTTTGCTTGTAGCTTCTAGCTCACCTCTAATGCTAAATTTGCTTTCCTCTTAGTTAGAATTTTGGCCTCGAGTGAACCAACTCTAAATTCGTTAATTGTTTAGGAGTGCTATCCGAACTGTGAATTCTTAAGGTTGTATTGTACGTGTATGGGGTAATTTGTTTAAAAGGGAATAGGAAGATATTTTAGTGGGAATAAAGTTAGGGACTTGCCATATCTCGAAACGTTTATGGTGTTAAAAGGAAACAAGAAGTGGTAAACAGATCGAAATCTTCTGAAATGCTTAAAGTTGTGAATATTACTCTCTCTCATTTACCTTAAGTGTTATATTTGGATATATATATCTGGTTTTAGTTTGTATTGTCGCCGTGTGCTGTGGCCGATAAAGCACACGCATTTTGTAAAAGAAATTTAAATAATAACCTGCGTAAAAAAACTTGGACTTGAATATCCTTAATAACCTACCTCAACTTGCAAACTCACTGTTGGGGCGTTGGCTAGTCGGCCCGAAACCGGCACCCCAACAAGGTATCGTTATAACAAACGCCAATTCATTCGTAGCCGGAACTTGCAAAACTTACTTTTCGGATCATAAACCCAATTTTGTCTCTATTGCTGCGTGTTCAACGCCAAAGGTGGTTCCACTCGACGGCAGTATGACTCATAATAAATCCGACGAGGGACGCAAACAGCAAATACCCCGAACGGTTGCTTGAAAAGTTGAACCAGTAATTCAACAGGGCACGTCCACATCTGAGACATACCGGAGACCACCCAACCGCCCTCGTCACTGGAGCAAGCAACCACGGCGTCTTCGGAGAGGCCGAGTGCTGACCTGGCACCGGCTGCTCCGCCAGTCCCCGCTCCGGCTTCTACCTCTTCCGACTCCTTTCAATTTGGAGACAAGTACTGGTACCGCGACGACGACGGTAGATACCACCTGCGGTACCCCAAGGACGCCGCCGGCGTCCCGGCACAACTTCCTCCCAAGGTGTAGAGTCACCTCACCAAAGGACAACGGCGGCATTGGATGCATCGCGTACGCAACCTCAAAGGCCGCGCCGCCGCTGCTCCGGGGACCGCCAACGACCGGGCGGCCGCGGGTGGTGCAGCGCTTCCGCCTGAGCAGGCCGTTGTGGCCGGGACGACACAGCACCCTACAACCGGGGAACGGCGTCAGCTCGCGGGGTTTCTTATCACTTTTCCCATCACGGTTGACCCCAAAAAGGATCATGGCCCCTGTCGGGGAATGGATTCAGGCAAACGCGCCACCACCACCACCTCCGGCCATGGCCCCAACACCACCACCACCTCTAATCGTTGCCCCGGGTCCGGTGGAGGTGCAATTTAATGTCCGGGTAATGTTTTGATGCCTGAGCTACTTTTAAGAACCTTGTTATATTTAAAGAGTCCGTTTGTAAATACGACAATTGTGAAGACTAACGAGAACGGAAACTGTCTCTGAGGCTCTGGCCCTTCTAGAATATGGAAAAAAGGAGCAAGGGCAGAGATCTACGAATCGAAATCGTACAATATGTACTTGAGAACTTTGAACACTTAACGCACTTGTCCGAGATGGAATATACGAATCCGTTGAAACACGCTCAGTACATGATGCAAATTCAAAATCATGGAACACATGTGGAACTTTTGGCCTTCAGTGAGCTGAAAAACAAGTCTGTTGTATCCTTCAAAAAGGATTCGCAAATCCCCATTCACCGCTTCCGGCTTAGGGCACGTCCGGACCTGACCGGTCCGAACTGCTCCTTAGAGGAAGTTACCAGCGAGGCCACTTTGAAGTCTTCGCGACTAAAGAAATAATTATTATATTAATATTTCATGCGATCCCACTTGCAATGGCCTTATACTCTTAATATAAATTGTTTTTACCGTTTCGGGAGGTAAAAAAGATGCCATCACGGAAAACTGACAGGCTAAAGGAAACCGCAGAAGATAAGAGGAGTCATTCCGTAAGTAAAGAAAAGAAACTTCGGATCGTGTAACCTCCGGAGAAAAATCTAGATTTGTCAGAGATCATTTGGCTGATTTGTTTAAAGCTTATGTGAGCTACTGATTTAATAATGGCATTTCTCACACCCAGTTAGGGGAAATATACGAAGGTGTAGCGATCGACAGCCGAGCCTGGACCAACTCCTTCAAAAATTTCGTCGAAAAACCGATAAAAAATTATGGATATGGTTCCAGGAAGGACGACGAATTTATAAGGGATGCTGCGGTCGTCCTGTGGGGCGACAAACTGAAAACCCACTCTGTTTCGGGCAAGCAGGCTAACACCAATTTAAAGAAGAACGCCAATGCGAAACCAGCCGGGCCACCCCTACCCACACATGAAGTAGAAGAAATCATTCATAAACTGACTGCTTCTTAATTCCGTGCCTATTTAATCATGCTGTTTTGTTTCATTTTCACGTGATGCTAAAATGTTATTGGGTTTTAGGAGCACTTCAACGGCGAGTGAAGATTGAAATGAGTTCACTGTTACCAGCAGGCGTTGGAGAAAGGGACTCGATGGGTTTTGAAAAGCGGTGCAAACCTTCACAGGTCAAGTACCACATCAGCCAAAAAATTCACTCCCTCAATCGTACCTCACAGGACAAGAAATAGCACAGGTTAGTTAAGTATTACTGATTGTGTTTTTTAAATGGCCTTGGTATTTTCTATATCCCCAGTGTATTTTATTTACATTTTTATACTTATGAACTGATTTTACGCGTTTCATGCATGATAATACCAGAAAATCTGAAGCACTCCTCCTACCTCCCAGTAATAAAAAATATAATTCGATTTTTGCATCTTCACCCCCGTCATCCACAGTAGGGTTAAAAAAAAAATACTTATGAAAATATTTGTCTGACATCTTTTTCTGTTACAGGTTCCAGATGTATCTGTAAGTATTGTATATATCAATACAGCCAAACAGTGATTAAACACAGTTTTCCAAAGTTGTGTTTAATCATTTCGAGACCTGCTTCATCCATTGGAAGGGCTAAACGTACACTTCATAAAAAGGAGCAGCAACCAACCCACAAGAATAATCGGCTAGCTCAAATCGGCTGAAAACCCTCAGGGTAATGCAGCGAACCGCGCCACGATCCCTGATACCCCACCATCGAAACCGGTGAGTTCTACATACTCGTTTACAGCCGCTCGACGGGGGCCGGCACATCGCAGGATCCCGCCACAGGGTCCTGCTGCCACAAGGTTCCGCTGCCGCAGGATCCCACCACAGACCATAAACCTTGCCACAGTTTGTAACCAAATACCCACAGAAATCCTGTGGTTGCCACAGAAATCCTGGTCACCACCGAAGTCCTGTGTCATTGCTGAGGTTCTGTGGTATTGCCACAGGCGGTACCACAGAATCTCTGTGAATTATTTTTTTGTGGTTCACCTGTGGTCGTTTCTCTGGGGTTAAAATATCACCCTTTGGAAAGAAATCCGCGCTGTTCTTGGCCTAAACTCGTAAGGCAGGTTGCAAATAGGCCTGATGTCTGGACAAAATCGAATACCCATTCTTGGAGATGTCAGTTGGTTTCCTAATTGGTGCTGTGGGTTGATAACTGAACAAGACGACGAAGCTTCATTCAAAATTCAGAAATCATTGAAAAGAGCCATGGGTATTATATATAAAAATAATTTGTAAAAAAACTTATTTATAACGATTACCCGTACTTACAAAATCTCATCTCATCTCTGGAACACCAATCGGCGGATTTAGCAAACGTTTGAATAATCTATGTAGTCTACGGTAGAAAACTTAGTACACGAAGTGAACTCATTCGACATATTTACTTTTCTACGATTTGTATCAGTTCTAATACGTCTGCTCAACATGGAAAACGTATTGTCAAAGGGTAAAAATGGCGAATTGTCTACCGTTCTCCTCAAAACCACATAACTCCAACGTATGCTACAAAAACTTAAATCCACTTTAGACGTCTATGGTTTGCAAACAGCTATTTCTATAGAATCCCTCCACATTTACTACCAACAAAAACTCATGCACTGTGCAGTTGAGAATCGTACTTCGGACGTAATACTTCATGTTCCAGTATTTGAAAAACACACAGTATATTCTATCATTATCCTGCAACCATTGCATTATCGATGGAAAAATCATACCTGCCACTTAACTCTCCCAAATACACTTCATATTTCCTCAAAAAGCCGGTATGGATTACTAACGAAAGAATCTTCCCCCAGTTGCTTTACTTCAAAATTATGCTTCCTCGGTAGAGTTAACAATGGTAACCATCATAAGAGTACGGCTTGTTAAAAAGCTATTTATGGATCAAAACCAGTAGAAGTGTTGACAAAAGTTTGTAGTTTCAGATGTAAATCGGACGCTAAAACAATCGCTGCCGCTCTACAACCGGGAAAATTTGAACATAACCTAAAAAATGGGGTTATGTTCTGTATGTTTTGTGTATTTAGGAAACAATTTAATCAAAATTTGTGTTACCTAGGGTGAAGCGGATAAGGGTTAGAAATTACAAACCGGACGCGTGGGGGCATGTAAAACCAAAAACACAGCGAGAAGTCTCTACAGGATGCTATTAACAAAGTAAAGAAAGGGACCAATCTACGGAAAAGTGCCAAAATGTTCGATATTCCATACACAACACTTCAAAGACACTGTGCGAGGAAGGATTTAAGGTGTTATGGAGGACAGACAGTGCTTTTGGAGGAAGAAGAGAGCAACCTTTCTACCGTCATAGTTTGTATGGCAGATTGGGGTTTCCCGATGACTTTTCAAGGCATTCGGTTCATTGTGAAAGGGTATTTGGACAGAGAAGGCCGCCGGGAAAACCGGTTTGAAGAGAATTTGCCTAGTGACGACTGGGTCCGGGGTTTTCTTCGACGGAACAAAAATTTGACCGTTAGGCTCAGTGAAAATATAAAGAGGTGTAGGGCAGGTGTTGACAGCAATTGTATCAATGCATATTTTGACAATTTGGAAGAAAGTCTGGAAGGAATCCCGCCAGGGAACCTAGTAAACTTCGACGGGACAAAATTTCTCGGATGATCCCGGAGCCAAGAGTGATTTGCAGAAGAGGTGTCAAGAGAGTTCCTAGAATAATTGACCACTCTAAAACCAGCACTTCTGTTATGTTTACGGTGACAGGCAACGGCGAAATTCTCCCTCCGTACACCGTTTACAAGGCCTAAAATCTTCAACCCCCGTGGATTTAGGGAGGTCTTCGCGGAGCAGTTTATGGTTGCTCGCCAAGTGGATGGTTTGATTCCGAGACTTTCGAAGACTACTTCAACAAAATCATCATTCCCTGGGCTCGCCGAGTTGACGGTGTAAAGGCGATGTTTGGAGACAGTCTTTCACGTCACTTATCTGTTTATGTGGTTAAAGAGTTTGAAGAGCTTAATATTACAGTTGCATTATTACCGCCGAACTCAACACATCTCACCCAAGTGTTGGATGTGGCCGTTTTTAAAGCTCTCAAAGCCGCTTGGAAAAATATTCCAGATGATTGGAAGAAAAAAATAGAGTTGTTTTGCCGAAGACCAAATTTCCGAGAAAACTCCATGAGGCTGTAGAGAAGATTGGAATTGAAAAGCTTGGAAACCACATCATAGCTGGCTTTAACGCTTGTGGGATTGTTCCTTAGAACAGAGTGGAGGTGTTGAAACGTCTGCCAAGAAGCTCTGTGGACGCAGATGCTATGTCAACTACGTCTGAGACCCCGATGACTGAATCGCTAATTAACTACCTATGGAAAAGTTCCGATCAGAAGAAACATCACAAAAAAAAACGAGGAAAGAATATGAAAAAAAAATCAGGGAAAAGTGTCACCGAATCAGATTTGGAAACTCAGTCAGACGATGCCGACTTGCCGGAAGAAACCCAGGAAGCCGAAGAGAGAATTTCCGGTTTAGAGACCGAAGAAACAGCGGAAACAAATGTTCCAAATGACGGTGACTTTGTTCTTGTAAAATTTTCTTCAAGTGGGAAAAAAGGGAGAAACTTTGTAGGAAAGATTGTTACTGATTTCCAGGGAGACAGCTCAGAATTTGAGGTAGATTTCATGAGAAAGAAAGCTGGTAAAAAAGAAACATTTGGTTTGCCCTAACATTGCAGATGTTGAGAATGTCGAGAAAAAACAAATTTTACATGTGCTTATTGGCCGCGATATGCGCAGGGGAAGATTTGTTTTTCCCGAACTCGGGTCAGCAGAAGGCGTCGAATAATTTTTTAAAAAATTCAACTTCTGCTGTGAATTCCTACGATTTTTCCAAAGAATTCCTGATATTTTATGCTGCGATCAACGAATTCCTCGGTTTTTCCTAGGGAATTCGTTCCATTTCAATTTTATGTGACGTGATTGTGATTGAAAAGATTCTTTGTAATCTTTTTAACGGGAATAACTGTGATTCCTATTTTTGAAAATTGATTTACAAGTAAGGTTTTACTTCGCCAAAAAGCCTTGTAAATATTGTTTAATTTAGCAAGGTGTCACATGTAATGATTCTATGTAGATCAAAAGACATTTATATAACAATATCATTAAGCCAAAATATAAAATTTAAAAAAATCGAGAGACTGATTTTTGTTCCGAATTTTCTCGTGGATGTGTATGATTAGTAGAGTCAGATTTTGAATAAATATTTTTAAAAAGTATGATTCTGATCCTCTTCGCCCCTATCTATGCCCTGAACCGGATAACTTACCAAACTAAGGCCTGATCCCCTTTGCCCCACCTCATGGGGCGAAGCGGATCAGCTTTCAAATTTTTATTAAAAAAATTAAGAAAAAGTGATATCGCAAATTTTATTAATGGAATCAAAAGCCAAAGGCCTCAAGAATATACAAAAAAATCCGCGAGACATTTAACGCAATAGCTTAAACGGTTTCGCGTGAAAAACCGCGAAAAATGATCCGCTTCACCCCGCTCTACGGTTACGTACCCTGGTAGGCTTTAAGTGGCCATCAGTTTAATGAGTACGTAACTAGTGACTCAAGGGTACCTAGTGTTACTGGGTAGGGTTTCAGTGGCCATTTGGAACGGCTGAACAAGAGAGGTAGAAAGTGCTACTTTTCAAATCAACAGTGTTCTAATCTAAGAGCTGCAACCATTGTTTAAACATGTAAGTGAATGTTGGCTTAACTTTACAAATGCCTCTGTATTCGCTAGCATATTGGGTTGTGCTTTAAATTTCACTCTAGAAAAAAAAGTTTTTAAGTTAGCTTTTGCTGTTTGGTTTCTTTCTGCCTAAAAGGAGGACATTCCTAGTTCCCCCCTGCGTATTTTCCCGGCGTTTTCCGAAACGTATAACCGGTTCCTGAGCTTCATTAAAGTACTACTCTTTCTCTATCTTTCTTAGGAGGCCGGATGTGCACCCAACATGCAGGGAAGGGCAGATTCCACCTTCACCTTCTGGAAGGTGCGTCAAATACGTCTCATATCCACTTTACAGTTACATATTCGGGATGGTGTTTGTACTTTTTTTGACGTCAATTTTTGTTTCAGGGAAAACTTCACGATGGAATCTTCACCAACAGAGGGACTGTTTAGCCCGAAAGCTCACCAAGCCATACTAGGGCAGGATTACCCAGTCTCATCAATGTAAGTATATTTCATTTAATACCCTTTAACTCTAATGTAAGTACTTTTTAAACTTCCAAACGTTTCTGTGATTCAACTGTATTTTTTTTCTTTCCAGAATAAGCGTAGCGAGTGACATACTTAACACATAAAAAATTGTTAATTAAACGCTTGATTGATCAGCAGCACTTGCGTTTCTCTTTAAACATAGTCTTTTCAACGGTTTTTCCAGAAGACTGCCCATCGAAACTTCACATGGTTTTAAGTATTGGCTCAAAATAGGGATGCGTTCGAGCGGCGTTCAAGGCTTACGAGCAACTTAAGGGCCTTCAACGTCCCGGACCGACGAGAACGTTGACCGGGTGCGTCAGCTACTCAACGAGGATCGTCGTCAGGGAGTACGGTGGATAGCCAAAACCCTCAACTTAACCAAATCGACCGTTCATCGCATTGTGACCGAGGAATTGCACATGCGAAAGGTGTGCGCAAAGTTGGTCCCAAAAGTGTTAACGGACGAGCAAAAGGCCTTGCGTGTGCTGCGCTGTCGTGAACTGTTGGAATTGTGTGAGGGTGATCCAAATTTTCTGGATTTGGTAATAACAGGAGACGAATCCTGGGTATTTGAGTACGACCCGGAGACAAAGCGCATGAGTGCGGAGTGGCACACCTCGGCGTCACCCCGTCCGAAGAGGGCTCGGATGAGCAAAAGTCGAGTGAAATGCATGCTTATGTTTTTCGACGTGCGTGGTATCGTCCACCACGAGTTTGTGCCACAAGGACAAACGGTCAACTCTCTTTTTTACGTGGAAGTGCTCAAAAGGCTCCGGCAGAGGGTGAATCGCGTGCGGCCAGGCATGAAAGACACTTGGCGGCTTCACCACGACAATGCGCCTGCGCACACGGCTTTCATTGTCAACGACTACCTGGCCAAATCAAGGGTCCCGCAGCCTCCCTACAGTCCTGACGTTCCCCCGGCAGACTTCTTTTTGTTTCCGCGCATCAAGTCGCAGCTCAAAGGCAAACATTGGGGAACCGTCAACAACATCCAAGAGGCTACGACGAGGGCGCTGAGGGACCTTCCCGTTGACGTCTTCCAGGGGGTATTCCTGGCATGGAAAACTCGCCTACAAAAGTGCATCGATGCAGGAGGGTCGTATTTTGAAGAATTTTAATGTTTTGTAAAGTCAAATAAAAGTATTTTTCCTGGAAAATGTTCGATACTTCTGGGACGGACCCTGTATTGCAATGTCCCGGCACAACTCCTCCAGGCGTCAGAAACGATCGCGGGACGCTCCATTTCAGGTTTGCTCTGTATAAGTTTCGGGAACGCCTAGTGTCGATTTCCCAGTACGCCTCGTTCATGCTTCGCGCAGGCCTCCTCCTGTGAATTTCATGTATGCTCCGTTGTAGGCCAAGAGCACGCACAGTGCGAGCTTCGGGAGCGCTTCGATTAGGGCTTCCAGTGGGCCCCATTCAAGCTTGAAGGACGCTCCTTTGTGGGCTTACGGACCGCTCGGCGCGAGCTTCGGGAGCGCCTGGATTCAAGCTCCCAGTGCACCCCGTACAAACTCGAGGAACGCTCCGCTGTATGCCTAAGGCACGCCTGGACTGAGTTTCGGGAGCGCCTGGATTCGAGCTCCTAGGAGACCCTTTCAAGCTTAAGGCACGCTCGGTTGTGAGCTTAAGGCACGCTCTGAGAACGATCAAGGCACCCTTCTATGGAGCGGTTTCGCACCCTTCCAGCGATTTTGCACTTCAGACACGCTTTAAAATGCAGGGAGAAGGTCCTATGTAGACCGACGACTTCGGAAACACTCAGGAAGACCTCGATTTTCATCGGGGTATTGGATTTTTGTCTAATATATTTTGTTCTGTGTTGCAGCGAGGTGGCTCGCCAGTAAAAGAAATATAGAGATCCTGGCTTGCGGAGTAAAAATTTTAAGTTCAATCTGTCGGTGCGGGATGCATTCCCATTGTTCATCTCCAATTAGCGCTGTTACGGAAGACTATTTTTCCATGTCGAGAGACGATTGTTTACGTGCACATAACGAAAAGCGATGGATCTACTTCGACAAAGTGTTCATCAGACTGCAAGTTAATGGCACGTTCCGCCAATCGGTGACGATTCGGGGAACCAAAGACGCTGCTGGCACCTGTAACGGTGCGTCCTTCACTTTCCGTGGCACGAGTTACGACTGAAGTGTTTTAGAACAGGATATCGAGATTAGCTTGTTTAGTCAAACGGCCAAAGTGGATGTTCAGTCAAACCAAATCATCCTGCCCGGGGAAGCATCATGTGACTACAAAGCTTTAGGTTGCCATGACGATTTCACTGAATTTTTCTGGAGACCTCGCGAAATCCTCCGGTCTCCTGAGGTTCGCGGTAGTGTAATTCTATGGATAATGCAAGATCATATTAAGAATATTTCTATACTAACAAAGTTACCCTCTAAGATCAATCAATAACCTCCTCCACGACATACCATGTAGACCATGGTACGTATCAAGGTATATATGGGGTGCTTTTCATTCGCAACTATAGTTGACCATGGTTGCCTATGGTTGCTGGTTGGTGCTTTCCATTCGCAACTATGGTCAACTATGGTTGACTATCCTGAACTACGCCAAAATGGCTAGTTTGGCGTTGTTTTGATGAAGAATTGAAGATAAAGCAAGCGAACTAGAGCATCAGCGCGGGAAGACGCCATCATTTCTTTTCCATCCTTATTTTCATTCACAACTTTATAAATAATGTTATTAAGAACTGTTGTCTAAGGTCCTCCGTTTTATTTTGGAGCTTAGTGTTTTTTGTTTCAAACATCAACTTTTACCTACAATCTGGAGATGGAGATCGCCATGGCTTCGCACGAAATGCAGGTGGAGAGCTTTTAACCTCTCTTTGCAAAGTTATTTTTGGGGGTTAACCTTGCTGGCAAGAGCTTTCTTAAGATTTAGCTCCCTTGATAATATACGCATATTCTCCTATTGTGCCGGGACTGATGCAACGTTGTGCCTTTCCTTAAATTTGTAAATCTGAGTGCAGTCTCAACAACACTGGGATGATTAAAGAGACCTCCATGTGTTTACCCACACTTTTGCATTACAAAATTGATAATATGCAATTTCCTGTTGTGGCTGAGAATGATGCAACGGAGAATTTGCGTTAGAAACGTATGCGCAAGCGCCGCCACGCGGCCAACGCTGGAACTAGAGGAAATCAGATAGCTGTGCTGGAATGTACGGGCAGTGTGCGGGAATTGAGTGTTTTGGTCGTAATTTTTTTTGATTTGAGTGTTTTCTTTATCTGAAAACACGGGTGTTGTGACGTTTTCTGAAATATTAGATATCGTGGGCGAATATAAACGGCCCCTAGTTGAGGGTGAAGGAATTTTAGACGCTGGAATGTTAGTG